>Ga0098060_1000647_pt1 | contig 15140 bp, 16 predicted proteins | sample 21_taG_FD_77063 | JGI IMG/M metagenome (GOLD analysis project Ga0098060, IMG submission 77063) | Marine viral communities from the Subarctic Pacific Ocean - 21_ETSP_OMZ_AT15319 metaG | ecosystem: Environmental > Aquatic > Marine > Oceanic | place: Pacific Ocean | collected 2015-01-19 | reverse complement strand
AGAGCTAACTCAAGATATGGAAAAAGTAAATCTTGATTCTAGGCTCCGCATGGAAATGATGAATCTTACTGAAAAGAATGCTGCTGCAAGAGATACCATGACAGCAGAAAATCAAGAGCGTCTTGTTAATTTACAAAACCTTGTAGATTTTAAAAAGACTAATGCTTCAATGGCACAGCAAATGGAACTTGCTAATATGTCTAATGAGCAGCAGATGGAAATGGCTAACTTAGCCGAAAGAGCTGCTACTGACTCAGCAAACTTTACTGAAGCCAATCGCTTTAGACTCCAAGAGCTTACGACTTACGTTAATGTAATGTCACAGAATGAACAGCTTAGGCAAAACTCAGAGCTTGCTAAGTTAAGCGCGCAAGAAAAAATTACTCTTGCTAATTTAACTTCTAAAAATCAAGCTGACTCTGAAAACATGTCGGCTAATAATGTTGCTAACTTACAGAGTTTTGAAAAAAGAATGCAAGCTGCTCAAGTAAATGCTCAGTTAGCGCAACAGCTAGGCTTGGCTGACTTAAGCAATGCTCAAAGCTCTGCTATGTTAAACGCTCAATTAAATGCTAATCTTGATATGAAAGATTTAGATTTTGAACAGCAAGCAGCTATTGCTAATAGTCAGTTTATGCAGACTTTAACTCTAAAGAATTTAGATAATAGACAACAGTCTGCTTTACAACAAGCTACTTTATTGTCTCAAAGAGATATTGCAGAGGCTGATTTAGCTACTAAAGCTTCTATAGAAAACGCAAGAAACTTCTTGCAAAGAGACTTAACTGATTTAGGTAACGAACAACAATCAAGTGTTCTTGAAGCTCAGTTAAAGCAACAAAGACTGCTTTCTAATCAAGCTGCTCAGAATGCTGCTAAACAGTTTAATGCTACTTCTGATAATCAAATGCAGCAATTTGTCGCTAACTTAGAATCTAACTTAAGGCAGTTTAATGTGTCTCAAGCTAACAATATGTCTCAGTTTAATTTAACTGAAAAAAATAGAATGGCTGCAATAGATGCCGGTAATGATTTAGAAGCTTCTAAGTTTACTGAACAATTATCTGTACAGGTTGATCAGTATAACGCAGAAAACGAATTTAGGCGTGAACAATGGAATGCTGCAAATTCCCAAGCTATTGAACAATCAAATATTCAGTGGCGTAGACAAGCTAACTTAGCTACTACAGCCGCAGAAAATGCTGCTAATCAAGAAGCTGCTAGACAAAGCTTTCAGTTAACTACAACTGAACAAAACTTTATGTGGCAGCAGTTAAGGGACGAAGTAAGTTATTTAAGGCAAGGTTACGAAAATGATCAGCAAAGAAGAACTACTTTGTTTGCTACAGCCCTTGCAAATGAAGGCGAGTCTTTTTCTTCAAAGAATATACAAACTTTAGTTACTGGTATAATAACCGCATTAGGAGGCGATTAATGGGATTTTTCAGTAGGCTTTGGAAAGGCGTAAAAAAAGTATTTAAAAAGATTGGTAATGGCATTAAAAAAGCTGTTAAGGGCATTGGTAAGTTTGTAGGTAAACTTGGTATTGTCGGTCAGCTAGGTATGATGTTTATTATGCCTCATATAGGAGGCTTTCTGATGAAAGGTCTAGGCGCTGCAGCCAACGGTTTACTAAATGTAGCGGGAAAAGGTCTTGGAGGGACTTTAGCTAGGGGTTTAGGAACTGTTTTAAACACAGCACATAAATTTGCTACTACAGCAGGTAATGCTTTTGGTACAATAACCGAAGGGGTTAGTAACTTTGCTAAGACTGCATTAAATAAAATTCCGGGTATTAGCATCGAAGGTGCAGCCACTAACTTCTTTGGTAACGACAGTGCTTGGTCTAGAACTTTAGATACAGGCTCTAGAATCTTAGATCCTTTTAAGGGTTCTACTTCTTTTGGTGCCGATACTTCTTTTGCGGATGCTGCTAACAAAACAGGTATAAGAGAAAGTACTTTACGTGAGTTAAACCCACAAATTACTGGAGACACTATTACGGCAGGAACGACCTTAAGAACTGACTTAAGTCAAACAGGTTTCCAAATGGCAGAAGCCTCTAAAAACTTAGAAGTCCTCCAGCCAGAGTTTAGTATTAATCAAGACTTTATAGATACTTCTAGTCAGCAGTTTGGAGGCCCAGATAAAATAATACCTACTCAAGAAACTTTTGAGTTTTCTCCAGCACAACAGCCTACTACTCCTCCTGCTCCTGATAGCGTTTTTGATTTTGAAACTGGTTATCAATATGATTCAACTACAGGAAAGCGTGTCTCCGGTTCTACTACTTTTGATGCTGGAATCTCTGATCCACAGTCAGGTGTGCAAGGTACAACACCAGCGCCGGTGCCAACGGCTTCTTTACTAGAAAGAGCTGGATCTAGTCTCAGAAGCAGCTTTGAAAGCGATCCATTACGTGTTGTTCAACAAACAATGGATTTAGCACAACAAGCTCAAGTTATGACCGCAGAAGATCCTGATGTGTTCTACGGTGGTGGCGCACAACTTCAATCATTATATGAACCTACTATTGGTTATCAACCCCAACAAGCTTTTGCAACAGACATGTCTCAGGGGCCTTATGGATATAATGCTTTTACACAGGGTTATGACTTTAATCAAATGAGTCCTTACATGTACTACATGCAACAACAACAAAGGTATGCCGCAGCATGAATGAAGATTTTATAAAGTATAGTTCTAAAATGGATAGACCCGTTCCGGGGGAGTCATTAACAAATGATCCTGAAAATCCTTATCCTTGGGAAAAACCATCTGAGTTTACTAATGTCGTTAAGGCTTCAGAGTATCTATTTGAAATATTAACTGAAGAAGAAACATACGTAACTATGATGACTGCCATAGAAGACGGTACACCCGTTATGGATATTGCACAGGTCTTTTTGTTCCAAGGCTTTAACCAAGGCAAGTGGAATCCTGACTTAATGTTACTCCTCATAGAACCGGCTACTTATATTCTTATGGCTTTAGCAGAACGTGCTGGTATTGATTATAAACTTTATACAGATGAAGAAAAAGAAGACATGGCAGAAGCTGAATTATTAGGGGTTAACATAGCCCAAGAAAAGTTTAGTAAAATTAAACAAGCTAAAGGATCTATGAAAGTTCCTGAAGGTATTTTACCTGCAAGCATCGAGGAAAAGATCGAAGAGCTGCCTCAACCTAAGAGCTTATTGGAGAAAGTATAATGGCGATAGACGATTTAGGATTTAGTCTTTTAGAGCGTAAAGGCGAACAAAGTAGACGCGCTAGAAAAGAAGCTCGTAGGGCTGAGAAATATGCACTTATTGGCGGTGCAGTTCAGTTAGGTCTTGGTTTTGCTAATAAAGCCTTAGAAAAAAAAGCTCAGTCATGGATGCAAAACGAAGATGTTTTAGCTAACAAGCTTGCTTATAAAAGAAGTTATGATGATGCTTCTCAAACTCTTACAGATTGGGATACTGCATCTAAGTCTGTAGGTGGTGTTAGAGGTTACTTGTTAAATCAAGTAACACCTCAAATTAAAGCCGAGTATGACTTAAATGTTGAAGAAGGTATGTTAGCAGATCCTGATGCTTATAATAGAGAGATAAAAAGAAGAGCTGAAGAAATTGTAGGTACTGCCGATGGCGATGGGCTTTATGGTAAGTTTAGTGCTGCAAGACAGACCGCTTTAAAATTAACTCCTGATTCAGATTATAATACTTTTATTAAAAATAAAAATCCTGCGTATCGTAATGTACGGGATGTTATTTTAGGTTCTTTTTCTAAAGATAAACCAAACAAAGAAGCCTTTGTAGATTCTGTTTTAAACAGTAAGTTTAGTAAAAATAGTGAGGCTTATACAGCAGCCTCCACAGCTTATCAACAAGGGCTGTCTGCAGCAGGTGCTGTAAAACTTGGAGATGCTGTTAAAGATCAATTTAAACTTAAAGATAAGGAACAAGTAGTAAGCGAAGAACAAATATTTCAAAAAGATCCTAATGATATTTCTATTCCTGTTATAAAAAGAAAAGTTAGAAATCGCGAAACAGGTACAGAAACAATAACAATAACAGCAGTTAAAGGTAATGAAGCAAGCGAGTCTTTTGTAGCGGGTGAAAGAGCTAAGGTTGAAATAGTAGAACGTGTAAATCAACATACAGGACAAGTAGTAAAAGTAGCTATTGCTGTAGGGGCAAACAATGCGGTTGTTGAAACAATGTCTACGGGTAAAATTTCTCCTGATTATTTCCCGGCTACTGTACCTGAAGTTTCAGATGCTAATGCTGATAAAGGTCGTGCTGCTTTTGACGCAGCTATAGATCAAAGTGCGGATAGGAAAGAAAAAAGAAAAACTGCTGCTGACTTTTTTACTTTAGGCGGTGATGATATCAATCAAGAATACTTTGACAATTTTAATAGAACAACTTACTTGCTTGGTCAAAACATAAACAGCAAAGTTTTTGGTGGTGCTGATGTACAAGCACCTCTTAGAGCCACCGCAGCTTTTGAAGTATCAGATCTTACTTTAGCTAATGACATTGCAGCAGAGATTCAGTTAATGACTATAGACTTTACAACTTCAGACGAAGGTGCTAGTAAAGGTTTAGGTCAAAACTTAGTTTCAGAAATTGTAGGTCAAAATAGAAATATCTTAGGCCCCTTAGTTTTGCTTGGTTTAGATAAAGTAGAGCAAAGAGCGGGTGGTACATACGCTGTTTCTATGGATCAACAACAAAGAACAAACATGGTTAGATCTTTAGTGTCTGTTCCTGAAATGGCAGAATACATGGATAGGCTTAAACGTGACCCAGAAACTCTTAAATATGTTCAAGAGGCTATCCAAGAAAGTTTAGCTGCTGGTCAAACAGTTATCCAAGACTCTTCAGGCGCAGTGGTTTCTAGAAATAGCTCTGTGTTTGCTATGCCTTTTAGGGAAGGAGGCGCACCTATTGCTTCTTTATTTGGTGTTTCTATTAATAAAGAAAAGAAAGATTTATTTCCCGGCATAACAGGTTTGTTTCAATCTAAAGAAGCAGAAGCAGAAGAAGAAGAAGCAGAAGAAGTAATTTCCCCTGTACAAACAGTTGCTCAACCAGCAAAAACGCCAGCGCCTTCTAAACCTTCTTATTTACTCGCTAAACCAGAAATAAGTGGGACTCGCTCACGGCTTGGACAAAGAATAACTCAAAACAAACTTAAAAGTTCTATAGCTCAAAAGTTTAACTTAGAAGATCAAATAGCTAATGAGCCTCCGGGAGGTTCTAAAACTAAAACAGGCCAACGAAGAAGGGCTAGGTTAGGTGAATTTGAAGAGACTTTATCTTCTATAGATGCTTCGGCTAAAAACGTAGCTGATGCTATTAAAGAGCTTAGGGGTTGGGAAGATATGGATGTAAAACAATCTTTAGCTAAAGTATACGACGAAGATTTTACTAATCAAGTACTAGCAGCACTCTATTTATAAGGTAAAGCATGGCTATATATAAAAAAGATTATACTCAGGTCCAAGACGCTGACGAGGTTAGTTTATATACACCTCCTGCAAATTTAAAAATGAGTGTTACACAATTTGAAAGTAATCCTCAAGTTCAAGAAGATGCTGAAAAATATTTTAGTTGGGTAGCCAAACAGTTTCCTACAGTAGGAGGCGCACAAGGCTACGAAGATATTTCAGAGTCTATACGTGACGAAGATATGCGACTAACGGATCTTTTAACTAGAGGTCTTTTAGACGAAGAAATGCCAGAAGATGTAAAACAATCTTATCAAAGACTTAGAGATACTTGGGATAACAAGACTGAAATAAAAGGATGGAAAGAAGGTTTAGAAGCTACTATGGATTATGGCATAGATATAGTTTCAGATCCTTTAAATCTGTTAGGTCTTCTTTTTACAGGAGGCTCTAGCGTAGCTGCAAAAGAAACAGTTAAGTCTGGTGTTAAAGCAACCCTTAAAAAACTTGCGACTTCAGAGTCTACCTCAGCAGCAGCTACAAGAGGTGCTGTAGCTGGTAGTGCTTGGACAGGTCTAGATAACTATGCTCGGCAAAACGTAGAAATAAATGCTGGTATTCGTGATGCTGTTTCAGGAACAGAAGTAGCCCTAATGACCGGCGCAGGAGCTGTGTTAGGCGGTGGCCTTGGGGCTGCAATTTCTTCTTTGTCTGGAGGTCTTACTAAGAATGCTCGTAGAATTGAGGATTTAAAAGAAGAAGTAAGTACACCCAAACTAAAATCTAAAGAAGATGACTTAGAAGCTCCTTCAGAAGAAAAGCTAATCGAGGTTGAAGAAAAAGCTCCGCGTCAGTTAGGTTTGTTTGATACTGAAGAACCAGAACAGCTTCCTACACAAACAAATTTATTTGATGATTTAGTAGAAGACTTAGGGGGCGGTAAAGTTACTAAAGAAGAAGTTCAAGATCTTGTAGAAGAAACTACAGCTAACACAGAACCTAAAAAAATTAAAAATAAACTTTTGTTTGAGCTGGGCAGAATAGCAAATTCTTTTGGTGCGACTATAGCCTTTAAACCTGCATCTCTTTTAGACTCTTATACTTCTTATTCTGGCTCTGCTAAAGAACTTCAAAAGAAATTTAGATACGATTTAGGTCGTAATATTTGGGGTGAGCGGGAATACGACCAACAAGACTTTTATGAAGTCATGAAAGAAATGTCTGGTGAGTATTATACAAAAGTAAAACTAGCTATGGAGCCTATTCAGACTAATGTAAAAGGTGATTTAACAATCCCTGTAAACAACGAGTTAATGAGGGCGTTACGCGGAGAGACTGCGGATAACGAAAACATAAATATTATAGCAGGTTTTTTACGGAGAGATGTATTAGATAAGCTTGGTAAAGAACTTAGTGATGCTGGTTATATTGACGATCCTATTGAGGGCTACGTGCCACGTTTCTGGAACCGTAAAGCTATAGAAAATAATCCTGAAGAGTTTGCAAGAAAGCTTATTGAAGCTGAAGAAGCCGAGGACTTAACCGAAGCAAATGCAATCATTACTCAAATGCTTGATATAGAAAATCAAATAGGCGAAGGAAGTGTTGCCGGTAATAGTTTTTTTGCTAAAAGAGCTTTTACTAAACTTAAAGATAATGACTTTGAAGAATTTTTAGAGGGTGATATCAACAAAGTTTTAATTAATTATAGTTTTCAGACAGCAAAGCAGCTAGCTAAAAAACAAGTGTTTGGTGTTAAAAACTTTAAAGAGTTTCAAGAACGCTGGTTAAATCCTATAGCTGCTGAAATGGCAGATGCCGGTAAAACTTTAAGCAGTAAAGATCGTGACAGGATTGCAAATCTTTATAGGACAGCTACAGGAGAAGGCGTTAAACGCTGGGAAGGAACATTTAGTGGCGTAGTAGACTTTTACTCTACGGCTAATCGACTCGCATACTTACCTTTAGCTACACTATCTAGTGTCACAGAAATATTTATTAATGTTCAAAAGGCTGGTGTAGTTAACACTATTAAAGGTTTTTCTCAGGCTTCTAAAGCTGGTAGACAAACAATTCAAACAAACTTAATAGATTTCTTAAAAAAGAATCACGACTTAAAAGAGCCTGAAATATGGAGAGAGTTAAATAAATTTTCTATTGCTGTAGATACGGCTGCTGGTGACGTTGCCGAAAGGCTTTCAGGTGATACACTTAATTCTAATTTTAGTAGAAGCGTAAACAACGGCTTTTTTAGATTTACTATGCTGGATCAATGGACAAAGTTTGTTCAGCTAACTTCGTTTATTACAGGTAAAGAACTTATTGTAGAAAATCTTAAAAAGATTTCTGCGCGTGGAAACTTAGAGGACTCTGGTCGCACTAAAGCTATGCGCGATGAGCTTAAAGAATTAGGTGTAGATATAAACAAGGGTCTTCAGTGGGTCGCAAGAGGGGCTAAAGAAGACGATGAGTTTTACACAGCGGTTCAAAGAGGGGCTTCGCGTTATACTAATGAGGTTATCTTAACACCGACTCCTGAGTCAGGACTAAAGCCTACTTTATTATCTAACCCTAGAACTTCTATTCTTTTTCAGTTTATGGGATACCCCGCTGCTTTTTCAAATACTATTCTTAAAAATGCAGCCACTAAAATGATGCGTGATCCTGTAGGTAACGTACCTAAAACATTAGCTGCTGGGCTTATTATGACAGAAACGGCTCGATGGACTAACTGGGCTAGAAGCCACGGTGAAAGCGAGAAGTTTAAATCAGAAGAAGAAATTTATGTTGAAGCTGTAAAGCGTTGGGGCGGTAATGGTTTGATAGCAGATATGATGGCAAGGGCTAATAAGTCTGCTGAAATATATCAAAGTCAAACAGCTTACGTTGCTTCTATGCTAGGGCCTGTAGGTCAAGACATTTATAAAATGATTAAACGTGATAGCCCCGTTAGATTTTTAGGTGAAAAAGTTCCGTTCTATGGAGCTATAAACACTATTAGTCCAGAAGCTAAGAAAGACTACGATACTTTTATTAGAGATTTAGATTCTCAAATGAGAGACTACACAGTTCCTGAAAGACCTCCTAGACGCTTTGAGTTTAAAAAAGGAGGTGAAGTAGACATACCTCAGGCTTCTCCTGAACCCGATGAGCGTATAGATAAAATGACAGGGCTTCCTTACAACGTGCAAGCCGGTACTGCTTTTATGGATGAAGAAGATCCTTTAAGACGTATGGGTTTTGGTAAAGGTGGTGAAGTAGATCCTTTAGTAAGATTAGGTTTACACGAAGGCTCTAAAGTAACCACTAAGGGCCGTAAAGTTTACGAAGATGAAAAAGGTAAATATTCAGAACGTACTGAAACAATACAGCTAGATAACGGGGATTGGGTTAACTATCCTACTATAGATAAAAAAGGAAATAAAATACCCGAACGATTATTTAAAAAGCTTGTCGAATCTCAGTTAACTGAAGATGGAGCTGTTGATTTTATTACAGGAGAAACACTTCCTACGTATAAAGATATGGATACTGCTATTAAAGCAGCTAAAAGTAGATCAGATAGTTTACTAAAGGATAAATAATGTATAAATATTTTAGCACAGAAGAACTTAAGTGTCAACACTGTGGCGCTGATGGGATGGATGAATCTTTCATGGTTAAAGTAGAAGCACTACGCCATGAGTTAGGCTTTCCTTTTGTTGTTACTTCTGCTTACCGTTGCAAGGATCACATCATTGAGCGTAAGAAAAAAACTCCCGGCGCACATGCATCAGGTCATGCTATAGATATTGCTGTTAGCGGAGACAAAGCTCACAAGCTTTTAGATGCTGCATTAAGAGTGGGCATGACTGGCATAGGTGTTAATCAAAAAGGCAACAATAGATTTATACATTTAGATGACCTTGAGTGGGATGAAGGTCGTCCTCGTCCTTGGGTGTGGAGCTATTGAGGCTAGTTAAATGCGTTGGTTATTACTTTTATTTATGCTGCCTTTATTATCCTTTGCAGCAGACCAAGCCGTTATGGGCGATACAGCAGACAATACCAACAATCAAGAAGGCTCGCTAAATACTAATACCGTAGGAAGCACTGTAAGCAGCAATAATCAGACAGAAGATAGATCAGTTAGTAATACGTATAACGGCGCAGGAAGCTCCTCTGACATGCCTGTAGGCTCTGCAATAGCACCCACATATATGTCAAACGGAGTAGAAACGTGTTTACAAGGGCAAGGAGGAAGCCTTCAAACAGGAATAATAGGTATTACTAGAGGTAATTATAAATCTGACAACGACTGTAATAGGCGTAGAGACTCTAAAGTTTTAAGTGACTTAGGTATGAAGGTTGCAGCTATTGCTAGAATGTGTGAAGACGTAAATGTATGGCGAAGCATGTTTGTTTCTGGAACGCCTTGTCCTATTCTTTCTGGCAGTAAGCTTGTCGTAGGCAAAAGAGCTTTTCTTTTAATGAAGCGTGAGCCTGAACTGTATATACCAGACTACGGAAAAGTAAGGATGCGTGTACATGCTACATTTAGCAAAAAACCCGCATACCCTGCTTACACAAAAACACAAAAATGGTACAACAAGATATTAAAAATAGGAGAAACTATTAGTGATGAAGAGAATAATGATGACGTTATCTCTGTGTCTGTTAAGTTCCGTAGCTCACTCCAATGAGTTAGATAATTTAATTACTTCTAGCACTGCACTTGTTAATCAAATAGACCGTGGTATTAAGCTTGCTGGTGCTGGTTATGCTTATTCAAACACAGGAGGCGCTTTGACAAACGGTAGCCTTGCTGGAACTGCTCACATCAGCACCGCCCAGTTAGACGCTTATAACGCTGCGCTTGGTAACATGAGTGACTACCAAGCCTATGGAGATGTTCAAGCATTGTTAGAGTCTCAAGCAGCTACAGAGTTTGAATTAATGAACACTGCCGTAGAAGAGTTTACCGAAGTCGTTGTAGATATGATTGCGGTTGTAGAGGTTGCAGAAATTGCTGCTGAGGCTGAGTCTCCAGATGATAAAGCAGAAGTTCAAGAATACGTTGTTGCGAACGAAACAGCATTAACAATTACACAAGATCAAGTAGATACCTATAATCAGTCTTTAGACGATATAGAAGAACACGGTAACAACGCTTCAGCTTTTTTAGGTGTTGCAGCCAATGAAGATGCAGTAGCTTTTTTGCAACAAGGGGCTGAGAATAATAATACTAATGCAAACGAAGGAACACTAACATTTTCTCAAAATCAACAATGGGTAAAGCTGTCTCATACTGGAACCAACAATGCTACTGCAGTTTATATTAATGGTCAGCAAGGTTCGTTTGGTATGGACTTTTACTTAAGTGAAGCAGACTGGTTAGCAGCAGGGGCTGAAAGCGAGTTGTACTTAACCGGGCCGACTGCTTTGGGATATCGCTGCTTTATGTACGATGAGGACTGTGACTAATGAGCCTTGCTGAAACAGAACTAACTATTGGTGGTACATCTTTTAAAGGCGTGTACATCGCTATATTACTTAGCCTAGCTACAACACTAGGAGGCGGTGTATGGACTGCCAGCAGCCTCTACAGCCGTCTAGAAGCGGTAGAAGCCTTGCAGATACCTGATGTTGTTCCTATTACAGAAAAGGTGGGTCGTGTTGAGGCTGAGTTAGCAGAACAAATAAAACTAATTCAGCAGGAACTTATTGCTAATGATGTAAACCAGTTACAAGGAAAGCTTGCAGAGCTAGGAGTTAATTTAAAAACTATAGCAGAGCAACAGGCCAAGCTGCTTACAATCAACGAGAAAGTAATAGAGCTTGAAAAAGAGCTAGAATCTATGCGTATTACAGTCACACAAGCTGAACTAATGACAAAAGATTTAAAAGATGTAGATTCTAAATTAAAGAAAATAGATACAGAAATAGAAGATCTATGGTCAGGAATGGATTACTTATCTAATCCTTTGAACTAGGAGAAAGCTATGAGCATTATAGGTAACTTGATAGGTGGGTTAGGAGGCAAGGTTGTAGACGCTGTATCAGCCCGTAGCGAGCGTAAACACCAAGAGAAGGTAAAGACCTTAGAAATTGAAGAAGCTCGCCACAGAACGAAGCTAGAGGCCACTATGAGAGGGCAGGAGATGGACAACTCTTGGGAGCTTGAACAGATCCGTAACTCTGGTTGGAAAGATGAATTTGTACTGCTACTTCTTTCTATTCCTATGGTTCTTAGTTTTATTCCGGGTACTGTTCAGTATGTAGAAGATGGCTTTGCTGCTTTATCTAAAACACCTGATTGGTATCAGTGGTTAATACTAGCAGTGTTTGCAGCTATCTATGGTATTCGTGTTTGGAGAAGAAAGTAATGGCTCAAAAAAAATCTACGGTTAATAAGGCGGGTAACTATACTCAGCCTACTATGCGTAAGAATCTATTTAATAAGATTAAAGCGGGTTCAAAAGGCGGTAAAGCTGGTCAATGGTCGGCACGTAAAGCTCAGATGTTAGCTAAACAATATAAAGCTAAAGGAGGCGGGTACAAATGAAAGGTGTTAAACATTATAAAAAAGATGGTACAGAGCATAAAGGTTCTAGTCACAAAATGCCTAATGGAGACTTACACACTAATAAAACGCACACTAAAACAAGTGTAAGATTATTTCATTTTAAAGATTTATCAGCTAAAGCTAAGAAAAAAGCTAAAGGTGACAAATAATGGCACTTAAAAAGTCTCAGAAGTCTTTAAAGGCTTGGACAAAACAAGATTGGGGTACTAAATCTGGTAAGCCTTCTACTCAAGGGCCTAAAGCAACAGGTGAAAGATACTTACCTAAAAAGGCTAGACAGTCTTTAAGCTCTGCTGAGTATGCAAAAACCAGTGCAAAAAAACGCAAAGACACAAAGGCGGGTAAGCAGCACAGCAAACAGCCTAAGAAGGTTGCAAAGAAAACTAGAACTTATCGAAAAGTATGAGGACTCTAGTAGTTTTACTGTTACTACTGATTATAGTTTGGTTGGATAAAAAAGAAGAGGAATATATAGATGGCTCACGAAACACGTAGAGGAAACTTAATTAAAAAACATAGGCTTAAAGGTGTTAATAAGCCTAAAAGAACCCCTGATCACCCTAAAAAATCTCATGTTGTGTTGGCTCAAGAAGGACATACTTTAAAATTAATCCGCTTTGGTGAGCAGGGTGCTAGTACAGCAGGTAAACCTAAGGCTGGTGAGTCCGATAAAATGAAAAAGAAAAGAGCCAGTTTTAAAGCTCGCCATGCTAAGAATATTAAAAAAGGTAAAATGTCAGCAGCTTACTGGGCAGATCGTACAAAATGGTAAGGATACACAAAGCAACGTGGATTGATGCTTCGGGCGGCGGTAACGTAGGCTGGCGATCTATAGATGAGCTAGTTAATACTAAACCTGCAAAGGTTATATCTTGCGGTATAATCTTGCGTGAAGATGATATTTCAATGACTATATGTCCTCATTTTATTTTAGATGAGGAGGGCCAACCAGAACAAGGAGACGCTGAAATTGTTATACCTAAACAATGGCTGCTTAGTTGTGATTTAATTAACTGATCTTATATCTAATCTTTCCGCTTTAGCGACTTTGTTAGATAACTCAATAATAAAGTCCGAATGTTTTTTTAAAAGACTTGTAATTATTTCAATGTTTTCTTCAGCTAATTCTATCGAGGCTAAAGCTGTAATAATTTCAGAGTTAGTTCTAAGTACGGTAGACAGTTTTGTCTCAGGTGTAAAATATATATCGTCCATTATAATGCCTGTAGTTGTTTTTCTAAATAAGAATGTAAAGGATCTAGCTTAAGATGACTTTCTCTAAGAATGTTCCTGATATAATTTTGAGTATATACATCCGAAAAAACATTTTTAATTTCATCTTCAGGGAAAAAACTAAGCTCAGTACTTAGTCTCCCCCTATGATCAATAATAACTCTAAACGAAATTAAATTACCTTCTTTCATATCTCACAAACCCCTGCAACACATGCTAAGGTTTGGGTGCCTTCAGTGTTGTCGTCTAACTCTTCAATGTCCCACTCCATATCTTTAGGCATTTCTTTTAAAAGCTTTTGATACGTAGCCTTATCTATCTTCTGATAAGGTGCTTGCTTATAGACATGCTCTGATTCTGGAAGGAAACTAATGCCGCTAACGCTATCAAAGTTTTCCCAGATCCACTGGCATACAGAGTAGAAGTTATCGTCGTTATAATAACAAGTCATAGAGGGTTTATGCTCACACCAACTATCTTGATAAACCTTCCACAGCTTTAACTGTTCCATGGCACCCATGCTTTCTACTGTCACGGCTTTATTAGGAGCCTTCTGAGGGAAGCTAAACACCCAGTTAGAGCTGTTCATTACGTCTTCTTCATGTGGAAACCCTGCATCAATCATGGCTGTAGCAAGAGGATCTTTCTTGTCGGCTCTTACAGTCCTGATATAGTACTCACTAAAGCGAGGATGAATACCACTGGCGCTGTCAGTCAACTGAGATACAGTACCAGAAGGCTTAACACAAGTGATAGCCGCAGCTTGATTAATGCCTAACTTATTAGCCCATTCTTTATTTGTTTCTACTGCAACGTCCCTAAGAGTCTCTAAGAGTCTTCCTAGTGCAGCCTCACCCGTCGAGCCGTTTGTAAGTTTACAGTCCATAATACCTGTCATAGATACACCAAGCAACGCTTCTTCCTCTGTATTTTTTTTCCAGATGTTACGTAGGTAACGGAAGTCTGTCATGGTAGCTTGAAGAGTACCTAAGATAGTGGCTGTACGTACTTTATGCTTGAGTGTTTGAAGTGTATCATTTTCTCGTACAACAACCTCAGACAGATTACAGAACTGATAAGGTCGTAAGATAATCTCAGAGCAGGGGTTAGTTCCAAACTTGTGTGTAGCGTCTCTACGTTCGTTACGTGCTGCTACTTTCTGAGCTGCAATACGACTAAAGATACCCCGCTCACCAGACTTAGAATCATACAGACGCTTCATCTCAGAAGAGTATGTATCAAAGTCAGGTTTCTCAGAATAGACAGCACTGTTGTTTGCTAAGGCTCGTTGACCATTACCTAAGTACCACTCACCATTCTTAGCGTTAGCCATGCGGTTATCAGTAACATTACTCAGGCTGATAAGGGCTGACCTACGTACACCGCCTACAACAACAATGTCTGCAATCTTACATACTAAATCATGGCACTCTAATGAGGTAAGTTTACGACCTGTTGCGGCTTTAAACATATCAACAGTAAAATTAAATAAGTCAGCTAAAGGCTGTGGACCGCTGGCTCTGCCGCCAAAGGTCTTGAGTCTAGCCCCTGCTGGACGTACCCTAGTAAGATCACACTTAGGTATCTTACCGGCGTACAAAAGACTTATTAATTCTCTAAAGGCGCTTGCCCAGCCTACCTTACTGTCGGATACAACAACAGTAGAGTCTGTTTCATGGAAGCTGTCAGCGACTTCTGGAAGACTGTTAACGTAGTCACGTTCTACACTGAAGCCTACGCCTGTACCACATAATAGAATATACATAAGCTCGTCAAAGGAGCGAGGGCTGTCAATAGGAAGATAAGAACAATTAAACCCTGCTACATTGTCACGGTGTAATGCTGCTCCTGCTGTCATAAGACAACGCATAGAAGGCATTACTTCTTGTCTGGTAATAGATT
>Ga0098060_1000646_pt1 | contig 15145 bp, 11 predicted proteins | sample 21_taG_FD_77063 | JGI IMG/M metagenome (GOLD analysis project Ga0098060, IMG submission 77063) | Marine viral communities from the Subarctic Pacific Ocean - 21_ETSP_OMZ_AT15319 metaG | ecosystem: Environmental > Aquatic > Marine > Oceanic | place: Pacific Ocean | collected 2015-01-19 | reverse complement strand
TTCTACTTCTTTAATTATTTCTTTTTCTGTATCTGGAACATTTTTCTGTTCTTCGATATCCTTTAAATTTTCTACTTCTTTATTTGGAACATCAGATTTTATAATCTCATCCTTTATTAATAAATCTTCATCAAACGAAGTTGGTGAAACATTTTTTTCCTCTTTTGGTAGTGTATCTTTATCATCTACCACATCATCTTTTGGTGCTATATGTCCACTAACTTCTTCATATACAGAATAAGTAAAATCTGCTACTGGTGGATTTGAACCATCATACATTTCTACAATATTATCATGTTCAAGTACAAATTCATAATCTTCACCACCAACAAAATTTTCAGTTACAGGTTCGATATCAAACACATCTCCTTGTCCTTTTAACACAATCTGTGCTGGTACATTGGATACCGTAGATTGTTGTACAATAGGTGGTGTTTCTTTCTGTATAAAAAAATTCATCTGTTCTTGTTCACTTAAAAATGATTCAAGAATAGGTGCATTTTCAATAACTCTGCCCATTAAATTAGATGACAAAGTTTCATCGTATAAAGAATAATCTACTTCGTCATCTCCAAGTGCATATTGTGTAATTATATAATCACCACTCGTATCACCAGCTATAGCATTTGCTAATAATTCTCTACCTCTCTTTGTAAAGTGTGCTGTAACGGTTTTTGTTGACTTATCTAAGTACCCCATTATATATTCCCTTTACCCCCACCAATTATCTTATAATCAAATCTAGCTGTAGGTACATTTGGATTTGTTAATGTGACAGCAGGTTGATAAAATCCTTTTACTTTATCTCCATTGTTTACAATCAAATCAATGTAGAATACTGCTCCACTTTTTAAACCAGTAACCTTTATACTTGAATTTCTTGCAGTTTGAACTTCCTTTGCCTTTACCCTTATAGCCTTAGCAGTTAAAGTTACAGGCTTTCCCTTACCATCCTTTCCATCTTGTTTAACTTTTACTTTTGGCATTATGTCTTTTCAAATGAAAGACCATCACCTTTAGGATTTTCTTTTCCAACTTGGTATGGTGTTTCTTCATTTCCTTCTTTATTTGGATTATATGCCGAAGTAGAATCATCATTCTTCTCTATAATCCTTTTAAAAATTAAGTATCTCATTATTTCGCTATCACTTGGACTTCTCCAATTGACATTTGGTTCATTGAGTGGTTGATTATCAATTACCTTACCATATTGCTTACTATAAGTTGTATCTCCTGCTTCAACGGTTTCATCCCACAATCCGTAATCTATTTCATCATCTGATAGTGCAAATTTAGTGATGACATGCTCTTGGTTTTGGTTTTGTCCAAATACCGCCTTTCTTAAATAATCTCTACCCTTGTTGGTTAATATTGCATCTATAACTAAATCATTTTTATCTATAAATCCCATTTTATCCACCCGTTGGTGTATTATCTACATAATTTACTTTAACTGGTAAAACATATATTGCTCCTGACATCTGACCAGTTATGATAATTGAGGTTTCCCTCGATGTTCCAGGAGTACCGATTGCTGTTGTTATTGTTGCTACTCTACTAACAACCTTCTTAACCAATCTTCCACTTTCTTCACTATAAGTTGCTCCAACATTATAGTCTACTGCATCACCTTGACCAATACCAATATCAACTACATTCTTATTCAACACCAAGAAACTATAGTTTTCATTGGTAAATGCACCTTCAGCTCCTTGTGTGTGTGGATTTAACACATGATCCTCAAACGCGTAATTGGGTTGATTATCTGGATTATATCCAGTAGTTAATGCATTGTCTCCAAGTAATGAACTTGGTGTTACATTGTTAATATATGGTAACGCCTTAGTTCCAACTGGCATCGTAAACAATCTATATTTCATCACCACTTCAGGATCTACACAAGGTTCTAACATAGGAGTACTTTCAATCACAGCACCAAAATAATCCGTTCCTTTTGGATGTGCTGTATCCCACAAGGTGTAATCTATCTCGTCATCACTTAAAGCAAATTTGGTAATATTAAACTTACCATCACTTTTTGCAAGATATTGTTTACCCTTTTTGGTTAATACGGCATTTATGATTTGTGAAGTATTATTTATAAATCCCATTATGGTTTATCCTTTAAGAATATGTAATTGTTATTGGAAACTCTAATACTGCTCCTGATGATTCACCAGTTACTATTATTGAAGTACTTGTGGTTGCAGTCAATCTTTTTGGATATATTCTAAGATTAGATGTATTTCCAGGTGTTCCAATGTTCAAATTATTACCACTTCCAAGTATACAATTAGATACGGTTTGTGATATATGCTGTACATTATCTACGAAAGGCACCCACTTTCTATCTGTTGGAGAAAGTGTACCATCATCGTTTTGAAGGTCAATCACATAATTACCATCTATAAGTTCATATGTAGGTCCTAAAATTGCAACACTTGAATCTAACAATGTTACAGTAAAGAGTTCATTTGCAAATATAGAATGGTCTAAATTACCATTTTCAGTATTTGGAGTTTTGGTTATGTTGATTTGAGCATTTCCACTAACTCCATGTCCTAACTTTGTAGTAACGAGGTCACTATTTACTGTGATTCTATTTGAACCACCTTCACCTTCAGCTGCGTAGAATTTTAATCCAACTAAATCACCAGCTGTACTTCCACCATCTATTATCTTTTCCATAGCTCCTGTTCCAGGTGACCTTGTTACGAGTTTATATTTCATAATCTCGGAAGGATCATTGAAAGGTTCAAGTGCTGGTAGATTATCAATTACTGCACCATAGAAATCAGTTCCATTTGTATGAGTAGTATCCCAAAGAGAATAATCTATCTCATCATCACCAAGTGCAAACTTTGTTACAGCAAAGTCACCACCACTTGACAAAATTTCTCGTCCTTTTTTTGTCAATATAGCGTCCAATACTCTGCTCGTATTATTTAAATATCCCATTTATTATCTCCTATGTACGGATTTTATTTTTAGATTCGATATAATATAACTTATTGTTCATCTATAAATATAATCCTTTTTAATTTTTTGTATTATTTATTCTTTACTTCCATCTTAGTTGAAGTTTTATCACCAGTTACTAACTTGGTTGGTGAAACAAGGAATGTTTCAAATGCAGGTGAATTTTCTGCAAAATCTTTATTCGAATCTTGTATGGTATCATCTTCAGTTAAAACACATCCCTCGTAAAACAATCTATTAGTTCCTATTGCTTCATCCCATTTATTATCCAAATCAGATAAAATAAAACTCGATGAGTTTGGCATGTGTCTTGCTGCATCTACGGAAGAAGTATAAAAATACATTACTTCCATATTATTTCTTGATAAAACATTGTCCTCTATACGAGGCATCACCACTTCTTCAAATATTGTTTTAACACTACCTTTTTGTATTGTCGAACCAAAGTAATCACTTCCATAATATCCACTCGTATCTCTGTCACCAATATTATATAATGCAGGTCTTTCCAACAGATGTTTCATCACAAAAGAACCCGTACCTGCTGCTTGTTCCGATAGGGTATCACTTGGTGCCTGAAAGGAAACAAAATCTGCTGTCATTACGATACCAGATCCAGTTTCTTGTGTTTGTTGATTTCTTCTAAAAGGATCACGGAAGTTTAATGGTGCAGTATTTAATCCCCACGGAGTTATATCTTCGGCAGATGATGATATAAACCCTCTTGGTTCTGAACCACTTTGTTGTGTATAATAATTTACTCTAAACGGATCTACATAAGTTAAATCGACTTCAAATGTTTCAAATGCTGCAGAAGAAGAAAGATAAGAACCAGTAACCATTTTTTCTTTATTAATTCCAAATGGATTAGACCAATTCATTTTATCTTCAAACATTTTAAAATCAGCTGATTCAGAATATTCGTTTGATATATCAATTCTCGTAACATGATGTGCTGGTTCTAATGTCGGTACTTTTCCTATAATTACCTTATCTCGTTCAAATATAGTAGGTTCTATCAATATACCAACCGTGGCATTTGCACGAGCAGGTATTAAAGACTTAACTTGTTTGTATAATGAACTATCGTAATATTTTAATAATCTTAAATAATCCCAAAAGTTGTTTGGTCCTGCATATTTTTTCCAATATAAATTTCTTGCTGTTGATAATCCTGTATATTGTTCTTTATATTGGTCTCGTGGATCACCAATGTATTGGTCAAAATCAATATTTGGAAAGGAAGATATTATATCCTCATCTATGGCTGCAGATGGTGAAAAGAAAATACCAAGTTTATTACTATCAACTGGTGCATTATCATATGCAGGTATTGTTATACTTTCACCGAACTTTAATACAGGATTCCCAACCTTATCAATTCTTTCATCTGCCTCAATTCTTAATTTTTTTGCTGACTTAGAACTTGGACCTAAGTTTGGAACTTTAAATTTATTCTCATCTACAACGGATACAAAATGTGGTGATAGTAAACTTGTATAGTTATGTGGTGCAGCAGATGATGTATAAGTTTGGTCGGCTGATGAATCTTGAAACCATTGATTTGAACTATCACTTAAATCTTTATCATCATCAAATGAATATCGAGTAACTAAATCCACATAGGATGCAGAAATAGAATTACCATCAAATGATATTGGAGCGGCAACATGATTATCAAATGCTGATTCAAATAGTGGTGTAGTCCAATTTCTATACTCCATCATAGAACCACTAAATGATTCACCAAAATAAGTATTTTCTTCAGGACCACCTATTGTTACGGTTGTTCCACTTCCTGAATATGATAAGTTGTATGATGCTGATGCTACAGACATAGAACCACTTATTAACATACTCTGTTCTGATTGATATACTATCTTACTTCTACCCGAATCGTATTGTTTGGTGTATAAATTATAATTTACATCCGAACCAGAGAAATTACTTTCTAAATAATTACCAGTTTTTAAGGTTCGTGTTAACATTACAGACCAATAATCACCATCGTAAACGGGTAATTCGGATGAAGAAACTTCACTATACCCATCACTACCACTTAACATAAATGATACATGACCATATCTATCCGAAGAACCATTATCTTTTAATCTAATTGCCCAATCTGTACCTCGTCTTACCAATACTTGATTTGAACCACTAGCGGCTCTAAATCTAAATTCGATAGTATCTGGATGTCTGTCCGTTGGTGCCTCACCTTGTGTGGCTGGTGTCCATGCATCATATTCTACATATGTGTTATTAGGTGCACCAAAGAAATTTAACGCCTTTGTAAATTTTCTTGTTATTTGATAATCAGAAGGTTGGTCTGGTAACTTAGGTCCTCCATACTCCATAACTCTTAGTATAGTGGAAGGTATACCATAACAACTTATCAATCCTTTAATTGCTCGTGAAGTTCCTTTCGTCTTTAAAAAGTAAGGTATGTTACTTACAATACGACTCCATATCTCTCTTGATATGTCCCTATCTGGTGTTACAGAATATTCTGCTGGTGTTTCAGAACCACTTACCGACATACCAAACATATATTGTGGTAATGATATTAAATCTTTACCATCAAACACTTCCCATCCAAGTGATTGTGCAACTGGATGTAATAAATTTTTAGCAATACCTTCTGTTAACTTATCTCTCTTGTCGTGAACATCAGTCATAGCCTTTACGAATGTCCAAACATCATCAAAGTGATGTCCCATCATATCTATGAATTTTAACATTACACTATTTGAATCATCATCTTGAATAAACATTGGAAGATGACCTTGTAATCTATGTTTATTTAATTTATCATAATTAGAAGCGGATACTAATTGATTAGAATACCAAGTATCTGCAAGTGATTGTGATGTTCTATATAAAATATATGGAGTTGAATATGTACCATCTCCACTTTCTTTAGGCCATGTATTTTCATGACTCAAGCCGATTGATGAAGTCGTAAAAGATGAACTCTGATTAAACATATACTTTTCAAAATTATCAAAGTTAGTAATGACTTCTCGTCTTTTATTTTCCCATTGTTGTATTTGAGAAACAGAACCACTAACAGGAACAAACGATGGATTCGCTGCTCCTGATTCTGAAACTATTAAATATGCACCATTTCCAGGATTCGCCTTTACTTTATATTTACCAGTTGAACCACTACCTGCACCTGCTAATGAGGCACTTCTATCAGTATATGATTCTATTAAATCTAATTTATATTTAAAGTTTTTAAGTCGTTGTTCAGCAGAACTAAAATGAATAAAGTTTTCAAATCTACCATAATCAACATTAATATCTGCAGTAAAACTACCACTAATTAATTCGTTTTCAATTTCTTCTTTTATTCCAGGATCATTTGAAACTAAATTATTATAATTTTGAAATTCTGTAATACCTGCACCAATTGGACTATTTAAATTTTGAAATTCAGGTGTTCTTAAAACTATATCACTAATTGATTCTTCAACAAAAGGAAACAATTCAATGTTTTCTTCAATTGGTGGTATCATCTCTCTAACAATAGTAACAAAATCTTTTTCTTGTACTTCGTTAGGAAGTGGTTCATATAATTTATAAGCTATTGCATGTGGATAATCCTCATAAGTCTGTGTATCAATTTTAAAATTAGATACCAAATGGTAATCATCAGGTCCAACTTTAACTAACTTACTTAAATCCTGACTACTATCGTTTGGATACTGAATAAACCATTTTTGAAAATGTGAACCCATTGATATATCCAAATCATTTGAAAAATCATGGTCTGATTGTTGACCAAGTAATTCGTAGCCATCTTCAAGAAATATATTATTTCCAACTATCTGTTGTATATCCCCCCTCAATGAACCATATACTGGACTTCTTTCTGCTAAAGAAGATGTGTACATAACTGAAAAATCTGTAAAATCTTGGAACGACCTTATGTTTGCATCATTATCTAATACTGCTCCATCTGGTGCCAATCCATCATAAGTACCATTTAATGTAAGTATATTTCCATTAACTTCTATAATCTGTGCTACTAATGGAGCTGTGGTTGGACTAATTTCAATAGAGGAATTTACTTCTGTTTTGGATACGGAAATATTTTCTACCCAAGTTATACCTTCAGGTCCGTAATGACCATATATATAAACTACAGTTGGTCTTGTTAAATCCCAATCTTCTTCAACCGTGCCAGTCCAACTTACTTGTTCCCATTCACCAACCTTCGAAATTGGTATGTATCTTAAAAACTCTCGTTGAAATGCAACATTCATAGGATTTCCATTTTCATCATCACCTATTGTTGCAGGATTATTTTCTAAATTAGGTCCCCAAGTTGATTGACCATTACTCTTTTTCCAATGGTACAACCCAACCATTGCACCCTTATTGGGTGTATCGGCTTTCTGAGTCCAAGTAACCGTAATTTGGTCACCTGGCTCTATACCTTGTGATATCATTTTGTGTGGTAAAGTTTGACTTATACCCATCCATCTATGAATTAATGTTGTTGGTTGATTTACATCTGTGTTAAGACCAGTTTTGTGTATTCCACTATATTCATCGTGGTTTGGTGCATCATATTGAGAATTTTTATCAACCATTTTTATTGCAGTACCACCGAATTCTCCTTCACCTTCTACCCACTTGGCGTGATATCCTAACCAACCACTATGCCATCTTGACCTATCAAGACTCCTATCGAGATTACCACCCCAATTGAATGAATTAAACCCATCACTCCACCCTTCGGGTTTGACTGCATCCGACCATATATCAGGATCAGGAAACTGCCAAATTTTATCTGTTACACTATCTCCTGCGTTCCACTCCCATTGTAACTCTTGATTATCATCTAAATTTCCTGACCAAATCCAAGAACAATCCAATAAATCCGCATCAACCTTATCTCCCCAAGGTCCCTTACCTGCCTTTGCTAAAGTTTTCCAAGCATTTCCTACAAAAAAAGTCGAATCAGAATTACTTAAAATTGACCAAGGACCTACTCGTTCTATTCTCGGTGGAATATCTACTTCACCTGACAAGGTTCTTCGTTGCCAATCTTTTAGTACACCCTCATAATCAATCCTACCATCACCCGTCTTTATCTCTGTTCCACCATAAATTATTTTTGCGATGAAGGCGGCCGGTCCTCCTGCATTTGTCGTTACTATTCTTAAGCTGGCTAAATTAGTTGGTAGGTCAAATGTTTGTGCAACTCTCCAATCTGTTCCTGAACCTACAAGAGATTCTGTACCATCTTCGGTGGTCGCAAATAAATTAAATTCATTATCAACTTGTAAAGTAATAGTGTTATCATCTCCGAGTCCATGATAAGGACTTACTCTAAACTCTCTTTCACCTTTACTAATATCTGAGGCATCTGGATTTTTTAATGGTATCTCATCAACTACAATTAAATCTTCGTTTTGACTAAATGTTTCATCGACCACATACGCATCTTGAATAGTAAGAATACCACGATTTCTTACCATCTCACCATCAACTACTTCTCCCGCCATTGTAGGAACAAAACCTTCATCTTCTGAAGTAAGGGTTGCCTGAACTCTATTGTCACTAATAAATGTTATTAAACCTGATGTTGGTGAGTCTGTTTCTTCTGCTCTTTCATCGACTATGAATGGTGTTGGAACTCCATTTAAATTTCCAGCCTCTACTTGGACATTTGTAATCCAACGAGTACCTTCGTCTGTGTTGGAATTAGTCATACCTAAATTTAACTTTACAGTTCCATTAGAATTCTCAGGTATTGTAATTACTTTATAGTACTGATTCCATTGTTTATCATTTACTATTTTAATATTTGATATTTGCCTATCAGTATCATTAAAATTTGTAAAGGTATTATTACTTTCAATACCACCAGTAAGTAATTGTTTTTGTGAATCAGGCCAATTCTCTGTCCAATAAGCCCAACAGCTAATTATATAATTTTCACCAGGAATACCATCCAACATAAGTGTGTAATTATTTCGTGAACCATCGGATTGGGTTTGTAGAATATATTTACTATTACCAGGATTTTCAATATTATTTGGAAAGTTATGATTACCTGAAGTTTGTCCTACTTCTTTAATACCATCACCATTTGAAAAATCACCATTGGTAACTAAATTTGGTGTTATTGGTAAAGTTACCAAATCAACTACAGGAGTATAATTTGTTATTTCTTGTTTTGTTTCTTCGTAATCTACTACAAATGCTTCTCTTATTTTAAGAGTTCCACCAACCATTGATTGGTCAAGTTGTAAGTTACTATTGTTTATTGTTGCAACTTTTCCATCTTCACTAAATGTTATATGTGATTCACCATTAACATCAGAAAAGGATAAACAAGTGTATCCCAATAATCTAAATTTTTCAAACCAATCTAAATCAACAATTGCTGGATTTGGACGAATTCTAATTTCTGTTCTTGATGGAGAAATTTCCTGTATCCAATATTTATCATCTTGTACCAAGAGTTCTGTTAGTTCTCCATTCTCATCAAGTAATGGTATATTTATATCTGGTGTAGGTGAATGACTTGCAAATATTCTACCATCTGGTTCAATTACATATTGACCATTAAAAATACTTTTATCTGATTTTTTTGTCAATACTACTTTATCAGAACCACCTATTCTTCTTAGGAAATTATACTTTAATTGATAAGTACCCCTTTCATAACCAAGATTTCTAACATGAGCCCCCACATCTAAACTTGTTGGAAGTGGAAATGAAAGTTCACCTGATGCTAAATAATTGTCGTCCATATCATAGACACAATATTCTATTATATCATTAGGAGAAGTTCCAAATGGTACAACAAGATCACCATCGTGCAATCCATCTATTGCAATTAATGGTAAATCTTGTTCATTTAATCTTGATAATTTTCCTGATTGTGGATCAAGTGTTAGTTTTTTCTTTGCCATTAGAATTCCGTAAATTCTCGTTTGATTACTTTGTTAATTTCTTCTGTTCTTTCGTATTTAAAGTATTGTTCCGTCCAAGATATTGTATGATTCTGAGAATAACTTGATTCATCAGTTCCTTGACCTGGTATTATTTGTTCAAATAATAAAATTTTTTTAGAATTTTTATCCCTTAAAATACCATCTGCGGTTATTCCATTTTCAGTTTTTTCATTTATCATTTCTAAGTAAGATGCCTCATCTTTACTTGTCAATTCTTGATAAAAAGGAAGTTCGTCTAATTCATTTTTTGTATATGGCATTATTTCATCTCCCTACCGAAAAAATCATAATTCTTTTTGATATAATGTTCCCATTCTACTGGTACTTCAGTTTCTTCAAATATCGCTTCTACAGGACATTCAGGCTCGCATGCACCACAATCAATACATTCATCTGGATCTATGTAAAGTGAATCACCTTCTTTGGGAACAAACCCATCCGCCTTTGCTTCTTCACCCCTACCCTCTTTATCATATGGTCCGTGAATACAATCTACTGGACAAACCTCAACACATGCTGTATCACAAGTTCCTACACATGGTTCTGCTATAATGTATGGCATTTTAACTCCTTTATCTTACTACTTTGAATGAATGTTTCTCATCATAAAATTCTACTGTTTCATCTGATGTTCCACTTCCACTTACAATTTTATATTCTACTCTGTAAAATCTTTCTGCCTGTAATCCGTCCATCCATAAATTAAAATAGTTTCCTGTTGAATCACAACTTAATTTTGTACCATCACCAAAAGGAACAATGATATCTTCTGTATATGCATCTCTTATTTGATAGTATGAACTTCCACTTGGTAAAGTTTTTACGGTTGTGTATCCTGTACTATATCCACTTGTTGAATATGTCTTTTCAGGATATCTTTCTCTACCCGTAACTCTAAATTTTACTTTTGATTTTTCTCTATATTCAGGTCGTAATCCTCTCATATAAAGAACCATATCATTTAAATTATCCGAAGATAATGATGATAGTGAACCCGTACTCCAAGAAGAATCATCCCAAACAACTTCTAATTTTGGTGGAAAAACCGTATGAGTTTCTCTACTAAAAAATTTGAAATTACCAAGATGTGAAGTATTACCTTCAGGTAAACTTGAATCGGTATTTCCTATACTACCACTTCTTTTTAATATAAATCCTTCGTTTGTAATATTAGTACTACCACCTAACCAACTATTAACAATGTTAGTAACATCCATTCTAAGGTCTGTAGGTTCGTGATTAAATGATTGTGATGCTTCATATCCACTACCACTATACCAAGTTCCACCACCACCCGATAGAGAAACGGTTTCATCTGTTCCACCTTCTAATGCATTAGCTCCACTACCAAAAACAAACAATCCTGATGAAGATGCTGCTGCGTAGTTTGATGTAGTTCCTTTGGCACTTCCTGATAATATTATTTGTCCACCACCTTCGACAGATAAATCTACACTTGCAGAAATTGATAGTCCGTGTAATGAACTACTATCGTTTATTGCTCCTGCTAAATTTTGTAACGAACTACCAGTTGTTGATGCTGATACGATATACAATTCTGAAGATGAATTATCAAATGAAGTTCCATCATTTACAAACATGAAATCAACTCCACCGATAGTTAATTCTTGATTTATATAATCTCCATCACTAATAGAAAATGTTCCACTTGCAAAAGTATTACCTTGTAGTGTGGAATAACTACCAAACCAAGCAGTTTCAGTAGGTGTACCATCTCTGTGTTTCCAATTTGCCCCATCTCCAATTCTTGGATATGAATCACTTCGACCAGAACCCATTTCCCAAGACTGACTTACAGGATATGCCCATAAGAGATCACTTGTGGTTAATGCTTCTGAATTAGCATCATATAAATTTAAAAAGAATCTTGGACTTGTTATTAAACCATTTACAATAGACTCTGAAATATAGGATAAATCAAATTTCACAAGTGCCCGAGAAACATATGCAATAGTACCATCAGAATTTATATCTTTTCGTACCTCAAGGATTTCATCTAATCCTGAGTTTAGACTCTGACTGGCTTCGTATATTGTTGTGTCTTTTGTTGCGAATTCAAAATAATGCATTATAAGTCTCCCATCACCCTACCCCTAATATCGGTATCAGGATATTTAATTTCAAATATTGCAGGATCCACAGATGGATAAACTACACTATTAAATGTTGCAGAAGATACATCATATATATTATCAGAATAAGTAAGGTTGTTAATTGTACCAAACTTATTATGTACTTGTATTAATTCTGTACTATCCTCTCTTGGTTTTACTACGGTTGCAACTCCTTCTACCCCAAGTATTTCAGATACTACATCAGCTAAAATAATAGGTTGATTTACTTGCCATTTATCTATTTGAAAATATCTTTTTAATTGTGTTACACATGATAAAAGTACTTCGTGTTTATTAAATCCTCGTTTCGTATATATAGCAAAATCAATACCTATATTACAAATCCAAGCATCTTTTAATTGTATCGCGTCTGTCATCATTCTATACTGACTTAGATAGACTTGTATATTTTCTTTTACGGCTTGATTTAATTGAATCAGTTTTTTATTGCTGTCATATCCCAACATATACATATTTAATGCCAATGGATTTGATTGATATGTTGGATCTCCTTCATTCTGTTCATTTCCAGCCACCTGCTCGTCTTGTAACATAAATACTTTTGCGATATTACCATACTTTGGTGGTAGTGAATAAACACGAGTTATAAAATCATCTTTAGTTACTGCCCTTCCTTGTGCTTGAAAATATGCAGTTGCATTTGTTCTAACATTTTCAAGTGTTTCTGCTCCACCACCTCCTGTTGCTGGATTTACATTTATGACTGCTATAGAGTTTAATGATTGTAATCTTAAACTATCATTTAACGAAACTGATGTATCTGTTTCTGCAGTTTGCTTTGTAATGTTTACAATAGAATTAGATGCAGCATTATCATCAATACCACCACCATACGAATACTTAATAGTAAGGGTAGTATTGGTTGGACATTGACCATATGTATCGGTATTTAAAAAATTTGCAGGATCAAAAGCAGTATCAAGAAAGCTTGGTGTACCTGGAAGATTAGAACCTACATTACTTGGATTTGGAATTATTTCCTCATCTGATTCTGCTGCTACTCCCGAACCAAATCTCATTTCGCTTTTACCATCTGTTCTAATATATGTTTTAAATCTCTTAGATGTCTTAATAAGTTTTAACAAAAATGGTGCAAAATTTCTACCCTCTACTAAATCAGGTGAATTCTTTTCGTTATTCTGAAAATCTGCGTAAACCGTATCTTGTGCTAAAAACGGAACTTCATAATATTTGTTATTATCACTATCTGTTACAGACATTATTTCTAATACAGGATAATTTGCCAAGGCTATTCTTTTATACTTTTCAGCTGCACCAAATGAAATAGTTTCTGTGGTTACATTTCCACTAACTGCCTTTACCGATTTTTTTAACAACCACTTTGATACATTTTGATCTTCATCAATTTCTGCTATACTATCTTCTCTCGGACTCATTGAACTTGAATCTGTAAAAATTACATCATCAATAGTCCTAAACACCGTTCCATTTTGTGATGTTACTTCCATTCCTGCCATTACATTAAGACAATAATCTTCATTGGGTAATGAACTCGGAGCAGGTGTTGCGGGTACGGTTTGATAAACATCTAATACCACACTGGCAGGTGCTGATAATCTTGGTTTATATCCGTATCCTTGTGCTATTTCATATATAGTTTTCTTTTCTTCTGCAAAAGATAACAAACTTTCTTTGAATTGTTCATCCATATAATAAGATAAAGTATCTCCTACATAAGATGCCATTTCAATAAACATCATACCTGGATCTGATTCGTTGAAATCGTTATAGGTATTTGGGAAGTATGTTTTAGCAAATTCTATAAGACCATCTCTGAAAGCAGAAAAATCCTTGTTTAAATATTTTACATCTTTACTGACATTCTTTTTAGCCATCTAAATTCTCCTATTGTTTTACGGCTGATTCAAATTGGTCAAAACTTATAGAAACGGTTTCAAATCTATTTGGTTCAAATGACAACCCAAAATCTACATCAACATTTATCCTATTAAGATTATATTCTGGTTTTGTTATGTCTATCTTTTTAACATTTATATATGGTAGCCAAGTAGATATGGAAGTTCTAATGGCATCATCCAATTCATCATTAAAGGTTTCAGTCATCGGTTCAAATAATTTAGTATGTAAATCTGAACCAAATCCTGGTTGTCCAAGTCTTTCACCAGGAATTGTTTTCATTAAATTTATTATATTAAATTTTGCCTGTTGAAATGTAGTTTTGGTTTGTTTGAAATGACCAGTATCAGAATATCCTAAAGGCAATTCAAGTCCTATAAAGACATCTGGATTTAAATCTTTTTCTCTTGCTCCCATTAATTTATTCTCCTAACCTCTACTATTAAACCATTCTTGATAACTAATATTGCACTTCTTTGTGAATTCGGTACGATATTACCATTATCATCTACTTCAACATCGGTGATTCGAAATTCATCTGATATACCTTCAAATTCAGATTTATCTTCAAATGTTCTGTATCCTTCTGCGTTCATATGACCATCAAATTTAATCTCATCGTTACTAAAATTAAGATTTAATTTATCAAAAATTTTCTTAAATATTATAAGTTGTTTTCCAAAATCTAAATTAAATTTAGATACCGTTCTAAATCTTTTTAATAATTTTGATAATGAATTCTTTTTAGTTTTAGGATCTGTTTGAACTTGTTTTATGTTAAGCCTGGCCGTGACCTTAGTTCCATTTCCTTCCTTAACCCTTTTCGGTGTTAAGAATAAATTACCAGGTGCCCTATTTTCTAAAAAAGATTTATTATCAAGTTTATCAATATCATCTTCGCCAGTTAAATAAGAATGTATTGCATCAGCTTCTTCTTTTGCTAATTTTGCATTTTCTTTTCTTATTCGTATTTTAGTTTCAGTATCTTGGTCTTTAAAAATTCTTTTATTTTTAATTCTTTCAAGTTTATACTTTAAAAACTCTTTATCTAATGCCATTTAATTACCTCTATGGTCTATACCCACCTTTTTTCTTTTGGTCGATGGCCTTCATTACTTTAGAATAATCTTTTGTTAATGCATTTTGAACATGGTC
>Ga0098060_1000642_pt1 | contig 15177 bp, 3 predicted proteins | sample 21_taG_FD_77063 | JGI IMG/M metagenome (GOLD analysis project Ga0098060, IMG submission 77063) | Marine viral communities from the Subarctic Pacific Ocean - 21_ETSP_OMZ_AT15319 metaG | ecosystem: Environmental > Aquatic > Marine > Oceanic | place: Pacific Ocean | collected 2015-01-19 | reverse complement strand
AGTTTATGGGGGGTGTAATCGTCAGGGAAATTCGTATATTTCCAGCCACCATTGTCAAGTAGTGTATAGAATTTCTGCCTGTCGTAGAAGTAGTAAGTAAAGATTGACTCACCTGCATTAGGATATCCACTAGGGATAGTCTGAATATTCGTCAGGTCAGAAACTCTTTCCTCTGTTCCGGGTGGTGCGGTATATCCCTGAGAGAACGTTTTGACCTCATCAGGCGATCCCACGATCGTTGGTATAAAGAATGCCTCATGCTCAGGATCTTCTGTATAGTTGATTGGGGTATCACTGAAAGAGGGTAGACCATATGGTGGACCCTGTGAATAATTCTCTACTGTGGGACGATATGCTTCTTCAATTACAGGTATACCATTGAAACCAAATTGTTTGTAGTCACTCAACATTTCTTGGTTTGGTATGACTCTTACAGATCCACTGCCCCATGCTTGTTTGTATATGTTAGTATCCCATCGAACAATACTGTTGTCTGTATTTACTAGATTTTTAAGCCCAGACCGAACGACAGTCTGGAAATCCTTTTCTGTATAATCAGTATCATTTATATTACCTGATGGGTCATACAATGGAATGTACTGCAAATCTTCGACTGGAACAACAGCAGCAGTGCCTGCACCCGTTGTCTCAAAAAGTTCGTAAGGCTCTGATCTCTTGACATAACCCAAACTTCCTGCATTCTTAGATCCCTCTAAACCCGAACCGACCAAAAACGTTGGCGTTCCCTCGTGATTATTGGCATAATACATATGCTCAAATCTAGGGTCAAATCTTTCACCAGCAAGAATTACACCTGTGGAATTGAAGTACTCTATCTTATTAACAGCGTCACGGTAACGGCTACCTTTGATGTATAAATGGTCTATACATTCACTGAAATTAAATGCTGCTGATGTTTTTATTGTATCTGCAATCACGTTTACCATAGCATAGTTTCTTGTTTTATGTGAGGTTCTCCAGAGGTCAAGACTCTTATCTCGCTTGACTTGCGCTCCTCTGACTCCTGCAAGGTGTCCGAGTTGGGTGGCATTATTTGTCATTGTAACATCAGAAATTATTCTATTGTCAATCCAACCATTATCAGTTCTGTCAATTTGAGTCAAATCAGAGTGGACTACGTTAATACTATTAACTTCTTTACGTCTTGCACCAAATGCATCTGCTATTCTGATGTCAAGACGACAATTGATAATTGCAGCACAAACTTGACCTGTGGTATCACCTATACAATCAATTTCTAGGTAGTTCTTTACTGTGGTTGCACCTTTGAATCGGTCTCCCGCTGGATAACCCCAGACACTACAATTATATGCATGTAGATCCACGCCCTGATTAGATCCATCTCCTAGCACACGTCTGAATGTGCTGTCAGATAAAGATTGGGTTGTCGGTACATTTTCATTTTCGTCCCAACCAATTAGACGGCCGTAGTATGGCAATCTCTTATCGAGGAATTGTCGGTTGATTCCTATTATGTCGTTCTCATCTGGGAACCTATCATAGGATGTGCTATTACCATCAACAGATCTGATTCCAGCCCTGTCCATGGGTGGTAGAGTCAGTTGTTCGTAGGTGCATTTCTTTGCTACACCACATGACTCACCAAATTCATTTTCCCCAGTATCGTTTGGATCTGGGAATCTGATCCGACCTCTAATTAATCTACCATTATAATCAAGATCAGTCATCTGATTACCATAAGAATTCCAAGAATTTATTCTACAACTGTCGATAACCAAAGTAGGATTTTTAAATCTAAATCCATTTTGTCTGTTGCTCAAGCTTGGGTTAGAAGACATCGCAAACATAGACGACTTGTCAGCAATGGGAAGTCCTACCACAAAACGTAAATTCTTATAATGTATGCTGGTGTTCTGTGGCTGTCCGCTACCATAATCAGGATCGTTCCATCCGCCAGCATAGCTCAACATTATAATTTCGTTGTTAAACTCTGGTTGGGCTGGATCTGGATTCCAATACCCATCACCAGATTGAATTCTACTAGAAACCCACTCAGGATCTGCTTCTACAGTAAGAACCTGACATGATGGATTCTGGGCGGATGATCTGACGGAAGAATGGTCGAGAGCATTTTCAAATTCACCTCTTGAAACGCCCCCATCGACATCCCAGTAGTTATTGACAGAGCCTCTATTCTCAGTGAGGAATATATCTAAATCTGCCCCGTCAATTACACCATCTTTATTGTAGTCATACTGCGAATAGTTTGCTCCAGATCTCCACTCAGGATCATCTGATGTCTTACCAAAAGCTTCTTGTAGTTCCACAAGATCAGCCGAATTAAATATAGGTTCAGATTGTAAGTATACCTTTGCGGAGAAGTAGTCCTCGGCTTCACCCTCTGCAATCTTTCTATCAATAGCAGCATCAATACTAGTGAAAGGTCTACCCTTAGTTCCGTCTGATGTTCCCGTGTAGCTGGGGTTTACATATAGAACTTTTCGTTGATCTGGCTTCTGGTATCTGAACCAGAATCCATGATAAGCGACCCTATTAACATCATCTTCATCCACATACCAGAGAGGTTCACCTGTGGTTAGATTTACAATTTGATCTCCAGCATTGACAGTAGGAGGGTTTACACCTTCTGGTACGTACTCACCAACACTCGATGGGTACTCATTCTTCTGCCAAGGAAATATTGTTGGGGATAGCTTATACACGGAATCATCAAGCTCCGGATTATCATTATCCGGTCCACGTCTAGTACCATCTTGCTTTTCTCCCTGTAATACAAGAGGATAACCATTCTTTGGCCAGCAGATTGCACGAATTTCATGTGTTGTGTTGTGGTCCATGGCAGACGTGTCAACCCTTACCATGTATTCTTTATAACCTCTACCTAACTCACTAGCAGTATTTTCATAGTCAGTCCCTAGATCATCAGGGTGTCTTTGTGGTTCGTAAACATCAATTGGGTTACCTCCATCCATGATGAAAGTAATCTTTTCAATTCCTTCCATATGATATGCTTGAGCAGTGACATAGAAATCCCCCTCCCGTGTGATCTCAGGAATTTCAGTAAATCTAAAGATGGGAGCAGCATCATAACCCTTTGCCTTGGGATTACCAACAGGGCTATAGTCCATCACTGATGCAAGAGCATTAATGTATGTTTCCGTAGCGTCATATGAGATGTATTCAAATTCTGCTGTTGATTGTGCGGGAACAACTGATGGTGGTGGTCCAGCTCCCAATGATGGAGTATTTAATCCGAGAGGTTTGATCAATCTTCTACCGAATCCAGTACCGGGTTTCAGTGCTGCTCCTCGATCGACACCACCAGCAGCCCTTTTGTTGGTGACGTTATCAACTGCGCGATTTACTTGCTCACCCCATCCAACATAAACAGTACCACCATTACCACCAACACCCTCATGGAAGTCTTCTATGTTTGCATTCTGAGTTTCAATGACAAAATTAGACTTGGCTCCGAGTCCGGGTTCTGGTATGGCTTGAGTTGTCGAAGGAATGTATTTACTCGTTCTTTGATCCGGTCCTACAATCTCTGGAACTTCAAAGATTAAAGAATCACAGTCCGCGTTTTCTGATATTGTCATTTCAATTCTTCGTGACTTACTTGCTTCAAACGCACCAACGTATATGTTTCTGCTTACTGACCTGTCATCAAGGAAATACTTCAATTCCATAAAGGGTTCAAAGCGATTTTCTGTGATGATACCATCATACCCGCCACCGAGAACAGTGAGAGGATATGGATTTTGATCAACTTCAAATCCACCGATCGTTTGAATGCTTTGATCAAGAATATATTTGGTTCCTCCACGGAAAGTATAATTGGAAGAAATTGATGTACCAAAGACAAGTTCCTCATCCTCATCACCAGTGCCAGATGTAGGGTCTAAGATTGAAACTGGTAGTGTGACAACCTCTTCAGTTCTCTGTATACCACCGGCTTTGGAATGCCAATCTCCAGAATTTTCTATATCCTGTATTCCACCAAACATATTGAAGTCAACATCAACGAAGTCCCCTTCATCGGTTCTCAGCATGGAATATCGTTCTAGATCGAATCTTGGGCCTTTTGATATAACTACTTTTGGTGGTAAACTAATCGTACTCGGGTTAGATGAAACTTCGTCAACTAAAATATCGTTTCCAGTTGGCCATCCAAGACAAATTTCTCGTATTGAATCATCTCCAGTAAGAAAATCTGTACACTGAGTACAGTTCTGTATTCTAAGATCCTCACATGTCCTTACACCAGTGTAGCCCTTAACCGTTGGCTGCGCTCTACCACCCTCACATTTTATAGAAAGAACTCCATGATTTGCCCATGACAAAGCAGTTCCATCTTCTGGATATTCGTATACTTCAATTTCTGTGTCTCTGTCAGTTTTTGTTGGGAATGTAGTCGATGTTGTGTTTATTCCTAAATTGTATAACTTATCACCTACGCCATCTTTTGTGATAACATCGCGAGTGTCAAACGATTCCACACCACCCTTACCAAGTTTCACAAGTCTTACAATTAGCGTCTTTCTTTGGGAACTATTACCTATTACAGAACCTTCACATGCTTTCAAGAAGACTCCAACTTTCTTCCCTGATTCAGAAACTCTGCCGCCAAATTTAGGGAATTGTCCATTGGATGGGTCTGTACCAATCCCACCAATCCCAACATAATTAGTAAATGCTGGCCAAATAGCCTGACTAAGAGGTGCGCTGTAGCTTCCCGGAGAATACTTTTGGAACGTAGGACAAATGTATAATCCCTTTTCACTGGTATCAGCATCTACTGCACCGGGACATGTGGGTTCAAACCCCGAATCAGCACCACCACCCAAATTAGTATTTCTACAAGAAATTGCACCACCACAGGGACCACCGGCAGCTACAACACCAAGGTAAAGATACTTTGGAAATTTATTTCCGGAAGTATCTACGTTACCTTCACCACCACCATCCTGATCAAATTCTAAATCAGAAGTAGTTTGAGAATAGTCTCTAGCGTCTGTATCATTACCACCTATGACACGAATAGATTGATTATTTGCAAACAGATCAGATGGTGTTCTGAGATTTGCACCAAGTCCTCCTCTGTCTAGCGGACCAGTATTATTTCCAATGATGACAAATCTATCTTTTGCAAAGGCATCTTTTGTTTGATTGTTTATTGTGGAAGGAGGCCAACTCAAGGTGTCACCAGAAGAAGATTTGGTGACTCTTCCCATATTACCAGAATTTACAAGCTCTCCTGTTCGACCGTGGTCACCTATAACAGAGGGTAAGGGATCTTCACCAACAAAGCCAGTTGGTTCTAGACCATATTTCTTGAACATATCATTTATTGATCTGTTATCAAAAGCATACTCACCAGAAATACTATTTGAGACACTACCGTCATCACTGTATTCTGCGGGGACTCCCCAGTCAAATGAATAATATCCGGCATCAGATTCCTGAATATAGTCACAATTTGCGGATGGTTTTGTTACTACATTCCCAACTGTATCAACAAATATTACTCTAAAAGTATTCAGCATTAAAAGTTATCCATTGAGCATTAAGCTAGTGTTCCGAATGTCTGTGATGTTATGTAGTATTTAGTTGCAACTCCCCAGTCAGGTTTAATGTTAGTTGTGTTATAACCAACTACGTACAAGATGGTAGTCCTATCAGACTGAATTATGGGAGCGGCACTGTAAAGCCTATCTGAGTTTGTCTCAACCCAATTTGCTGTAGTATTTGTTCCTGCACCGAGAGCATTTTCAACTATGATCGTGACACCCTGTCCGGTTATCCATCTAGATGTTCCATCAGTATTTTCAGTAAAGCTCAATGATACGTTATTTCCATCTGCGAGATCAGACAAATTAACTCTCTGGATTGGACCGTTCCGTGGATCAACGATAATCGAAACACCACCAGCGGCGTTACTGGTCACATCACCGATGTCATGAATCTTTTCTCTGTACAGATCAAGCTTCGCCATATTGTTATCAAAGTCGAAGTGTAGAGCAGTACTTCCGCTTGATCCAAGGTTGTTGTCATCCAAGAACAAGTAGTGTCCTGTACTTCCACGGAACTCTGCTGTGGGTCCAAGAACTCTACCCAAGTTCAACGTGGCTCCTAGAGCACCAGTTCCAGCGATAACTTCCCGAATAATCAGATCACCACTATAGGAAACTCCTGCACCAGTAAAGCCAGCACCAGTTGCACCAGTGGCACCTGCACCCGTGATGAAGACAGATACGAAATCACCCGTACCGGGGAAAGCAGTGCTACTTTCAGTCACAGTTAGAAGATTGTTAATTAATGTTGCTTTATTACCCAGACTCCCCAGACCTGTAGTGGTTAGAGTTCTCTGACTAGGACACTCATATACTCTATGACCCACACTACCAGATGCACCGAGGACGTAGATGAGTTCTCCTCGACCACGAAGGAGTGCAGTGAATACATCATCATCAAAGGTGATTCCATTCAGGTCTTGTTGACTAATGGTGATACCAGTTTGATTGCAGTCCATAGAACCGTCAAGATTCTGAATCGTCACCGTATCATCACGGACTGCATAGAGAAGTCCAACAGCACCTGCTGGTCCACGTACACCTTGATCACCCGTGTTACCAGTGTTTCCGGTGAGTCCCTTGATGTCAAAGGAAAGAGTAGCACCAAGAACCTGTGGTCCGGTGCTTGCTAGTAGTTGTCTAAAGTCTAGAGTGTATCCGGTAAATGCGTTGGGGTGAACTCTCACCGCCACTCCGGTGAATCCTGCACCAGTGTTACCAGTTGCACCAGTCTCACCAGAGAATCCAGACTCACCGGTGTTACCAGTCGCTCCAGTGTTACCAAAGATAGGTCCACATGTAAATGTGTTACCAAGAATGGCTACACCAGTCTTAAAGGTAATTTCTCTAAAGACTAGTTGCTGGGCGCCAAATCCACCAATGACTTCTTGGAAGGTGATACCAGAACCTGTAGTTCCGCGAGCACCTGCTGCACCAGTCGCACCAGTAAATCCTGTGATGGTGAATTCAAATGTGGCACCAAGAAGTTCAGGACCGGTGCTGGGTAATGTTTCTCGGAATTGTAATGTGTAACCACCGGGTGATCCACCAAGATCTATTGCAGTGTATCCACCACCAGTGTTACCGGTGTTTCCTATTCCAGTCGCTCCCACAGGACCAGTGTTTCCTGTATTTCCTGTTGCTCCCTGTGGGAGCAAGAACATGGTGATGTTTACTTCTTCGTTATCTGCAAACGTTGGTGTGTTGAACAGATGACTTGTTTCCGAAACTACTGATATACTGTCCCCATCACCAAAAGTAATTTCACCATCTATTTTGGTTGATCCAAACGCATAGACAGTAGACACGTAGTCTAAGGAACCAAGGCTCTGACCGTCAGTGACACAATTAGTGGAGTTATCCGTTCTAGTTGTTATCCTCCCGCTGGGACTCAGAATATAGGCAAAAGCTTTTGTGCCATCTAAACTGTTGACCTGCAAGAAAAGTCTTTGATTGCCAGTTATGTCGAGTGAGCTTTGTTTGCTAATACCATCTAAGGTGTCTTCAGTAATTCTCAACTGACGAAGTTCATCTTGATTACCATCTTGTAAGATAGCAAGACCAAATTCACCTATTTGACTGCCGATACCTCTGTTAAGAACGCCTCCTTCACAGGAAGCCTCTGATAGTCCACCCTGTATAGCATTTGGACCGAATGTTCTGTATCGATATCGCGAAGAGATACCAAGACCAATACCGGTTGCACCGGTGTTACCGGTGTTACCTGTCGCACCTTTACCTGCAAACACACCAGATGGACCACGGACATTTCCAACTTTAATTTCAGATGTAGTTCCGTCTTGATTATCAACTATGATGTAAAGGGTATCAACACGAACCTCTGCACCAGTAACACCCTGACCACGAGGACCAGAACTACCTGTAGGACCAGTAAAACCATCGCCATCAGGGCCCTGTGGACCTTGTGGACCTTGTGGACCTTGTGGACCCTGCGGTCCCTGTGGTCCCTGTGGTCCTCGACCACCAGTCCTGATTGATACTCCAGTTCTACAATTACTTGCCATCTTTAGTCCTTTTTAGTGCTTTTTGTCATGTATATGTATCATTTTATACCTGTCGGATCTGCATAGAAGACTGCCATGTTAGCTAGTCCATCTCTGGCAAACGAGTCAGACATGTTTGCCCAGACTCCCAATGGTTTTGGTTCAGATGGTTGCTCTCCCTCCAACACGTCGGTCTTGTTGGGTAGTGCCCAGACCTGTGTCCAGTCTGTTGGATCATCTTGGAATCCGTCTTCAGAGAAATCGTTTGTACCAAGCCCATCACCACCCTTAGTTGCTCCAGATCTAGGTCCGTGTGACTTTATTGTATTGCTTTGAGTATTGACCTTCTCGGAGACCAACACAAGTTCTTGCCATCTACTAAGACCATGCAACCACACATAAAGAGATTTACCCTTTACAAACTGTTTATATGGGAGAACTCCTATTACGCTCTCATCATTGTCACCACCACTGCCGGAGGTGATACGATAACCATCGTTATTCAAGTAAAGATCATAATCTGCGTCGGTTTCCGCAATACGTCTGTTTTCTGGAGTAGTATCGGGTAACTCACCAGTTGGGTCTGTGACATCACCATTTGCCACAGGTCGTCCAACCACCTTATCTAGATCTACGGATAATGTAGAATTTTTGTTTTGACCTATGATTGTAAAGGCAGCACCAACACCGGCTGAAGTACTAAAATTAGTTTTTTCACTACCATAGTTAGATCCTTGCTTAGTGAATACTCTTTTATGTGGTGTCCATTTGGGAATATAAATGTCATCAGCCCATCCATCAGGTGGTTCTGGGGTTCCTGTGGTGGGGATGGGATATTGTCCTTCTTCCATTTTATCGTATGGCCATTCACCTGTTGAATTAGTAGTGCTACTATTTCTTGCCATAGTTGCTTGTTGACCATCTGGAGAATCCATGGTATATGACCATGATTGGAACAACACAGATCTACCCTGATTACTACGTGCTATAGCAGTGGTGTTTTCTGGAAAATCTGCAACAGGAATAACGTCACTCATAGAGAAATCAACCGTACCATCAGTATCAACAGGTAGTACTTCACCTATAACATCAGGATCATTTTTCCATCTGTATAGTTTTTCCTTTATACTTGAACACCATTTTCTACCATTTTCGGGATCTCTCCACTTGGAGACGACTCCACTTGGTCCATCAATACGAGACATAAGCTCTTGATTAAACAAGGCTCTAATAAGCTCTTTAAATTGTGATCCACCATAGAAATTATCTTTTTGAGAGTTATCACCACGGTCCTGCCAATTCGGAGTTTTAACATCACCCCTACCATCATTCCAGTTAACTCCTTGTGCATTACCACCCGCGAAAATACTATGACTTGTGTTTTGATCTTCCTCAGTAATTGCTCTACCAATAGGATTATTCCAGAACGTAGGATACTTCACATATAGTTTAGCAAAGTATGCGGGCAGAGAATCTACAATTTCTGAAACTGGTTTACTTCTTACTTTTTCAGTTCCTTCTTGTTTGTCCTCATCTCTGATACCCGAAAACATTCTTGCAACCATGCCCATGGTAAATGATCCCCGTTGCCACACCCATTCATAAGACTTAAAACCACCAAAGGAATGGGTATTACTATAACTACCAACATTCGCCCAAGTATTAATACCGGGTGCTAGTCTTTCCGGATCTTCGAAGTCAAACTTAAGGTTATGTGCAATGTCAACTGTAGCGTTTGGTAGTAAGTTACCATCATCATCTGTTAATCCTATGTCATCGAGAAGAAGGAAACGCATGGCTCTAGCGGTCGGACCTAGATCCGAATTAGCATTCTTACCATTGATAGTTTCTTTCATACCCTCAAGTTCCAGACCAAGATTACTACCCATTGGGAATTGATTTATCACTGTTGGTACTGTCTCCGCTCTAGAATCCGCAGAACACTCAGAGTTACGAACATGCTCAGTTATATTTGCGACCACCACTGAAATCTTACCGTAATGTTCGGTTGGATCCCCATTAGCATCTAATGTTGTATTTTTGAGATACAGTCCTCTATGATAGTTTGAACTCATGAAATCTTGATTAGTAAGAACTCCCCAACTTTTAGCAGTGTTAGAGTCATTTGGCTCATAACCCCTTGGATACACACCCGTCAGTGGAGCATACCTACTGTTTATGTCAGTTGCATTTTCTAGAGCTTGATTAAAATAGCTTTGAGAATACGAATCGTCACAGATACCATTATTACCAAGATCCGGTCTCCAACGATCGATCGCTCTAAAGTCATTATCAATTGGTTTCCATACATCCTTATGTGGTTTATAGTAGTTGTCATTAGTTTCAAAAACTCTATTACCATTTTCATCTAGTTTTACACGCATCACATTAAAATATTGATCATCATATCTGATCATATTTTCATCAGGAACTTTACTTAAAAATGAATATGGTTTATCTACATCAGCTATCCACTCAGGTTCTACACCAGATTGTAGTCGGTTTACTGGTGCATCTGTAATATCAGGAGCAGGTAATCCATTAGGATGTTCCTTGGTATCAGTCGATTTCCAAGTGGTAACTTCATCTCCCTGTGCATGTTGAATAGTACCATCTGCATTTACAATGCCTTGCTGATATAGACCTCGCCATCTAAGATCTCGAACTCTCTGTTGTAGCTCTGCATTATTGGGATCCTGAAGAAAAGCTTCCTTATCTGCGTCAACAATTTCCTTTAGTTTGTAATATAGACTATCATTTTGATTTCCGCACTGACCACCGACCGCAGGATATACAGTAACCAACTGATTGGGGAATATATCGGGAAGATTCTGTGGCGGTAACGACTGACCGTCAAACAGGTTCGCAGAATTTTCCGAGCTAGGAACTTGCATTATAGTGTAATCATCAACACTTTTTACAGATAGATCTTTATATCTCATAGTGTTATGAGCATAAGCACCTATACCGTTACCTTGCAGGTATCCAGCAGGAGTATTAGTAAGGTTAGCTTGACCGTCAGGAGCAATTGCACCAATACCACCGGGGAAAGTTCCTCTGTTATCCATTTGATCATAAACATAGTCGGGATCATCTTTACCAACTCTACTGGCAAAGTTTTTAATTGTACCATTTCTCTCAACACCTACTGTACCTGTGTCGAGCATATCGATCCAGTCGGGGAATTGTGTACAAGCAACACCTACTGCACACAACAGATCCCACCAATCGGTGTGTCCTGCGTTGTGTAGTTGATATTTACCACAAGACTTCATACCACCATAGATATCAATGCCACGTTGAGTCAGTGCTCGTCTAATAATGTAACGAAGGCTAAATTGCGGACCAACAGTTGCACCAGACTCACTTACTCCGCCTCGTTTATCTATCCGTAGGTTAGGATTATTTGGATCAGGTTGTTTATCCCAATCAGTACCGTAATGTCTATAAAGCCAAGATAAAGATGGACTGAAACCCTGAAGACCCGGTTGTTCTACATTAGCTTTGATCAGATTCTCTGGATCTAAGTTCTTATCAAAGGACATCAATGCTAGGAGTTCATACTCAGCTCCTTCTTGCGATCCATAGTTACTCATAGCTAAGTCACCACCACCGTGAGCACCTTGCACTCGGTTATCATTTTGACCAGCAGCGTGCCACACAATAGAAGTTCCCAATCTCAAATATTTTGGTAGGGCTTTCTTTAGTGCTTCACAGTACCGAGTTGCGGTTTGATAATCCCATGTTTCTGGATCATCAGGATCACCATCACCTATTAGATCACTTTGATTTTGAACTTTCAATTCAGGCCAATAAATATCACTCATGGTCATATTTAAACCTTTAGGGAATCTATCCTCTCTATAGAATGCGTCACCTTCGTTAGGATCTGCCGTGTAGATTTCCCATGCCTGTGCTGTACCACCATCCATAGCTGTATTGGGGTATCCAATCTGACCAAGAGGAATATCTGTATCTGGGTCAATCCCTGCTGCAAGAGGCTTTGCACCGGGACCATCTATAGTATAGTCATCAATATCATCAATCTCTGTCATGTATGGCACAGAATTTCTATTAGTGGGATCCCAGTTTAATGGAGGTCTGAAAGTCTTGCTATAATCAACAACCGATCCTCCCTGATTTATCCATGCATCCAAAAGAATCGTAAGGTCGGTGCCGTCAACTATTCCATCCCCATTAAGGTCATATTTTCCATCATTCCAGCCCGGCTCACCCGGAGTGGTTCCCCACGCAGTTAATAGTGCTGTTAGGTCAAATCCATCTACTTCACCAGATCCATCGAAATCTGCGTCCGCAAATTCTCCGGACAGTTCAATTGGAGGAACCACAGACAAACAAGCTGTCATATCAATGAAAGGGTAACGCTGGTTCTGACTTATTGTCCAACCCCAACCTTTGACTGAATCCATACGATTATTTGATTGCTTACCCCCAGCATATCTGTTGATAACCGCTGCTTCGTATGATCTAAACGTGGGATCTACACCCGCTGAACTTGGTACTGGCACCAAGTCTGGATATAGTGTCGGGTTTTCTGCTATGATTTGATCAAAGTCATCGGGGAGTGGATAAAGAGTATCTGTTGCTGGGTCGCCCGATCTTTCATTGTTTGGAAATTCAGGAAAAGCTTTACCTGTTCTGTACCAAGTAAAATCTTCGTTTTCTTCAACGAGATCAGAATGTTCGGCTGCAAGATTATATAATTGATATCTCTGCCGACAATACTTCCTCGTTTGTTCGACACCCCTATGATCCCAGTGACTATATTGGGTTACAACGAGATCATTTGCCTTTAGTATATAAGGTGAGATATTATCTTCATCTTTTGCTGAGGGGTTCCATTGACCACTCCAGCGCACAACACCATCACGATCTTTGATCAGGCCACTATTTTGAACGCCGAAGTCATAGGATGCAGTGACGGGTAAATGTCCCGAACCGGGTGATGTTCGATTATTTCTTATTCCTTCTTTCACAGCTAAGTAATTGTAACCAGTGTCGTTGAAGGGAATATCAGATCCTTCCTCACCACCTTGACCAGCCAACCATTGGCCTTCAGTCATCCATGGACCATTCTCATTTCCATATGCTTGTATCCATGCTTTATCTTTTTCATCAGCTAGTTCAACATTAACACCTGTTACTTGGTCTCTAGGATGTTCACTGTTAAAGTTACCAGAAACAAACTGTCCGCGACCATCGTAATAATTTGGATAACAGTAAGCTTGGGCATAGTCACCCTGACCATAGTTTTTATTTTCAGCCCCACTAGGCTTAAGTTTGAATGTATTAGCTTCAGTAATAAAGGGTGAGCCGAGTAATTGTGTTTCTACCTCGTTACCATCAATATCAGTGTAGCCATCACCACCACCAGCATCAATAAATCCACGTCCGGCTGGAATACAACTGTAATGATAATCAGGGATTCCCAACCATGGTTTTATAGAGATATCTACAGTGTGTCGCAGAGGTGAATCAAGTGGTATAAAGGTATTATCTTCATCCACTAATTCTGGATCATCATTATATCTAAAAGTTATATCACTCTCTTGAGCACCTCGTGACTTTTGACCGATGTGTGCAGTGGGTAGCTTACCGTTATCTGGGTTGATTGCTGTGTTGCTGATTTCAACAGGTTCATACCATGCGTTATACTCTGTTCTTGCAAGAGTATTATTTTCTTCATCAGTAACTGAGATCAGAACGAGACCACCGTTATCAACATTACTATTGTCCTGCACAAATGGACTTCCATCTAAGTGGTAACCATATTGTATTGGAGCATTAGACGCTATGGTCCATTTTATCACCTGAGTTGTTATTGCATATTCCTCATCTTTTTGATATGAAGGCCAAGCCGGATCACCCGAAGGCACAAATGCTGTCGTAAGCAAAGGACCATCAGGATCTTCAGAGGATCCCGCAGCATATTTGTCACTGCTATCATAGTAGAAATTTGTTTTAGTGGCAAATTGTAGTTCAACTGCGTATTCATATCCGTCAACCAATTGCTGAGCCTCGGTGAATCGTGGTTGAATATTAGCTGAAACGATAGCATCCCTGTCCCGATTGGATGCATTAGCACCAGATTGATCAGTATCAACAGAAGTTATTGTTCTATTTGACCTTGCTGATGTTATTCTTGTATTACTGCTGGTAGTAATTGACGTTGACGTTGACGTTGAAGAAGATGGCACACTCGTGATGTTTGTGTTGAGGTTGCTGGGACTTGATCCGTAAGATGACATATAGGCTCCATTTCAGATAAAAATAGTCCTATTATGTAGTAATTTTATCGGGTTACTTCGCTCAAAACTTCAAATGTTCCGGTTATAACTTTATCAACAAAATTGATTGATTTGTTACGTACATCTAGGTCATAGAAGTGTCTACCAGCGGGAATATTTGCTGTAGTATCGGCATCTATTTCGATTCGAATTGTGCCTAATTCACCACCATAATTTAGAGTGATCCCTCCAGTACCAATTAAACCCATATAGTCACCAGTGGTCCCTTCGGGTAAACCAAATCCCGGTCCAGTGAAGTATCCTGTGATACCACCACCAACGACACCCTTGGGATAGTAATCACTACTCATGGCTACTAACTTTTCTTCTACTAGAGGAGAGCGCCTAACCTGCATTCTTGCTTCAAAAGTAGCACCGTTGAGATCAACAACTTCGTCATTGACATCAGTGTAGTCTAGGTCTAAAAAGTACGACTGTCCCTGATAAAGATTGATATCATAATTATTGCAGTAAATTGGCATTTAGCGTCTCCTTCTCATCTATTTATACTTTGTGAGAACCTCCCAACAGGAGGGAAACAACGGCTGGATTATATCACCAATTACTTTTGCATACTCGCGAATCTCCCACTGAGCATGTTCATCAATTCGCTGACTATAGAATCTGGCATAAGCAGCAAGGGAACCAGTCCAATACCACTCCGTAAACATTGCCTGTGGTAGAACAAAACGAGCCTGTTCTGGTGCGACACCTTCTGCAATCAACTGATCATACGTATAGAGACAGAGATCCATAGCATTACCATATGAGCGAACATTTTCAGCCTTT
>Ga0098060_1000640_pt1 | contig 15189 bp, 12 predicted proteins | sample 21_taG_FD_77063 | JGI IMG/M metagenome (GOLD analysis project Ga0098060, IMG submission 77063) | Marine viral communities from the Subarctic Pacific Ocean - 21_ETSP_OMZ_AT15319 metaG | ecosystem: Environmental > Aquatic > Marine > Oceanic | place: Pacific Ocean | collected 2015-01-19 | reverse complement strand
ACTTTGATAAGTAGCATTGCTAAGTACACGAGTTACTCTGTAAGCTTTAGTGTGTAAACTGTCGTTTGAGTCTGTTATTGTAAACATATCACCTGGTTGAGGTTGAGTTGCTTCTGTTGTACTATGACCTGCTTGTAGTAAAAAACCTGTACCAGCTGCTGCTGTTGTAGCAGTAATAATTGTAGGATTTGCTGAAACAAAAGCTGCATTTCTAGAATTTGCTTGTTGTGGTAGCTTTACAAAGAAAGGATTTAGTCTTCCATTCTTTTCTAATAAAAAGCTATAAACTGGCTCAAATTGATCTCTAGTCATTGGATTATATGTAATATTTATATTCCATTTATGTCCTGCAATTGCTCTTGTAAGTACACGACCACTATTTGTTCTTGACATCTGTATCGGAGCTTGAGAAGAAAACTCTACTGCCGCAAATCCAGGCCCATTTGTTCCACCACTGTTTGTTGCAAGTGCTTGTCCTGATATACCAATTGGATTGGTAGGATCTGGAAGTATATCTAAAAAACTACTAAATGTTGCCATTATCCGCCACCTCCTGAGTATGCGTCAGTATTAACACCTTCTATAAATTCTTCACCATGTTCATGTGCTGCTTCTCTTATCATTCCAATTATATTACCTTTTTGTGCTGTAAGAACTTCTTCAACACCTGCTGCATCAATTGCATTGATTGTTATATTTGCGTTTAAGTTTTGTCCACCTATTTTATCGTTTGGTATTACTTCATACCCACCTGCTGTTGGTTTTATTACTTCTGGACCTTGCTCTCCAACCATTATCTCGCCACCTGTTGCATAGCCTCTTCTCATTCCTGCTGCTCCGCCAGGTGTAAAGTTATTTGCATTAGAGCCTATACCTTTTTCTCCTCGTATGAAAGCAGCTTCCCCTGCTGAAGCAGATTGTGCAACATCTACTTTATTACTTCTTTTTCCAACACTAATGCTTTGAGGTGAAGGCGGTGCTACAGATGCTCCTCCTTCATATTGCATTTTACTAATAATAGCTACTTGTGCTGCTCCAAGTGCTCCCATCATTACCATCATAGGTATAGCCCATGGTGCTCCCATATTTGTTGAAGCAGTCATCATTATTGCAGCAGCTGTAGACATAATAGCTTGTGCCATCATTAATTTCTTTGTTACACCAAAAGCTTTTCTTGCAACTTGTTCTTTCTTTTTCTCCATTGCAGCCATTTTTGCAACTGATTGAGCGCTCTTACCATCCTTTCTTTTTTCTGCTGCTATTTCTTTATCGATTGCTCTAATTTTTTGATCTGAATAAGCATTATAAGCTTGTGCTAAAGAACCAAGAGCATCTGCTGCAAATTGGGCTCCTGCTGCTATTCCTTCAAGTTCTGCACTGAATTTTGTGCCCTCTCCTTCTTCAGGATTCATTCTCGACATTGCGCCTGCAAATTTTTCTAAATTATCTAATCCACCTGTAAGAGTAGCACTCATACTAGCTAGTGAAGCTGCTAGTGCTCCTTCTGGCCCTAGAGTTGCTGTAATTGACATTGCCATAGCACTAAAAGCTTGAGAGGCTGTTTCAGCTGCAGTAGGTATATCGTCTGTAAGTTTATTTTCTAAAGCAGTTAACGTGTCAATTTGCTCAATTACTTTATCTTTTTCTACTCCGTCGTCTAAGGTGTCTCGTGTGCTTTCTAGGTCTGTTCTTCTCTTAGTTACTCTATCTCTTTGTGCTGTTATTGTTGCAGCTTGTTGAAAAATACCTGCAAACCCTTTTGCTAAAGCTATGCCTCCACCGGATTGCTTAAATACATTTCCCATACCTTTAAAGGCATTTAATATAGCTGTAGACATATCTAAACTTGCACCTCGTATAGTTTCTTCTATTATACCTTTTTGTGCTTCAAGACTATCTTCTGAGGCAGTTACAGTAGCTGATAAGGCATCATTAAGTGATCGCAAAGAAGCACCTGAACCTGCTTCTATTTTATCTAATCTTGCAGCTTCTGTTTCATTGATACCTTGTTCTATTTTTACACGAGCAGCTAGTAAAGCATGTTCTGCTTGTATTATAACGAATTGTATTTCTGCAGTTTTTGTAGCTAGTTCAAAAGTTCTTTTTGCAATTTCAAAACTGTCTGATAATGTACTACTACCTCCAGTTTCTTGATCTGCTACAAGTTCTCGTAAATCAGATTCTTTTTTACGATTAGTATTTTTTAATGTTTCGTGTTTTTTAGTTAAATTAAATAACTGTTGTTCTATTTTTAAGTCTGCAACTCTTGCTTCTAAACGCTCAAAAGAGATGGCGGCTCTTTTTTCTTCTAATGTAGTTAGTTCTTCGGTTCTTCTTGCTTGGTTAGCTAAAATTCCTTGCTCTTCTTTAGATAAATCGTTAATGTCTCCTGTTATTGCTAATTTTTTTCTAGTTTCTGCTACAATATTTTTAAAAAAGTTATCTTCCATTTCTAATGTTCTTACACGTACTTCATCTTTTCTTACTTCTACTTGTTTATTTGCAAGTATTATTTTTCCATTTTTTGCAAGATTGCTTGCAGCTTTCTGTCTGCCTGTTAATGTTTTTTGTATGTCTTTTTCTAGTATTATTTGCATTCTTAGCTTTTTTACGCCTTCAGCAAGTGCAGGAATTTGTTGTGCATAAGCTATAGCTGCTTGATCTTTTAGTATAGCATGAGCCTCCTGGTAAAGTTTTAATTGGGCTTCTAGTTCAGGTTTTTCTTCTTGAGTAGCTAATGCTATTTTTTCTTTTTGCTTAGCAATTAATCCTTGTATTTGTGCCATTTTTGTCATATTGGCTTTTAATGAGCCACCAAGTAAACTTTGTAATCCTGACCCTATATCTCCAAGAGATTGTCCTACTCCGTCTTTAAATCCTCGATCTAGTGCTGCACTAAATACTGCTGCGTTCTTTATACCTCTAGCCATTACATCTTCTGCATTTTGTTTAGACATTTCTTTTAAGGTTCTTACAGCTGTTGTTAATATCATATCTATTCCATCAAACTGAGTTGATTTAGCTGCAGTTGCAAATAGCTTATTAATTTCTTTTTCTGCTTCTGCAAAACTTCTTACAATAGCTTCACCTGCTTGTGATAATCCATCAAAACTTTTTTCTGCCGCATCTAAGAAACCAAGCATTTGTCTTACTACATTTGCAGCTCCACCTCTTCCTTCTGCTGTTCCTTCTAATAGTACTTGTTCAAAGCCTCGTCCACCAAATTTAGCTTTGAATGTTTCCATAAACTTATCTGATTCTTTAATTAATTGTTCTACTGATCTAACAGGGCCAGATTGTCTAAGTCTTTTTAATTGTCTTTCTTGACTTCTTCCACTAAAGTCATCATCATCTTGTATATTAGTACCTGCTGCTATATCTGCTATTCGAGTTCGTTTGGCTTCTTCTGCTACTGATTTTGCTAATCCGCCGAGTATCTTATACTCTTTGACCATTGTCTGAGTGCTAGCAGTTGCTCGTTCTTGCATCTTAGTTATTTCTTCCATTTTATCAGGAATATCTCCTAACATTTTGTCTAAGTCTTTGTTAGCTTCTTTTGCAGCTTTGCTTTCCTCTGAAAAGAAACCAAACTGTTTTGCTAAAAATTGCACAGCTTCCCAAGCTAAGGTAACCATCATAATAATTTGTCCTATAATAGGTATTGCTCCAACCAAGGCTTTACCAAATACTTTGGCACTTATTGCTGTTGTTCTAAAACCACCTTTAAGAGTAGCTAAAGTAAATCTATACATTTTTGCAATAAAATTAGCTCTGCCCGTTTGGTTTCCTACTGATACCATTGAATCTCTATATTTTTTTGAGGATTTTCGTATGTTTTTAAACGTTTTTATATTCTTTTCAAAGTTTGCTCTAAGACCAAATACCTGAACGTTTTGTTCTTCATAAATTTTAGTTTCATCTTCAGCGGCTTCTAAACGTGCTGTAGCCATACCTAAAGCTTTTTGTGCTTTGGGTCCTGCTTCTGATCCTTTTATATCTAGTATAAGTTGTTTTTGTTTTTTCATTTTATTGAACAAAATTTTCTGCTTTCTAGTCATAGTATCGTAACCGCCGGCAGAATCTTTTACCATTTTATTCATTGCTCTAGTTAGTTGACCTTGAGCTACAGTCATCTCTTTAGTACTTGCAGTGCCTTTCTTGATAGATTTTTCTAATTTAATGAAGGAAGCTGGCATGCCTTTACTTGCTTTTATGCCTTTTTGTGCTGCTATTTGATTTGCAGTTCCCATTTGAATGGATTGTTCAATAGCTTGTGCAGATGCAAATGCTGCTAGTTTAGCGGATTGACCCATCTCTCCGAAAGCTGGAACCATTCTTGAAGCAATAGATCCTGCAAATATAGTTACCAATCCTAAAAATACTCCTTTGGCTTCTAGTAAGAATCCTATAAAAGGTTTTAAGAAAAAGTTTACTAAGTCAATACCTTCTCGGGCTAAATCAGCAAAAGATGCTGCTAATTGATCGTAAACATTTGCGTCTATATTATCTCCGATTGCTCCAAACTTATCACTACCTTCTTGAATAATTGCATTCATAAACGCTTGTTGTTTTTCAAATCGAGTAAGTGCACCTGCTGTTTTACCTAGCTGTGCTGCATAAGTTTCGGTAGCGTCATCTAGTCTTACCATAATACCTAATTCATCTAAGATTTCTGGTTCGAGTTTAATTGCGCCTCTTGTTAACCTGTCAAGGGCATCTCCCATATCTCTACCAAGAGCTAATGAAGCTGCTTTTGCAACTTTTGTGATGCCTTCCATTTCCTCAGTACCAAAGCCAGCACTAGTAGCTAATGCAGCGGTTCTCATAGCTTGTTCAAAAGATACAGCGTTATCTGTTGCTTCCTGTAGTCTTTTTGATACTAACTCTAAAGATTGTCCTGTTTGATTTCCAAATTGCACTAAGCCTTCCTGGAGTTTTTCAACTCCAGCAGCGCTTCGTAAAGTATTAAATGCCGCGGTTACGGCAAAGACGTTGGCAGCTAGTACAGCGTAGGATCCTACAAGGGCTCCTGAGCCACTGCTTCCACCAATGGTTTGATTCATTTTTGAAAAAGATTTGGCACTCGATAGATTTGTTTGATAAAGAGATTTATTTTGTTTATCAAATCCAGCAGATTTTTTATTTAATCTGTCTTGAGATTTACCTAAATTATCTGTTGCTTTTGATGTCGCATTAATATCCTTAGCAACGACTTTTAAGCCTTTACTAGTTGCTACTACTTCAAATACTACCTTACTGTTTGCCATTTATTATTTTTTTATTTTATCGTATGAAGCTTTAAGTTGCTTCTGTGATTCTTTTATAGTTCTCGTTTCGAGAAATATTAGTATTTCAAATACCCATTCTTCTTGCCATTCTTCAATTCTATAATGTTTATATAGTAATGGTAGATTAGTAAAATCTTTTCCTGTATAACCTACATCGCCATATATTCTATCTCCCAAAGTATGAAAAATATTTATAGCGTCTATTACTAGTGGAGGGAAATCCTCTATATCAGGAGGACATTTTTCCCAGTCGGGTTCTTGACCCATTTGATCCATCATTTCCAAGTATTGATCCTTGGTCATACCTATATCATTATGTGCTAGGTACTTCTCCAGTTGTTCCTTTATCAGATCCTTTATCTCTACTGCGAAAGTTTTCTAAATCAAAGACTACCTCATTGAGCCAGTTATCAAACTCACTTGAATTTTCAACTAATTGCTCTGCATTATCTGAATTATATGGCAGTTCTTCATCACTGTTTTTTCCAGTAATATCTACAAGTAGTAAATCTTCTAAGTAGGCTAGTTTTAACCCTTTCCAACCTTTTACAGTTGCTGATGTAAATTCTTTAACAAATTTATCGTCATCTAAAGACTCTTCAAAAGCTCTAGTTTTTCTGTTGAATTTATTTTGTGTGCATCTTTTTCGTAGTGCAACGAGTTCTTTTCGGGATAGATTAGCTAGTTCAACTTCAAAGTTTTCTAGTCCTGGGAATTCTACCCAAGTGGTTTTTGAATCCACTAATAGATTTTTTAGTTCCATGTTTTATTATTCTCCTAAGAATATGTTGATAATTTTAGACGTATGCTATTGTAGGTGTTGCGTCTAATGAGCGATAGTCGTAACTTTGTGTATAAATATCTGCTACAGCCATTCTTGCTGTAAACATAGCAGGATTAATATTCATTGTTATAAATCCATTATCACTAGAAGGTTTCCCTACTTGTACACCTTTTATTGTTACATTACTAGCAGTGCTAAAATCATCAAATTGTGTTATATTGTTATCTGTTTGGTATTGTTTTATTGCTCCCGAGACAATCCTATTTGTTACCGTATATGCACTTGGATATTGCATTGTTCCTGCTAAACTTGTTTGAAGATCTTGGAATTCTGTCCATTCTATATTATTCTGTAATTGAATAGTACTGCTTATAATACTTGTCATATTTAAGCTATCTATTGTTGGTACAGGATATAGTAAAAGAGGGGTTCTTGTGGCTGATTCAGATTGAATCGTACCGAGATTATAACTCTCATCACCTACTCTGGTTAATTTTGTTCCTTGTCCTTCTAATTGTACTTTAAACTGCTCTCGCGGATTAAAGGCAAAATTAGCTGCGCTTACAATACAGTTTTCTACTTTAAAAGTAGAACTGCCTGTCTGGATATACATAATGAATGTTTTTAATTGTTGAGTGGTAATACCACTATCAACAGTTGTTACTAAATCATTAGCTAAATCCAAGACAATCGACTCGTCTTTCTCGACTGTTAAAGGTACTTCAAAATTAAATGAAGCCGGGTTGGCTTTAGTTATAGTTGAGCCCTCGAACATTTTTGATTGATCGTGCAAAGTCTTTACTGGGTACGAATCTTCCGCAAATGTTTGAGAAAATGAGATAGCGGCAGTAGTATATATTCTATACTTTGTGCCGCTATACTCTAAATATAGCTTACTCTCCTTGAGAAAACTATGAGACATTAGACTTAGGCGTCTAGAGCTGTCGCACCTGTTGCAAGATATCCTGCTTGGGTATGAGAGGTTGCACCTAAGTATTTAACTGTAATTTCATCACCAGTTAAAAGATCTGAACCATGAGCTGCGAACTCTAATGATGCAGAGATTAGATCGCCAACTTCAACTGTCGGGATGGACAACTGAGCTTTTGGCATATTAAATTCGACACCTGGAGCTGTAAAATCATCTGCTCCTATAGCGTCACCATCTGATCCAACAGCACCAGATACACCCATGAATAAACGCATGTCAAACACGTTTGTTACAAGGTCAGTAGCACCTGATAAATCTGTTAGTAGTTGGTTTGAACCATTTGATTTGGTATCTAGGTACATGGTTAAAGAACCACTGATAACCCTAGCACCTGTAAATGAGCCAATTGGCTTATCTACAACACCAATTGTTTCTGGTGTTACATAAGTAACGTTGTTTGCAATAGTTAGTGAACCACCTGTGATATTAATATCATAAGTTCTGTCATCTAAACCATTTGAAGCAGATCCGCCACCTTGTGCATCAGCATCAAGATATAGTGTTGAGAGTTTATTTCTCAAGTAATCAGCATCAGCTGGGCCGGTTGTATCTACATAGTTATAAGTCTCTACATAAGTATCAGTACTAGCACTGGTTGGTGTAGCTTCTGAAGTTGATTGAATTATGAACTTTGAAGGATCTTCGATTGCTTCTTCTACTTGATCAATAGTTGTTGCGTTACCAGACCATGTGATCTGTGCAATACCGTCAATAGAGAAGTCTATTTCTGCTTGGTTGACCTGTGCGTCGTTCAACCTGTATGTTGTGTTTTCTAGTGCAAAGAACAAATTCAGTTTCATAAGTTCATGAACGTCTGATTTTGCGAAAGTACATTGTGAACCGTTTTGAGCAGTAGTTCCTACTACTACACCACGTCCATCAGCTGCTGCGTCTCCAACTAAGGCTGTACCTGATAGTGCTGCCCATAAGATGTTTTCACAACAATCATGATCGTCTGCAGTTCTAAAAGAAGCTGCTCCATGAACGAATGGTCGTACATAAGTACCGAATGACCATTCTGCAGGTGGTAAAGAATCATTGAATCTTTTTGAACCCCTGTTTGGTGCTGCACCAGCTTCTGAGATAGTTACATCACTTGAGTCTGAACCCTGTGAAAAACTATATCCGTCTAGTACACCTACTCTGAATGTGTTTGCATCTACTTCGTTGCCTTTGAACTTTCCTGTTCCTGTTCTTGAGCCATCTGTTGTAGTTGTTCCTGCAATTGAATCAACAGTTACAATAAGTCCAGATGCGCTAGAATTATCTGTTCCTGCGTAATTTTGAACAGCACTTTCTGTTGCAGTTTCATCAACTACAAATGCTGCACCTCTAAAGTTATTTGGAACCATTATAGTCGCTACTGGGCCAGTTGAACTGCCTCCAGTAATTGTTTTTACTATACACTTAAAGCCAGTACCGCTACCACTAGTTGTTCCTAGTGTTACGATGTCGCCTACAGCATATCCAGTTCCTGCAGTAGATACATGACAAGTTTTTACTCCGCCAGTTGCACCAACCCCATTTACTGAGCTCACAAATACTTTAGTATTTCTTGATAGATTTAAAGCCATTTGCTTTCTCCTATTTTATCGTCTTTGAAAGTACGTCGCTAGATTTTTATCAGCGTTTGTAATTTCGATTAATACCTACACTCTAAAGTTAATTCACCAATTCCGAGAGGAGTTAAAACTCCTTCATCTGTTGAAACCGACTGTAAAGTTAAGGAAGTCGTTGTTAAGTTTGGACTTACAGTATCATCATAAGTCAAAACATCATTGTCGTCTATGACTCTTTCAATATCTTCTACTAAAAGGGCTAAGACCTCTTGTGGGTCATCTTGATCTTCGACATAAACTCTTATATCTAGATTAAGAAATCTCCATTTAAATTCACCTGGTTGATACTCTCTTGTTTCATCTCCTGCGACTACACAAACTTTTGGGTACTCTTGGATTTGATCTAAAAATATCATGTGACCATGTACATTATTAAATACGTTTGAATTGTATGGAAAATTACCATCAATTTCTTTAATTTGTTCCACCAAGGCATCTACTATTTTCTTTCTTGCTGTTCTATACTGTGATGCCATTATTTTCTCCTAAGACTTGTTAATTTTTCAGTTGTGTATGCTATAGCTAAGTTTCTTATACTTTTTGCTATAAGAGGCTTAGGATTATAACCACTTGGCCACCTTCTTTTGCCTGTATTTTCAAAAGTCTCATATGGAGATAGTAAGTAAGAGTATTCTCCACTTAATCCTGCTTTTGTTGATCTTAAACTTTCTAATCTAACACTATTTGAAAACCTTCCAGTTCTGTTTATAAGTGCAGGTCTTCCCATACTTCGTCTAACTTCTGCGGGAAGTCTTTTATTAATTGCTGCTGTTAATCTTGCTAAATCTCTTACAGCTTTTGTATTTCCAGCCTCTTTCTTTGTCCCTCTTATAGTACTAGCCTGAACTGCTGCCATAGCTCGTTTAGTTTTTGTTGCAAGTTTTGCCTGGTTTTTAGTAATCTTGCTTTTCTTCTTTTTTATACCTGATTTGTTTCTTGAGTAGTTTTTTGATCTAGTTTTTTGTTTTTTTGGCTTTTTGCCTTGTAACATATCAGAAAGATCTTTTGTTACTTTATTATTAATACTTTCTGAACCTACTACTTCTCCTATATCGATATTTTTAAGTACACTTTCTCCAAATAACTTTTCACCTTTTCCAAGTCTTAGTACTCTTGAAGCATTTCTACCGAAAGCTCTTTCAAAAAAAGACTTAAATCTATTAAATCCTTTTGATTCTACTTTTATACCTAATTCAACTTTTCCTGTTAATACATCAAACAATTTTGTTTTTATAGTATCTAACTCAAGTTGAAAATCTTCTCCGTCTAAAAACTCTTCTTGTAAAGACTTGTATTTCTTTGCACTAGTTTTTCCTGCTTTTGTAGGATCCAGCCGACTTATTCTGTCTGCAGCTATTAACATAGTTTGAACTTTCTTTTTTACTAATCTGAGTTGCCCTACAGTTTTAGCTGGTAATTCTGTTTCTTCTGGGACTTTTACTCGTCTTTCATTTTTTAAGGTTGAACCTCGTTTTTCTGCCCTTCCCTTTGATGCACTTACTAAGCGTCTTCAAGATTTTGTAAAGATACAGCTATTATTCCTAAACGTATCATTACTACTGTTATATCTTGGTGTCCAAATTCTTTTCCTTGAAAGAAAGCTGAATCAAATAAAGCTTTTGAATCTCTTTTTACTTTAGAAAAACTACCTACTATTTTAGGATCATTTGTTTGTACCATCGCCATTAGTTTAGTAAATAACTCTATATCGTCTGTTAATACTGCACCATCATCCATTAAATCATTTAGTTTAACATTATGAATAATTAACTTATCAATCTGTTTTCTTATTAAGGTTGAATTCTGTTTAAAGTTTTCTAATAGTGCTTGATCTAAGTCATTTAGACTTGTTGCTCCATCTTTAAAAAACTGAAATTTAAATTGTTTTTGCTTTACGTTAGCCATTAACTATATAACTTATACATATCAAGTATACGCTTAATATGGTCTGGAAACCCTATATTACCCGATAAACTAGAAGATAGTGGGTTTTCTACTGTTGCTCCTGCAATTGTCATTCTTTCTTTTCGTTCATCTTTTAAGTAGTACTTAATCAAATCAAATACTGCTAGTTTTAAATCTTCTGGAGTGCTAGTATAACCTGCTGTGTATACTACCTTAACACTCTTGTGACCTTTTGGCCAGTACTTAGTACTTGAATCACTCGTACGAGTAATACTATCAGAATCGTCATTGACTACATATTCATATTTACCGCTACTGTCAGAATTTTCTGTGATTAGGGTGACATATGCATCTGCTTGTCCTGTTCGTTCTTGTACTGAAGTTACACTTATAATGGGAGATTCTTCCAAAATAATTGTATCGACTAAATCATCTTTAATTGTAAAGTATTCAGTCTTGGCACTACTTGCGTAGTCGACTATAGTAGTTGCACAATAACTTTTTACTAACTGACTTACATGATCAATAATGTGATTGATACGAGCATCATTTTTAACGCTTTCTAAACCGTTAAAGTCTTTGTATTGTTGTAATGTTACTAAATCTGCCATAATTTTCTTAAAAAAACATTGGAGGGAGTTACACCCCCTCCAAATATTCGCATTAGCTATTAACTAGCTTTGTACTGAAGTGCCCAAGTTGAAGTGGAACCATCGATCATATCGGTGAATCCAAGTCTTTGAGAAGCAACAAGTACTCGTCTCTGATTAGCTACTTCGTAGTCAGATTCGATTGTTACACCTCTTAATCTAGGCATTACATAATTCTTTGCATAAACTGCTGCACCATAGAACTTTCCAGTTGCTGGTGTTTTGAATTCGTCACAGACGATGACTTTAGAGCCATATACTGAACCGATTTCGCCACGTAGTTTGACGGCATCTGAACCAACTAGATTAACATCTTGGAATTCTGCATCTTGTAATAAGTTGAAGTATTCTGTTGTGTTAATGATGTATACTACATCAGCTGGATTCATACCATATTTACCCATGTTCTTTCTAGCTTTTAATAAATCAAGAGCTGTTAAAGATTCTGAAGCAAATGCAGTTGCGGATTGAGTTTTGTTAGAACCAGCCATAGTGATTAGTCCTTCAAAAGCTGCTCCACTTGTACCGTAAACACCGTCTGCATGGTTACCCAAGAGTAGTGCGTTTTCAATACCTCTTGCGTGTGCTCTAACGATTGATTCACGAATCAATGGTAGAATTGGCAAGATTGCATCTTCTTCTGTCTCATTACCTAAGTAGGATTGTGAGATGAGTTTTTTGGTTGAAAGAGTTCTTTCAGTTAAGTCAATACCTGACATTGTTGAGTCATAAGTATCGCCTCTTTCTTCCAAGTTACCATGTGGGGAAGACCCGGTAGCTGTTTGGTTAGCTGTAAATTCAGCATACCCAGCATCTGGTAGAATTGGAATGATTTGAGTAGCTGAAGTCATTTGGATTTCTCTAAATAACGGAGCTAGTACTAGTTCTAATTGAATATCTCTTTCGATATTAGTTGAAACTGTTTGCTCAAAATCAGCGGAAGAAACACCAACACCTGAGTGTGCGTTTACTTTTTCCATTGTGGATTGTGCAAGTTTAGTATCCCAACCTTTACCTGTTGCGAGTCCCATTACGTAAGCATCATCAATATCTGCTTCGAATGCTTTTTTCCAGTCGCTAGACTGTCTGTCACCAAAGACTCTTTTTGATTCACGAATTGCTTCGATCTCAGATTTTTTATCTTTGAGTTCAGATTGAAGTTCATTAACAACTTTTTCTAGGTCATCATGCTTTTCTGAAACACGTTCTTCAACGTCTTTCATGAGCTGTTCAGCTCCTGACATTCCGACTTCGACTATAGTTTTGACTTCTTCTTGTTTAGCTTCTTTTTCAGCAAGTTCAACGGCTTGTTGTTCTGCTTTCTCTTCTGCGTCTGCAAGTTCCTTAGCTTTGGTTTCGGCTTGTTGCATTGCAATTTTAGTAGCAGTTGATTTTGCTACTTCTTCTGCGAAAGCTTTCAAGTCGATGTTAGCTTCGGGAGTTTTAGTGTCATTTGACATATTCGTCTCCTGTTTTGAGGTTTTACCCTCGGCTTGTGGCGCAGAAGTATTCTGAGCCTCGTTATTATTAAAGTGCGTTTTCCACTCGTTGTATTCATCCATGCTGTCAAATGACTTTGAAACCGAGAACATCGCTCCCTGGTTACAAGGTACACTTACAACTGATACTTCGAAGAGTTCGGCATCTTTTATTGTGTATCCATCCGTTTCTTTGTTATAGTCCGCATCCTTGACTCTGAAACCGACGGAAAAGGCCCCAAGAACACCATCTTTAATAAGATCTTTAATTTCGCCTGAAGATTTAGAGATTTTCGCTCCAAATTCCAAACCATTTTCTGTAACTTCTAGTGAAGTTGCGCGACCAATAGGTTTATTATAATCATGATTAAATAGAACGATTGGATTAGTTTTATAATTATCTAATCCATTCTTTTGAACCCATGCATCATGGTTAATAACATCTCCTGCTCGGTCGACTGCATTAGTAGACGCTAATCCTTTAATATCAACGCTACCGTCTTCGTCCTCTCCAAGAGTTTTAAAAGTATTTGTCCAATGAAAAATTTTCTCCATATGTACTTACCTATTACTTAGCTTTTTTGGGAGCTGCCTTTGCTGGTTTCTCAACTGCTTTCTTCGGTTTAACCGTAGGAGCTGGTTCTGAGTTAGCTTTGGCCCATTGGTCTGGAAAGTTCACTTTTAACATCTGAGTCATACGCGACCAAGACCCGAAAGGTCTTTTCGCGACCATAAATCTCATTGGGACGTCTTCGTTACCCATAGATTTATACTCACTTGGTGTTAAAACTTTACCTTGTTTAGCAAAAAAATCTGCTAATGTTTCAAGTATTGCTTTCTTGTTCGCCATTATCCTGTTCCTCTTCTTGTGGTGGTTGTCCACCTTCTGTGGGGTTAGCTGCACTACCCGCTATGTTAGCCGGGACTCTTAGTTCGTCATGTCCTTCTAAAGGTTCACGTCCTAATTGGTCTCTAGCCTCGTTTGGAGTCATAATACCTGTGTTGACCAAGGTTGCATAGTATGCAGCTTGATCTCTTAACTCTGGTTGTAAAGCTGGAATGTCTGTAACATTCTCAGTCAGCTCAAAGCCAAAGTATCTTTCAAAAGCATATGACATCTTTCTTACTATTGGAAGAACTGTCTCCAAATAGTAAAGTCTGTGGTTAGGTCTAATGTTAGCATTATTCCCACCGTCTAAAAGTATAGGTGGAACACCCATAGCTTCTAAAATTATTTTCTCATTCGCCGATATTGATGTCTGGAAATCCAGTTCTTTGAAATTAATTTTTGTTAAATTATCAACTTCAAGTCCACCATCTAAAATAAGAGGGCGTTTACCGCCGTTTTTGGGGTTGTACCTAGTAGACCAGCTTTGCAGCATTCTTTCCTTTATTCTGTCGGAAAGAGTGTTAGGGCTCTTAAGTACTAATCCTGGAACTGCTCCATTCTTGAAGAAGTTATCTTGAAACTTCCTCATGTTGTCTAGTAAATACATTGTGCGATACGCTGGTTTTAACCTTGGAGTTCCACGATATATTGATTTAAATGAGTTTTCTTTAATATGTATTATTTCTTTCGTAGAATAGTCAACATGACCATCATATGTAAATTTCTCAATGTAAGTACTAGTATCAGAATGAATAGTTACATTCTGTGCTGGAAGATGATATAAATGCCTTCCATCAAAATATACGAAGATGTTACCGTCTATTAGTAAATCAATTATAAGATTTCTCTTAAATGTATTAACGTCTTGAAACGGATTCGGTTCTTTATTAAGTAATAAGTCTACGCGAGTTCTTCGAATATTTTCTACAACTGGCATAATACCGTTTACTTTCATTCCAACATCATATTTAATGTCTGCTGAATCATCTACTATCATATTTACAGCACGATTAACTACTTCTAGTTCTTCATATGCTGATCTGTAATTGTCTTTGACTTCTCGGGTGTCAATTGTCATACCCTCGTCCATACCGATAAACGACTGTGCAGGATTCAGTTTTTCCTGATCCTCGGGGTCTCTACCTAATATTCTGTCATACCATGCCATGTTTTTCTCTCTGTTTTTCCACCCATCTTTTTTGTTTAAGTGCTGTCACCAGTTTAGGTCTCTTACCATAAATACTGTGTAGCCGTTGATGGTGGGCTTTGCATAGTGTAGCAGCTTCATTGTAAATCTCGTTAGTAAATTCTTCAATAAAGTTTTCACGAATTTTCATGATCTCGTCAGCTGAGGTTATCGTAATTTTCTTACTTTTCAACCAAGTATCAAGAAGCTCAGTCATTCCGTAGAAGTGGTGAAAGTCTAAATGTTCTGTTTCACCACAGATAAAGCACTGGGTGTCTTTCTTATATTTAGATTTCGCTTTATCTCTAACGTACTTGACTAAATCTCGTTTTAAATCCATAAATTCCTATTTATATAAAATTATACCAAAAATTCACCTTCATGTCAACATTTATTTTT
>Ga0098060_1000639_pt1 | contig 15275 bp, 15 predicted proteins | sample 21_taG_FD_77063 | JGI IMG/M metagenome (GOLD analysis project Ga0098060, IMG submission 77063) | Marine viral communities from the Subarctic Pacific Ocean - 21_ETSP_OMZ_AT15319 metaG | ecosystem: Environmental > Aquatic > Marine > Oceanic | place: Pacific Ocean | collected 2015-01-19 | reverse complement strand
CTAAGTAACGCTGGTGCAAGATACCTATATAAAGGATCGAAAGATATCCCTTATAACAAACTGATAACGCTTGCAAGTGGCAAGAAGGTAATAACCGAGCGATATAACAAGGGACTCAAAGGGAAGGAATTCTTTCTTGCTCTTTTAAATTGTGGTGCTCGGTATGTAGCGGTTGAAAACCCACGTCCAGATCATGCCTATGAATTACCGAAACCTTCACAAATAATTTGCCCGTCCCAATATGGTCATGAATATACTAAGACTACATGGATATGGTTAAAGGGCTTGCCTTGCCTAGTAGATACCAAACCACAAAACAAGGACGGACTACCTTCTTATACCAATTTAAAACGTCGTCCGAAAGCTAGATCTAAATTCCATTCAGGATTTTCTCATGCTATGGCATGTCAATGGGGTGATCATATCCTCAATACAATATCCAGCTTCAATCAATCAATCAATCAATAACAAGACAATCAATCATAAAAGGAGTTTATTATGATACCGTTAGAACCTTGCTCTATAGCAATCCACCCAACTGTAAAACGTCAACTTATCAAAACCTACGGAAAGAAATTCTATCGTTCTATATCTATCAAGATATACGGAATGAAAGAACATATATCGGGTCACGATATAATGATATGTAATGTTTTATTTACGCTAGATCATTTCCAGGTAGTAGGCTTTGAGGATCAAGAGGATGGACTATCATTTCATATCAATCACAATCACAATCACAATCACAATCAATAACAATCAATCAATCAAAAGGATAAAATCATGAACACAAATAAATATCTACTAGCAGACTATCAATTATATTTACCTCGAATGATAGTGAAAACATTTAAAGAAGATCCTAGAAGTAGCTTTGAAGATCTTATGACAAACAATTCAGGATCTCGATATAACATCCTATCCGGTTCTACTAAATTCCGTAAAGGTCAAGAGTATATAGTGAAGGGGGTTTATCTTGATCCTCATTATTCTAAATTGGTTTGTGCATTTTCGGCAAGTTGCAAACACTCATGTCTTATAAACACTGGTCACATGCCTAGACATCAAACGAAAAGATATAAGTTAACGCATGCGCTCTCTCTATATCCTGAGAAATTCATAGCCTTATTAATAATGGAAATTGCCATGCTTTCCATTGAAGCTAGTTTCAAGGGTGTAAAGGTTGCTATCCGTTTTAATGGTACCTCAGATATAAGGATTGAAAAGATACTCAATCTCGCTTTATTAAAACAAGACTATCCGAACGTCATCTTTTATGACTATACCAAATATCCTCTATCATCTCGTAACGTGTCCAATTCATATCATTTAACGTACTCCATAGACGAGCAACACAAGTCTATGGAGCGCGCTAAACAATACCTAGATGAAGGTCTTCCAGTTGCAATAGTTTTAAACAAAGAAGACTATAAGAAGGCGTTGCAATTCCCTTTCGTTACTGATGGGGAAAAGGACGACTATAGATTTAAACAAGGTTCTGAGGTTGTCATACTCAAAGCGAAAACTCTAACCTATAGACAAGGCTCTTATCAAGAGGATGGTATCATAAGACCTTTAAAAGAAGTCACCGAATTGGTGCTTCATATCACGGAAAACATGCTTCAATCAATCAATCAATAGGGGGGAAATAATGTTTATATCATTACCAATTAGTGAGGATGGTATCACGCAAACGCAACTCTTTAACGTCAAGTATATTGCTAAAATAACAAGAGCGACAGAGAACGAAAGCTATATCTATCGAAATTTAAATTCACTAAGTTTTATAGTAGTCTCTCTTTCATTTGAAGAACTTTGCAAAAGACTTCAATCAATCAATAACAATCAATAACAATCAATCAATCAATCAATCAAAGGAGGTAGTTTCCTACCTCCTATTTTTTTATATAAGGAAAGTAAATCATGTCGAAACAAATCATAGCAATCCAGCTTCCCATAACTCTAAGCTTAGGGGGCCGGCCCCTGTCACAAATAGCTGCAGCTTATCATTACAACCTATCGCAAGGTAGCTATTCGGTTCAATCATACGCGAGTGAATGGGGATGGACTATCATAGAAACAAAAATATTTGTAGATCAAATTGCCTTATGGCACGATCCTTGCAATATTAACAATAACTCGTCATCCTCTCATTGTTCGAATGGTGATGAAGATATTGTAGTAGTAGGTTTTAATAATAGTAAAATTGAAAATAATAATACAACAACTACTACAACAAAACAAAGAAGAATAGAATTTCCTGAATTCAAAATCAGTATCGAGATAGCAAAGAATACTCCTGATAGCCTATACCAATATTTTAATAGCAATACCAAATGCTTAGATCTAATTCAGTATTGGTACGAATTGTTTACTCAGATGGGAAGAACCGTGGAAGTCATAGACTCAAAACAACTAGGGGTTATATCAGCTGTATGCAGACAAAACAATGAAGATAAAGCAAGAAAGATTTTATCGTGGGCTTTCAATAGTGATGATGGGAAAGCCAAATTTATGAGAGAGAAAGGCTATCTATATCCGAGTTCATTACTCAATAGAAATTGTTTTGTAGAGAACTTTAACCTTGCAAACAATTGGAAGGAACAAAGCATAAAGAAACCAGCTTCTATATCTAGGTTTAGATCTATACCCACGTTTGATAGCAAGGGAAATTTAATTAAGGGGGATAAATAAATGTGTAGTGATGATATTTTAATTGAAGTCATAGCCGGGTTCGGTTCGAATTTTAACAAGCGTGATGGCTGGGATCGTTCGGTATATCCTACATGGAAACCCGTATTGGCTCCCTATCCTGATAGCATTGTCTGGAATGCTTATATAGCTTTGGTATCAAAGCCTACTAAATTCCCACCAAACATTGGAGATTTAAAACGAGAGTGTGATTTAAAATCTAAAGAATTGAAAGTGTCTATAGATACTAAGAGAAGCTTTTGTCTTGATTGTGAGTTTAATGGTGGTGCTGTATATACACATGCTGGTTACTATCGTACCGATAAGAATCATAAGTGGGTGCAATCGACAAGGATGTGTAGCTGCACTTGTGATGATAGCAAGGAGTATCATCCAGGTGTACATACGTGGAAGGAAAGACTAGCTTTATTGGAAGCCGACCCACGCGTAGATTTACAAGTTTATTTACATACAAATAGGGATCGTCAATATTTTACAGATCAAGAGATTGATCCAGTACAATATGATATTGATCAACAAAAGGAAAAGGATCGTCCTACTAGCTCTAAGTATCGCAAGATTTTAGAACTGATGTTCTCAGAAAATTCTTATTTATTGCTACAAGATAGACAAGTCACGAAACCAATTGAAGATGATCAAGCTGATAATGATGACGATACTAGATGGCAAGATAGCTATAAGGGCTACTTCGATAACCCCTTTGATGATGAATGATTGATAAAAAAAACCCCAGCTTATGATGTGAGGAATAAGCTGGGGTTCAATCAATCACGTATAAATTTTTCAAAAGGAAAAAGAACAGCATGTCGTCTGTTCATTTTTATTATATCTCGTAGGTTTTAATATGCCAGATTTTTTATATAAAAAAATAGTCACGACGACTCATAGCAAGATAGCCCGGCCAAATAAAAAAAATACTTTTGCTTGTACAGTTTCTCCACCCACTTATGTGATGCTGTAAAACAAAAGTATTTTAATTTCCCTACTACTACAATAGATCAATCATTGTGACTTGGCAATAGATATATCTTTATTTGCTCTAGCAATAGCTTCTTTAAGCTCTTCTAAGTATTCATTAGACTGTCCTTGCAACGGCTTCAGTTCTTCATAGACTTTGCTTGTAATAAACTTTGCTGTGGAAAATCTAACAGAAGGAGGAGTATCAGCTGCTGTTAATAGATTGTCCATTGTCTCTAGTGATCTAGGTATTAAAGATGCCATACGTAAAATGATAGCTTCTGGATTATCTATATCACCAGTTGTCATAGGGGGAATGATTAGGGGTGTTGAGGTACGAGGTTTGTAGTTTGTTTCAATGTCACGGAACGCTGGGTATTTGGCCCGCCAATTTTTTATTGTATTAAAATGACGACCTATAGCATCAGCAATCTGAGGGTCCGACTTTCCCAGAGCTGAGAGCTCAGCTGCTTTTTTTTGTAGCAGAGTTAGTCCTGTTTGCATATCAATGATCGTTGCCATTTCCTCCAGACCTAACGTTTTGTTTTTATCATCACTCATTGTTCCTCCATTTTTTTAAATGCTCAAATAAATTTTCGCCACAACATTTTGTATTTGCTTGGCGATCTTCTTTGTGTGCATAGACATCTGTACGAGTCAAACCAAAGTTAGTTAATAGACCGTCGAGAAGCCTCCATAAACTAGTCAGCTGCTGATTAGATGGTTCCTCTACCTCGAAGTTACCAGTAAGGCATACACCTACCGTCTTAGAGTTATTACCTCTAACGTGTGCGCCTATGATATACACTGGCCGGCCCTCTTTGATTTGACCATCACCTTCTATCACATAATGGTATCCGATATCACTCCAACCATTACCATCAGTATGCCAGCTGCGTATCATATCACGAGTCGTATTGTCCCTACTAGATGCACTATGATGCACATAAATCGAATGTATGTTTCTCATAATGCTTTTACTATATCATCAATAAGAGGAGCAACTTTTAACAGGTTATCTAGGATAATCTGCTGACGTTCTTCTTTGGTAATTTTCTTGCCACCATCAGAGCTTAATGATTTTGCCTCTTGTATATCACTAACAATAGACTGAGCAACAGGTAAGATGATGCGTACAATTTTAAATACAGACATATAGGGTTATCCTTTTGGAGTAGTAGGTTTATAGTTTTGCAAATTTTAATTTTATTTCTTGGATCATTTCTACGATACTATCAACTTTTTGTTCGAGCAAAGACAATCGCTTATCAACTTCAATCAAATCTTTTTCCAATGATTGACGAGTCTTCTCTTCTTTTTCTCGATATCCTTTTATTACTTCATCATATCGCATACGTAAATCTTTTATGTTTGCATCATTTTTTGCTTCGCGTTCATCAGCTCTTTTCTGCTGATCCTTATATTGCCACAGTAAAAACATAGCAAATGCAACATTGGCACCACCATTCATTAGCAGCTGAGTAACAGGTTCCTCAATCATAACTACACTACCTACTTCATTGACTTAGCACCCTTACACTTCCATTTTTTTCTGGATAAATTGTTAGGGCTGTTTGGATCATTTTGTTTTTTTTTAGATAGACGTTTTTTTATACCCAAAGATCGAGCACAATATGAGTCTCCTTTTGGGGTACCAGGTTTAATCGATGCACCCTTCTGTCCATACGATACTGTTTTTTTACGACCAGTTTTTTTATTTGTAACTGTCTTTGAATATCGTTTTCCTTTCGCTGGCTTTCTTGGCATTTGTATTCTCCTGTTGTAGTTGTATGTCTACAGTATAACAAAAAAAAATATAAAAGAAGGGGAAGCGTAAAAATCTTCCCCTCTTTTTATACACAAATCTTAGATTATGCTACATAAAATACTAAGACTACTGCTCCATTAGAAGGTGCAGAACCAAACGTAATACGACCAACTGATCCACTACCACCAGTTAATGACACTGTGTATTCTGAGTCATCAGCCGGGGAAGAACCAACTTGCTTTTGAATAGCACCGTTACGACTAACCATAACTTGTTGGAAGTTTGCGTGTAATCCTACAGCAAGATCAAATGTAGTAGCAGATCCATCACCAGCAAAAGTAGCCCAACGAGTTTGGAAATCAACCTTATCACCGTCGATAGAGTCAGCTGCAATCTTTGCTTTTGATACGGCTGCATCAGCAATTTTAGAAGTTGCAACAGCTGCATCAGATAGTTTGTTTTGACTAACAGCTCCGTTATTTAACTTAGCTTCTGTAACTGCATTTGCACCAAGAGCAGTAGCATTAACAGCACCAGCAGAAAAATGTTCTGAGTCGATAGCTCCAGCTGCGATATGCTCAGAGTCAACGGCATCGTCTGCAATCTTGGTACCATCAATACAATCAGCTGCAAGCTTAGCAGTAGATACAGCGCCATCAGAAATTTTAGCAGTTGATACGGCTGCATCAGCAATCTTATTTTGAGTAACAGCTGCATTGTTTAACTTATCTTCTGTAACTGCACTTGCACCAAGAGCTGCTGCATTAACAGCACCTGCTGAAAAGTGTTCAGAGTCAATAGCACCAGCTGCGATATGTTCTGAGTCAACAGCATCATCAGCAATCTTGCTTCCGTTAACAGCATCAGCTGCGAGTTTAGCAGTAGTGATAGAACCGTTGGCAACACCAGCTTGCATTTCAGCAAATGTGATAGCATCAGAACCAACAGAAGGATCAGTATTATTAGTACAAACAAACTGTGTGTTGTCATACGTAGATCCAGATTTAATCAATACAGCAGATCCAGCAATCTTATCGCCACCTCCATCGAAGTCTGAAGCTCTTGCCCAAGCACCAGAAGCTGTAACATAAATACCATTTTGAGAAGAAGTTGACTGTTGCCATACCAAAATTCTTGAAGTTGATGTAGTGATACCATCAATCGTTTGCTCGCCAGACAATGTGACATTAGCAGTAGTAGCTACAACACAAGCAGTCTTCCATTGGCGACCATCAATAGCATCGTCAATAGCTTGTTGAATAGCGTCTGCTCGTACTAACTGTGATGATGATGAGGATAAAGTAGTTTGGATATCAGCTGATTTAAGTTTTGCAAAAGATACCACATTAGAACCAAGAGCAGACTCACTAACAGCACCTGCTGAAAAGTGTTCTGAGTCAATAGACCCAGCTGCAATATGCTCAGAGTCAATAGAGTCGTCAGCAATTTTACTTCCGTTAACAGCATCAGCTGCAAGCTTGGCAGTAGATACAGCTGCATCAGATAAAGCAGTAACATTAACTGCACCAGCTGCAAGATGTTCTGAGCCAATGGCATCGTCAGCAATCTTGCTTCCGTTAACAGCGTCAGCTGCGAGTTTTGCGGTAGTAATAGATAAGTTTTGAAACTGGTTCGTTTCTAATTGAATAGCCATGATTAATAGCTCCTATTTTTATGTTGGATAATAGGTCACCACCAAGACAGACGGTGAACCTTTTGGGGTAAAAGTGGTTTGGATCGTTACATTATTTACGATAGTAAACTCATTTGTCAACCGTTGTTTTATACCGTTATAGTATACTTCAATAGACTCTTCTTTAAAAGATGGGACCGTAAATGTTGTATTGATACCGTTTGCTTGGCTCGATATGTCTCTCTCTTCTTTACTACTAGCTTGATCTCCTAAGATATCATTATTTTCAAAAAGATTATTTGTCATTTAATTCTCTACAAAAGAGCTACGTGTGCTAATGTAGATCGCACACATTTTAGATTACCTGCTGTATCCAGGTTCACTTTAACCCAAACATACAATGTATTACCATCAGTGTCACGATGTTTAAAAGGATAGTCGATATTAAAATCAGCTGTACATACTGTAACATCTTGACCAATCTGCATATTAACTGTTTTCTCTGGCAATACTAGGTATTTACCAAGAGAGTCATATGACAAATACATAGTACAAGTAGTGCTATCATCACGTGTGGAAAACTCTAGTTGTAATCCATAAGCATATGATTTAATCGTTTGATCAGATCCCATCAAATGATGTGTAGAAAATGTTAGTGTATGTATATTCAAGACATTATAAGATGTGTCACAATTTTTTAATGTAGCATCTTCTACAAAGTCTATTGAGGGGATTGTTACTTGAGGCATATTTACTCCAATTCTTTTTCTAAATTATTTAATTGTTGTGTAAGATTTTGTTGATGTTTTCTCATCGCACTTTCTGGATCAACTGTTTGTAACGATCGAAAGATACCAAAAAGATAATAAAGTGGGTTTGTTGTTGCAAACCTTTTCATTTTTTCTGGATCTTCTAATGTCATCATTGTTCTTGAACCTTCCCGAAGAAAACGATCGATACCAAATAATAATGTTCCAATCTGATAGAGACGAAAAGAGCTCCCACCATTTCTAGTAAACTCATACTGCACTTCTTGTTCTCCAAATACAGGTTCTTGTACTCGTCTTTTTGATGGATCTTTCTCTTCTATATGGAAGAACCTTTTGATAAATAACCATCGTTTTTTTCCAAAAGATTTAGAAAGATAAATAAAATCTGGTGGTACATTTTTGATATCTTTACCTCTAATAAGATCAAAAAACAATTGATAAGTTGGTTTAAGTGGTAAGCTATCAAGTATAGCACTACGATCTCTGCCCTGTATAACCTCTGGAATTAAAGCCATTGTTTCCATAATACTAATAATAGTTTCTAATCCCTCTACATATGGATTTGAAAAGCCATAATTATACATAGGCAAATTATCTGATTGACCAACAAACATTCTATACAAACGCGCTCGTTGTTGATCTGTTTCATAAAAATCATTACCAGCTGATTTATGTTGTCGTTGTTGCATACGAGCTAGCTTTATTAAAGCTAGATGATTTCCATCACCATCAATAACAGCTTTACTTATACTGTTTAAAAACTCACTCATTGATTGTCTGGTAAATGACCAAAATAATACAGCTCTATTAAACAATGCTTTTTCTCTTTTTCCCATAGCTCCATAATCTAACAATGATTTTTGAGCTAAATCAACTGCTTGATCAATTGGCATATCTTCTTTTAATGCTTCAAAAAATACTGCTCGACGGTAGCTCATATCACATTCATCAGCAAATTTAGAAAACTCTGTGCGATAACGAGGATCTATTTCTTTTAAAACTGGTATACTTTGACGAGCTTCTCCTGTCATTTTAATATCAACATTTCGAAGTATTTCATCTACATTACCTAAATACAACTCAATGTCTGCACGAGTCATACCTATATTATATTCTAAAGTTAAATCTACTAATTCTTTAGCAGTATATTTTCTTCCACTATTTGTTACTAATGCAATAGAATTTTTTGGTCGTTTTGCAATAGATAAAGATAATGCAAGAGAATTATAACTTTTACTCATTCTTCCAAAACCTAATGTCATAGCTGCAATAATAGGTTGAGTAACAATGTTTTGAGCATGATAAATCATATTTGGATACGGAAAACCAGATAGCATACCCTGAGATGACATTCTTCGAAAACTATCAAAAACATTTAATAGTGCAGAACGTACTATACCCCAACCTCCTTGATCAGCTTTTCTAAGTCTGTCCATTGTCAATTCTAATTTACCTGTACGACCTAGATCAAGTAAGCGATTGTAATCTTCTAGCAAACCAATACCACCAACAGCTTCAATATAAGGAGAGTTTTTAACAACTGCATCCGCTATCTTCTTAGGGTATTGATCAATAGTTGCAGTAATAATACGACCGTTAGAGGCAATACCTTGTGCTTCAAAATAATCTCTAACCTGCATCATAGCATCTTCAATAACACCATATGTAGGAGTAGATAAATATTTATTTCTGCTTTTATCCCAAGTTCCAAAAACCATTAAGTCCGATATTTGTGGATATAAATCTTTATGTACATCATCAATAATATCTTCTGGAACATTAGCTTTTCTTAAAATTGTTTTTAACTCAGCTTTTAAAGACTCTAATGGTCCCTTCATATAATTTGATACTATAGATCCTTTCATTGATCTCAGCTCTGGATATATACTAGCTCGCTTGGTTTCATTTGTTGCATCACCCATTATTTGTACAATGTTATCAATCAACTCTATACGTTGTCCTTCTCCCACCTTTGATAGTATATCAATATGATTTTTAATCAACAGGCGTTGTAACTCATCCTGTTGTAGTAGTGGGATATTTCTTAATATTTGTTTATATTGTGCAGACAAAGCCCAATACGTATCTTGAGTATATAAGTTTTCAAAATTTTCAATAACGTCAATTCTTCGTTGTGGATTTTTAAAAAAGTATTTTGCTTCAAGTTCAGCTTGTACAAGCTTACCTTCTCTTGCTCCTATAATCCAACTAGTAGGAGCAAATACAACATTTTTTTGTAGCCCTGTAAGAGTAACATCTTTTAAACCACGACCTCTTAATATTGGTATAGAGTTTTCCATACTATTTAATACTTGCAAAAAGTTAGTATAATTAACATCTAGGTACGATGATTTTTTAGATAAAAATTGAAATGCATTGTCATAATTAAAACGATCACTACCTCCTACAACAATAAAATCTTTAAACGCTTTACTTTGACCTAAATCTTTTACGTCGTCATAACCAAGCTTAGTTTTTTGTAATAACTTTTCACCATAATAAGTTTTTACTAATGAACCCCATTCATTTACTACTTCCTGAAATCTTTCATAATCAATAAGAGCATCTTTCATTTTATTATTAATGTGTGCTTCTACAGGAACACCAAGTTCATCTGCTTCACTTTGTAATGCTGTTTTTAAACTAGCTCGTAAATCATCTAACGGAGGTAAAGTATCTGCTGATTTTCCTCTAACTCCTAAAGCATTAATCATTTGCACAGCATATTGATCATTGTGAAATAAATGTATTCTTGCGAGAAAGTCTCCATTAAAAGCTCTATCTGTTTCTCTAACTAATTTTTCAATACGAGGAAAAACTTTATCATCAGAAATCTTCTCCATTATTTCATCCATAGCCAACGCGTATCGTTGCTCTCTAGGAAGATCAAGAGAATAGCTTTCCATTTTTTCTAGTAACTCTCTATTAAATTGCTCTGGAAGCTGGACCCTTTTAGAGTCAATTTCTTTTGTTACAATCAATAAGTCTGAGTCTATATCCTCTACTGATTTAATAAATAAAGGTGTGTCATAATTATACTTAAGAGCTTCCCAAGCATTACTGAAATCAGTAATAAAATTACCAAACCGGCCTTTTGTAATTTGATTGGATATATCTTTTTCTCTGGTAGTAGCAATCAAATCTCTCTTTGCTTCTATTGGTATTCTTGCCCTTCTAAACTGTTCTCCTCCACCTTTAAAAGCAAACGCATTTAAAACCTTTTCTGCGTTACTTGATTGTATTGCTTTAATAATAGTAGGATAGTTTTTTTGTTTTATTACACCATTATTTAAATCTAAGATTAAATCTTTTATTGCTTCTGATTGCCGGACTTTATCTACACCAAAATAGTTTATAGTTTTAGAAACTAAATTTTTTATTAAATCATCACCTACTACTTCAATATCTGTACCATCCGCATTAGGTAGTATCTCGTCAATAAGTTTTTTATTTTCCGAAAAGTATTTTTCCATTAGTTTTTTATTGGTTGCTGTTTCGGTTGGAACAACCATATTACCAACAACAACGTGTAAATCTTCTGGTAAAAAGTTTAAATGTTTTTCAGAAAACTTTTTTGCCAAAGATTGCTTAGAAGCCTGCATCATTGAAGATACATCTCCATTTTTAATAGAAGAAATAATTAAATCATTTACAGATAATGCTAAGTCTGGTTTTGTATTTTTTAATAATAAATTACCAGCTCTTAAAGCTAGTTGTATTTTCCCAAGCTCGTCATTAAAATCTGTTAGCAACTGAGAGTTTCTTAACTTTAAAAGTTCTTCAACATCACCACCCTGCTTTATTGTTTGTCTAACTTCTGATACAAACCTTGCTTGTGCTTTTGCTTCGTTCAATAATGCTAAGCTATCTGTTTGACCTGCTTTAGCTGCGTCCTCTGCAAACCTAGTCATTTCATCTGACTTCTGTTTTGCAACCTTTTTAAGTTCTGTTAAAAGTTCATCACCATAAAGACTTGCTGTAGGATCAACTTCATTCATTAATTTTTGCATTGTTATATTATTAGAAAATGCAAATAAATCTTCTGGTTCATCTAATGTTTGAACCATTTCTAATGTTGATAAATGATTACCAACTTTCTCAGCTGATACTTCTCGAACATTACGTTTTAAAACTTGTGGCTTTACATCTTCTGCATTTTGCAAAACATCAATTAATAATTCGTCTGCGGTTGCTTCTAACCCAAAACCTCTCATATCTGAGGTTAGTTTATTAACAGACCCTTTTAAAAACTTAGACTCTACAGGATGTGCAATTGTATATAATCGCATAGCCCTTCTTACATTTTCATTTTCAGCAGAAGTTTTAGCCATAGCTCTAAGGCCAGTCTTTCCTCCCTTTACCAATTGACCACCAAATGGTACTACTGGATAGCCAACTTCTGAAATAGTACCCAAAAGAAATGCTTGTGTGCGTTTATCGCCACCAGAAACTAGATCAGTACCTACCAATAAAGGACTTATTAATGAACCAAGAACTGTTAGTTCTGTGCTGTATTCATCCAAAAATTCAGGCACATAAGCTTCTTGATATAATGCTCCCATTCCTTGATCTTTTGCAAAGTTTAAAGCAACTTGATCTAAGAAGTTTCCAGAGTCTGCTACTCGATATGTATCCGATTCAACATTTACATCAGGCATAACTTGTTGTGCTGTAGCAGCTGCAGCTGATGGCAAAAAATTAATATATCGAAGTGTAGTTGCAAACGGAGTTTCTATTATTTGTCCTGTTTCAGCAGCTGGTTCTGTTAGCAGTTCAGAAGCAACACCAGCATAGCTACCTTTTAATTGTTCATATGATTGACGTGCTATACCAATACGTTTTTTATGTTCTGCTGAAGTAATAGTTCCATCTTCTAATTGTTTATCAATAAAATCTAACTGCTTTCGTAGCTCTTCTCTTTTACCTGTTCTTCTTGCTTCTTCATCAAAAAAACGTTCTGACTCTTTTGTTCTTCCTACAACCTGCCTACCAAAAGGAGCCTTTAATATATCAATCGCATCTGCTGGTCTGCTTTGACCCTTACTATCAAATGCAACCCCCTTTTCGATATCTACCCTAGACATCCCAATATCAGGTGCATCAGTATATTCTACTGTTGTAGGTCTAGTAATCTTAGATAATTGTCTTTGTACATCAAGTAAAGCTTCTTCCTCAGACATTTCATTTCGTAAGTTTTGCCTAAGAATAGCACTCCCGGCTGATCCGATTGCACCATAAACATTACTTGTTGGCAAATATGGAAATACTTCTGTTGGAGATAAAGGTTTTAATGTATTAAATACTTCTTTATTTTTTTCTTTTACAGACTCATTATAAATAAAATCATCAATAAGTTGTTTATACTCTGTATAAGTAATTTCTCCACTATCATACTTTTGATTTATTTCATCTAATGTCACAACATATTCCTATTTTAATGGCTCTGTATTCTTTTTCTTAGAACGATATCTTTGTAACTGTTGTACTCCCAAAACAATCAGAGCTTGTTCTTTTTGTTCTGGTGTTAGTTTTTGATCGTTTTGTATTTTTTGGATCATTTGTTTATTATTTTTCTTGCCTTCTTTGACTAGCTGTACTCCATAAGTATATCCAACACCAGGTGTATCTTGTAACTCTTGTAAAGATTTATCTGCATTTTCAGATACTTGTACTTCTAATCCTACAAGAGGACGCATATATTCAGGTATATTTGCTTTTATGTTTTCTTCTGCTTGTAACTGCAAGCCACCTTCTACATCTTGCAAAAAAGTATCTCTCATATTTTGTTGTTTTCTCTGGAAACGTTTAGAGCTTTGTGGTTCATATAACTCAGCTGCTCTGGCATAAATATCTTCTTGCGTTGGAGGCTTAATAGGTTTAAACTCTAATCCTTGTAGTTCGGGTGGTAGTGTAGTATCAACTTTTGGAGTAGTAGCATCTAACTCTTTTATTTTTTTAGTTGCTGTTTTACCTTTAGAATTAATTTGTTGCTTAGCTTGCACTGGTGTCATTTGTACTTTTTGCAGAAAACTTTCTGCAATCGAAGTATCTATTGGATTATTTTTTACATGATCGTTTTGAAGCTGAGATTGGTCAGCTTCAATAGTTGCTTGAGTAGGAACAAAAGTTTCATTTCTTTTATAAGGTATATTTATAGCGTTTGATAATTCATCTTTAAAAGATTTGTTCCACGTTTTACCTGTTGTATCTGCAATCCTCCTACCATAATTAACATAAAATTGATGTAATTGCTGTTCTTCTAAACCATCTACAACTGTAGATAATTTTGGTTTAAGCCAACTCCAACCAGATTTATCATTTAATGCTTGAGGGTCTGATAGAAGTTTATTAAGAAGTTGAATAGTAGAAGATGGTAACTTGTATTTACTTTTTGCTAACGTTGCACCATCAGAATTAATTTTACCTTTTTTTGCAAACGTATCAGTTAATAACGAAACTGCTTGGAACTCTCTTCCTAGTGCATCATTTAAATCATAAGCGGATGATCCACTACCTCCTGCTCTACCTGTAGCTGCACGAAGAATATTTTCTTCTCTATCCATTTGAGCTTTCATTTGTAGCTCTCTTATTTTCTGTAGGTATTCCAACATATTTTCTTGGACCCTAACTTCCTCCTGATACTGTCGCATCAAATCTTGATAAGCACGTTGGATAGTTTGTTCCATTACCTGTTGTCTTTGTTGTGTATATAAAGTTCTATAGTATTCATAGTTCGGCATTAATACTTCCTCCTCTTCCCCAACCTGCTTTTGCAAGATCATTCATAATAGTAGTCCATCCTTCTTCATTAGGTGTATATGTTCTTTCAAAATCATCTGGTGTAGTTACTTTTACAGCAATAACTTTTCCTGATCTTGGATCTCGAATAACATTTGCATCACCCCAGGTTAATCTTACATTATCATCAGAATAATCAATAGCATTATTAGATGGTACTTTTTCACTAAGTAATTGTAAAGCACGTTCACGAGCTAAGTTCCTAAGTATTTCAGATGTTTCCGTTGTTGCTTGAGCTGGTAATGGACTACCCATAAATACTTCATTTTGTCTTCTATTCGAAAAATCAAATCCTTGTAATGATTGTACTGCAGTTTCAACAGCCTTTTGTTCTTCCTCACTAGGTTCATCCATTAATGCTGATATATAATCCTCAGATATAGATGTAACTTTTCCAGCGTTCTTTTTAGATATTTCTTTAGTAGCTTTCTTTTTAGAAGCATCTAGTAACATATCTTCAAACTGTTTTTGTTGTTGATTAAAAACAAAAACATCAGCAGCTGTACCTAATCCTTCAGCTGCTCCACTTATTATTCCAGCAATAGCTTCTCTATTTTTTTGTTTTTGTTTATTTAACTTTTCTATTTGTGCTAGCTGTCTTGCTTCTTCTATTTGATTTAATTGTTCAATTTGCATT
>Ga0098060_1000632_pt1 | contig 15376 bp, 9 predicted proteins | sample 21_taG_FD_77063 | JGI IMG/M metagenome (GOLD analysis project Ga0098060, IMG submission 77063) | Marine viral communities from the Subarctic Pacific Ocean - 21_ETSP_OMZ_AT15319 metaG | ecosystem: Environmental > Aquatic > Marine > Oceanic | place: Pacific Ocean | collected 2015-01-19 | reverse complement strand
GCCCATTCACATAGGAGTAAAAGAAAATGAGTGATACGTTAATGAACACTGAGGCAACGGAGGCTGCACCATTAGAGGCTGCACCAGCAGAAGAGCAGCGTGACTTTGTTGTTGCAGAAGATACACAACCAGAACGCCCTGAGTGGTTGCCAGAGAAATATAAAAGCGGTGAAGACCTAGCAAAAGCCTATAAAGAACTTGAGTCTAAGCTTGGCAACAAAGAAGAAGATATACGCAATAAGCTTCTTGAAGAAATCAAGGCAGAAAGCTTTAGCGAAAGGCCAGAGTCTGCTGGCGATTACCAGTTGCCAGAGTCAGTAGATGAAGAGCTTGCTGTTGATAATGAGCTTCTTAAGTGGTGGTCTGAACATTCCTTTGAGAATGGGTACAGCCAAGATGAGTTTAAGAAGGGTATAGAGATGTATGCTCAAGCTATTGGTGGGGAGCAACCAGACATCGAAGCTGAGTCAGCAAAGCTGGGCGAAAATGCAAACGACAGAATACAAGCAGCGTCTATGTTTGCAACTAAGTTTTTTCCAGAAGAAGCTATCCCTGCAATAGAAAGAATGTGCGAAAGCCATGAAGGTATTATTGCTATTGAGTCTATTATGGAAGCAATGAAGGACGGTTCGTTTGCTGGCAATGCTGAGTCAAGTGCTGGCACAACTGAGCAACAACTTAGGGAGATGATGGATGACCCAAGATATTGGAAAGACCGTGATCCAGAGTTACATAAACAAGTCACTGATGGCTGGCAACAAATATATAGATGAAGTTAAAATAATAAAGCGGGGCCAGTATTACCTGACCCCGTTTACTAAAAAGCATATAGATGAAGTTGTTGAGCATCTAGGAAAAGAAAGTCGAAGAGAGCTAAAGCTTCTTGGACATCTAGACATACGCCAAGCCATAGAAGAGATGCAAAAGTTCTCTGAGTGCTACATTGCCAGAAAAGAAAACCAAGGGTTTCTAGCTGTAGGTGGTCTTTGGTACGACAACGATCAAGACTTCCCACAAATGTTTGCTATGTTTTCTGATACAATTAAGGGAAACTTTAAAGCTATGGCGCGTGGCTCACAGATGTTAGTTAACTTCTTTGATACAACACAGAGCCATATGAGCATGACAATATTAGCGGATTACGAGCTTATGTTGAATTGGGCAAGCTGGTTAGGCTTTGAAGCTATGGGCATTTCTACCCTTGGCAAAAACGACTATGTTGATTTTGTACGTTGCAATCCGAACAAAAATAGTGTTAGGGGTGAATTACTGCGGCCCGTAACGCACTGAAAGGTCCGAAAGGATACCCTTGTTGAAGTGAAGAAGTGGATACCCGTGTAACTGTAACTTCAAATTAGGACTGAAAAAATGGCTAATACTATTGACACAGCCTTTATCAAGCAGTTTGAAACCGAAGTTCACATGGCTTATCAACGTATGGGTTCCAAATTACGGAACACTGTGCGTACCAGCAATGTGACAGGTTCAGTTGCTCGATTCCAAGTAATTGGTAAAGGTGTCGCAAACACTAAATCACGTAATGGTAACGTAACTCCAATGGAGTTGGCGCATACAACAGTCGAAGCTACTATGGCTGACTACTATGCACCAGAGTACATCGACAAGCTTGACGAGTTGAAGATCAACATTAACGAACGTCAAGCTGTTGCTCAATCTGCTGCTGCGGCCCTTGGTCGTAAGACAGATGAACTTATCTATGCAGCTATGGATGCTGCTGGTGGTACAGCAATTCACGATACAAGCTCTGCTCTTGAGATCGCTGACCTACTATCACTGTTTGAAACTATGGGCGTTAATGACGTACCAGAAGACGGACAGCGTTATTTGGCAATGAATCCAAAGGGTTACGCTGACTTATTCGCAATAAGCCAGTTTGCTTCTTCTGACTTTGTTGGTGAGCAAAACCTACCATTCGCTGGTGGCATGACCATGAAAGAGTTTATGGGATTCAAAGTGTTCTCTACTTCTGCTGTAACGGCTGGTAAGAACATTGCGTATCACACTTCATCTGTAGGACTGGGCATTAATGCTGATGTTCAAACAGAAGTGAACTATGTCGCTGAAAAAGCTTCACACCTTGCAACATCTATGATGTCTATGGGAGCTGTTGGCATTGATGCTAACGGTATCTGTGAAGTCCTCGATAACAACTCTTAAGAAGGAGACTGGAATATGGCTTATAGTGCAGCAGGTCTTCACCTTATCGGTGGTGGATCAGGTCAAAGGCTCTGGTATTATGTATCTACTGATACCATTGCAGACGCAAACACAGCGGGTTACTTCAATGACGCTGCGTCCATGCTTAACCTAAATGACTTAATCATTACGGTAACATCTACAGGTGGAACGCCTGTTATTACCCATGCTTATGTCAACGCAAACAATGGTTCTGTTGTCGATATTACTAACGGCGTTGTCGTTACTAATACTGATGGCGACTAAATAGGGCGGGGGGTTTCGGCCCCCCGACTTTCTTATGCCAGACGTAGCTGATACAGCGATAAAAATATGCTCTCGCGCATCCATTTTGATTGGTGGTGACGCGATTCAGTCTTTTACAGACGGAACAACGGAGTCAGATGTTGCATCTTCTATATACGAAGACATTGCAAGATCCTCTTTAACAAGCACAAGATGGCGGTTTGCAACTACTCAGGTGCAGTTGAGTAGACTTACAGACGTACCAGCTTCAAGATACTCTGCTGCTTACCAGTTACCAGCAGACTATTTAAGTATTAACTCACTGACAATAAACGATAATATTATAAAGTACGACATATATACCAACAAAGCTTTCTGTAATGCAGTCGAGACTGACGTTGTTATGGCTGATTACATCTTTAGAATAGCTGAAGAACATTGGCCTCCTTACTTTATTGTTGCTCTTGAACTTGCGTTAGCAGGTATCTTTGCTGTGTCTATTGCGCGAGATGCACAGCTTGCAAGTGCTATGGATGCAAGAGCAGAGATACAAATGAGGAAAGCAAGAACACTAGATTCACAACAACAAACAACCCGTAAGTTAGACACATCAAGGTTTATTTCTCAAAGGCGTAGCTAATGCAGAAAGTAAGAGTTCCTATTAACAGCTTTCAGTATGGTGAAGTCAGTGATTCTCTCTCAATGAGAGTTGATACACCTATTTATTCTGCTTCCGCATCTACAGTACAAAACATGGTTGTTATGGCTGAAGGTTCTTTGATTAAGCGCAAAGGTTTAGAAAACCATATTAATCACAGCATAACTTATGATGCTACATATCCAGAACAATCTGTCTTAGTGCCGTTTATCTATGATGATAACGAGCAATACATTGTTTCTATACAGCATCAGGCATTAAAGGTTTACCAAATAGCAGCAAACGATGGATCGGTAATCTCTATAAATGTAAACATTACGGCTGGCACAGATGGAGTTGCTGTTCCTTTTGATAGAGAATACTTAAAAGAGTATACCACAGCGCAGCTAGGAGATGTTCTTTACATCTGCCATTCTCTCTTTGCACCTAGAGTATTAACACGAACAAGCCTAACTACCTTTGAAATAAGCACGTTTGCATTTGATACACGGGCAGATGGCAAACAAACCTACCAGCCTTACAATAAGTTCCAAGCAGAATTTACAACAAAGATAGACTCAACTCATACATCTTCCCCAAGCTCAGAAGAAAGAAGCATTAATATCTATAATACATTAGCTACCGCTGATGATAATGGTATAACTGTTTCTCAACAACTTCCAGCAGGTAATTTAAATATTAATGGCGCACTTACTTCAAGTGGTGCAGCTACTTTTACAAACGCTAGAGAAATTAGTTTTAAATCAAGTCAAGATCTTTCTGCTATAGATTTTACAATCACAGGAACAAACCAAGAGGGAGATGCTCTAGTCGAAGCAGTTGACGGTCCAAACAATACAACAATAAAAACTACAGCTTTTTTTAAAACTGTTACACAAATTGCTTGCAGCGCAAGCAGCACTAATTCTGTTGAAGTTGGGGTTACAACTAAAGAAGCTGTACCATATTTTGATACTACAGGAAGCAGAAGCAGCACTGCTATTGCTGGTCATTATGCTAGTTCTACACATATTGGATCTATAATTAGGTATGCTGGTAATGAAGTAACGATAGCTAAAGTAAATAATAGTTCTCAAATAAAAGGTGTTATTAAAGACAGCCTAACAACAAGGTTAGAGGTTCTTAATCCGTTAAGAGTTAACGATGGCAGCAGCGTTGTAGAAGTAAGCCAGCCATCTCATGGGTTTTCTGTTGGAGAAGCAATAACACTATCTGAAGCTGCTGGTGTTGGAAACATAACCGCAAGCAATCTTAACGGTGCAAGAACTATTAATGCTATTATTGATGACAACACATATTCATTTACTGCTGGTGGCGCAGCTAACGCTTCTATTGATGGCGGTGGTTTTGTAAAGATTACAAGTAATGCTCCGACAACAGACTTCGATGAGCAATCTTTCTCAGCAAAGCGTGGCTACCCTGCTGCTGTTACAGTTCATCAAAACCGTTTAGTATTTGGTGGTACTTTAGATCAGCCAGATACCTTGTTCTTTAGCAAGATTGGTAGCTTTTATAACTTCGATGTTGGTGAAGCCTTAGACAACGAGGCCATAGTTGCAACGGCTGCAACAGGTACAGTAAACTCTATTAGGCATCTGGTTTCTAATCGTGACCTACAAATCTTTACCAACAGCAGCGAGTTCTATGTTCCTACCTTCGAGAACAAAGCCATTACGCCAACAAACTTACAGATTAAGAAACAAACACCTTACGGTTCTTCGTTTGTAAACCCTGTCGAAATAGATGGTGCTACAGTATTTGTGCAGTCAAATGGAAGAATTGTAAGAGAGTATATCTTCACAGACTCAGAGCAAGCCTATAGTGCCTCTCCTGTGTCCTCTATAGCTTCTCATATAATAGACACCCCAAAATACTCTACCGTTGCTCACAGCGGCTTTAATCAGCCTGATTCATATGCTGCATTTACAAACGATGATGGTACTCTTGCATTGTTTTCTTCTAACAGAACGGAACGTAGGGCATCTTGGACTAAGCTAACAGTAGAAGGTGGACGGTTTTCTTCGCTTGCTTCTGTAGGCGATAGGATGTTTGCTAATGTTTATGACGCATTTAATAAGCTACATCTGTGTGAGTTTACTGCTGACGTTGGTTTAGATAATTATGTCTACAATCCTATATCAAGCAACAAAATTAGTGTTGATGGCGTTTATGTAGAAAACAATGTACTTGACGTTATCTTAGTTGATAACCTTAATCAGTTTCAAACTTACGTAGGCCAGCTTACTGTTGCTGCTGATGCAACGGTAGATGTTTCTGCATACACTGAAGACATTGTTGTAAACGGTGTTACAGTTAACAGTCCATATGTTCGAGGATATGCTGGTAAGCAGTTTAATTCTAAGATTGTTACAAATGAGATAGACGCATCATTAGGCAATGGTCCTGTAACTGGTGAGATAAGAGGTATTGGTAAGGTTACTTTAGACCTAAAGAACGCTGAGTCATTAAAGGTTAATACTAAAAGCGTTTCTATAGGTAGCAAGCTTATGCCAGAGAATACTAATTTTACAACGCTAGACGGTATAACAGGCAAGAAAGAAGTTAAAATGACAGGGTTTACAAGAAGCCCTAGAGTTACAATAGAACAAGATGCACCATTACCATTGCAGGTAAACGGTCTAGTAGTGGAGTTAATAGTATAATGGCATATGGAGTAGGATTAGCAGCAGCAGCATCGCCAATAACAGCACCATTATTAGTAGCAGCAGCAGCAATAAATGTAGGTGGTCAAATACTAGGTGGTATTGGGGCTAAAAAAGAATCAGAATTAAATGCGTTTAATATCCAAACAGACAAAAAATTAAACAAAGCGCAAGCCATGCAGCAATCTGAGGCTAGAAGAGCTGAGTATGATGTAGCTACTGCATCTAATATAGCTGCCTTTGCTGCAATGGGCAGAGCGCAAAGCGATAGCAGTGTTGAGGCATTTTTGAAAAGACAGAAAGAATTGTTTGGAAAAGATATTGGTCGAGCAGAAACACAAACAGGAATAGAATCACGAAAAGCAGATATGGCAGCAGCAACAGAAAGAAGGCGTGGAACAACAGCATTAGCTACTTCATTGTTTAGAGCCGCTGGAACGGCTGGTCAGGCTGCATATCAATATGAAACTGTAAAGACTTAGAGGTATTAAGATGGCTGTTATTAGACAAAGAACTACAGTCTTCAACAAGCCAGTTGGTGTTGTTAGAACAGATGGTGGCTCACAACAACTTGGAAACGCAATCAGCCAAGCTGCTTCTGGTTTGCAAAGAATTGCTTATAACCAAGCCTCTTCTGAAGCACAGAAGAAAGGTATGGAAGTTGCCCAAGCTGCTGAAGAAAGTAGAATAACAACAATAAATCCCGAAACAGGAAAGCCCGAAGCTTATACTGCTCCAGAAACTTTTGGAGTTATAGCTGCTGAAGCTTATCAAAGAGTCGTAGATAAAAGATACGAAACATCTATGAACAGAGAGCTAAAGCTTAAATCACAAGAAATTGCAATAAAGTATCCTTTAGATGAAGCTTCATATAATGACATTATGAGCGATTATATTGCACAAATGTCTGAAAATGCAGAAGGTAAATACAAACAATTTATACAAAATACAGGCGAAGCTTGGCTTGCAGAAACAGGTTTAAATATTAAAACTCGCGTACAGGCTAAAGCAAGAGAAGATGCTGGCAACTCTGTAATAGATAATATTGATGAGCTTGGAATGAGTCTTCTTAATGCAAGTGCAAATAATGGAATATTTTTAAGACAAGGTGAAACCATTAGCCAATCTGATAGGATTATTGAAGAAGCTGTTGAGTTAGCTAAAGACGCTGTAGATGCAGGTTTATTAGATACATCATATATTAATGATACTAAAGAAAAGTTAGAAGCTATAGCTGCAAGAGGTGCTATAGAACAAATTTTATCAGAAACAATAGACTCAACAGAAAGAAGCCAATTAGAAATATCTATTATGAGTGGAGGGTCTAATCTTAGTGGCCTTAGTTCTTCAGTTAAAAAACTTATGAAAGCTGTAAAAAAATATATAACACCTACAAATAAAAATGGATTAGTTGCTTATGCAAGAAGTTCATCTGTTAGCTATAACTCAATAGAAGCTGACAGGGTAGCAGCTCGAAAAAAAATCTTTCAAAAAGAAGTAAACGATCTTTTTGAAAATGCTGATACGACTGCTGAAATGACTAATAATATTGCTACAAAATCTATGTTAAATATGATGCTCCCTGTTGGGTTTGATGGCGCAACTACTGAAGATTACTTTAAAGCAGCAACAGATCTTCTTAATGATAGATTAAAACTTGTAAGCAACAATCCAAATAATTTATTTGCTATTGATAAACTAAAGTTAAGTGAAAAAAATAAGTATATAAAAGATCAACGACATGCAATGTTACGACCTTTTGCAGTACAAGCAACATTAGATGGCAATGTTGAAGAACTACAGCTTGCCTTAGCTTCTGTAAAAAGTGGAATATTAAATCTTCCAAAAAAATTAACAACAAATCAACAAGAGTTTATTAAGGCTCTTAATAGAGCTGATTGGTATGATGCAGATGAAGATTTTGATTTTGTTAATAAATTATTAGAAACAAATATAGATAGTAATAAAAAAGAAGCACAAGATACAAAAACAAAAATTGTTATCTTAGAACAAATAAGAAATTTTGAAAGTGCAGCAAGCAAAGGTCAGCAGCCTGAGGAAGATTTTGCAAAAATAATGGCTTCTATTAATAATAATATAAATCTTTTTGAGTCTAAAGAAATTATTAAAAGTAAATCAAATATGGAAACAGCTTATGCTCGTGGGTTTTTAAATCAATTTTCAACAAACGCAGCAGCAAAAGACATAAATAATTTAGGTTTAGCATTAAGACTTGGGCTTTCTGAAGGTCAACCTGATCCTAAATTTAATTCTATTATTCCTAAACAAATTAAAATGTTAGCTTCTTCAGTTTTAAATATTGTTAAAACAGACGAGCAAATAAGAAGTCTTGCATCTCATTTGTCAGCATTAGAGTCTGCTAAAAGTGAAGAAGAAAACAAATATGCAAAAGAACAGTTAGAAATTATACAACAAACTAGAGTAAACTCAGGTGGTGGAAATGCTGATTTAATTGAAGATAGAAAAAGAGCAGATAATAGAGTAGAGGCTTTTGGTTTTAGTTATTCACAATATAACTCTCTTTCAGAAACACAACAAAAAGCATTAATAGATCTTGCTGTTAGTGCGCCATCTCAAAAATATTTAATAAATGATTTAAATGCATTAGCTCGTGGTGATGTAATCCAAGGAGCTGATAGTTTGTTAAATGTGTTTACTATTTTATATGATTATCCTACCGCAACAGATCCTAACAATGCTGTTCTCAGAGATGTATTTAAACAATCTCTTAGCGGACCTGTAAAACAATTCTTATTAGATGTTAACAGCATTAAAAGAAACTCTAATGAGTCAACTCAAACTATAGCTGCAACACTATATGACAGAACTACGGGGCCAACTGCTCAAGCTAAGTTGCAGTCTGTGTTTGGCGAATCTAAAAACGAAGAAGACTTTGTAATGTCATTAGGCATTAAAGGTATGAATAATATTACAGCACAAGAGCTTGGACCTGTTGCAACTTATTTAGCTCTTACTGGGAAAAACCAAGAACAAATAACTGAAAGAATTAATGATATAATAGAAAAAGAATATGCAGAATCAAAACACGTTATTGATCCACAGTTAAACTTTGGAAGTATGAAGCTTACAAGACATTCATTAGAAGCAACAATCCCTAATGAAGAAGAAAGAAACTTTTTTATTAATGACTATGTTGAAGCAAACTTGCCTGATGGCTACTCTTTATATGCAGATAATAGAAAAGCTGAAGTTTCTAATACAGCAGCATACTCAGTATTTGCTCAAAGCCAAAAAGATTTAGATGATCTTGCTTCTGAAATAAAAGAAAAACAAGTTTACTTAGTACCGCATGAAACTGTTCAAGGTGTAGAGTATTATACATATTTTGTAGATAACAATAATGAACTTAGACCATTATATTACGAAAAAGAAATATTTAATGGGCCACTTGAAAGGACTGACACAGAACTTACGTGGCCTAAGTTTAGCAAAAACTCTCAAGAAATGAATGAGTTTAGATCTAAAGCTGCTGAAAAACAAAAACAAGAAGATGATGCTTTAGTTATTCGAGAAGAAGAAAAAAGACGAAAAAACCTTTTAGTTATAAAACAATTCCAAGAACTATCTAATTATGGAGATAGTAATAATTAATGGAAAACGCATTAAAGTCTTTACCTAGCACAGATCGTCAAGAGTTTGCTAACTTTGAACAAGACCCTACATTTCTTGAAACTATAGGTGCTTCTTTAGCTTATAAGTATGATCCTTTAATGGATAGGATTAATGAAGCTAATACTTTTGAGCTTTCTCCAGAAGAAGGTTATGTTCCTAAAGATAATATACCAAATGATTTAAAACCTTTTGCTTCTACTCTTCTAAGAGCAACAAATCAAAAACATATGAACTTTCTTACTGCGAATATTAGAGAAGGGCAAGAAACAAGAAGGGTTCTTGAGAGATCTGGAATTGGTTTACAGTTTGCTGCTGAATTATTTGACCCAATAAATTATATAGGTATTCCGTTTGCAAGAGCAGCAAGCTTTGGTCAAAACTTTTTACGAAGTGGTGTGTCAACAGGAGCAGTTGTTTCTGCTCAAGAAGCAGTGCGTTTCCCTCTTGATCCATTAGCTACCAAAGAAGAAGCCATGTTTACTATTGGCTCTTCGTTTCTTATTGGTGGAGCAATAGGTGGTACTATTAGCATACCATCACAAAGAAGAGCTGAAGCTTTAAGGTCTGGTGAGGTAGAAATAAAAAGACTCGAAGAAGCTATTATGCCTGTAGATGATAAACCACCTACTGCTGAAATAGCTGCTAGTTTTTTTACTGACTCATGGATATACAAAGCAGTACCAACTCCATTAAAATCAATATTAACAGACAAATCAGTACCAAATTCTGTAAAATTAAGAACACTAAAAATTGCTAACGACTCTGGTATCTTGCTTGCAGCAAACAGAGAAGGCAAAAAAATAGGAAACTCTACATATCAAAACGCAAAATTATTTGATGGAGAATGGGTTTCTGTTTTTGACGATGTTATGAATATTTGGGGAGAGTCTACGGGAAAAGGTGTTGTTAGCTTTTTAGACTACAGCATAAAAACAAATTTTGATAAATGGTTTGCATTAATTGATTCTAAAGCTATGCGAGGCATTGCGCCAGCAGATGACTTTGAAGCTAGAGCAATAAATAAAATTAACTCATTCTATGAAACTTGGGAAAAAAGACTTACAGAGCAAGGCGAAATTGGAACTGTAGGTCATTATTCTAAAATAATAATTAAAAAAAATAAACGAATAGAAGCCATACAAAAAAGATTAAATGGCAATATAAGTCCAGAATATAGGCTAACATTAGAAGGCCAATTAAGAAGGCAAGCAGAACAAATAGATGAAATGCAAGCTATTATTAAGGACATCGAAGAAACTGGTGGTCCTGTTATGCCTCCAAATGAAAAAGTATTTAGACCTCGTTATTGGGACTTTGATGCAATTAAAGCTAATAGAGAAGCTTTTGAAACAATACTTCGTAACTGGTATACAGCTAATCCATCAATTATTTCTCGTGGTCAAAATGGAAAGTATGGAAGAGTAGATCTTTCTAATAATGAGAAAGCAGTTGCAGCTAGAGCTAAGTCTACTGTCGATACAATTCTTGGAATTAAAGATGTAACTGATCCAGACATAGGATACTATGGCATGGGTAAATCAAAGCACTTTAAACATAGGCTTGTAGATATTCCTAATGAGCTAGTGCTAGATTTTATTCAAACAAATCCTACGGCTGTTATGAAAGCTTACACCCAACGTGTAGGACCACGTTATGAGTTCTCTCGTCAATTCGATGGTCAATCAATAGATGATATTCTTGATGATACATTTAACGAGATGATGGATGCTGGTAGCACAAGAGAGCAAGCACACAAGGCAATGAAAAATATGAGAGCCTTGTACAAACGTGTTGTTGGTGGAGTTCAGCGTAATCCAGAATCTTGGGATCAAACTTTTGCAAAAACATTAAGGGATTTAGCGCAATTAAATTACCTTGGTTCTGCTGGTTTTTCTACGATTACTGAGCCAGCTAAAATAATGATGGAGCATGGTATTGGAAAAACTATGCGTGGATTGTTTTCTATAATGAAAGACAGCCAATTAAGTTTGGGTGCTAAAGAAGGAAGAATGGCTGCTGAAGGATTAGATAATTTACTTCATACAGCTCATCTTCGTATTGTTGACGATGTTAACAACAATCCTTTTAAGTCAGATATTTTTGATAGAATTAAACATCCTTATTATGCTCTTAATTTGCTTGGCCCTTTTACTAAAATACTAAAAGATTTTGATGCAATGATGCGGTCACACACATTGATAGATTACTCTGTTCGTTGGTCACAAGGCAAAGCAACTAAGATGGAGCAAGAATATTTGCTTCGATACAATATTGATCTTGAAGATGCTAAGAAAATTGCAAATGCTCCTTGGCAAAAATCTAAATCTGGTATGTATATGGCAAATACAGAAGCTTGGACAAACAGTATAGAGTTTCCATCTACTACTGCTGATGTAATATCTGGGCCAACTGGTGTTAACAAAACAAACGGAGATTATAGCCCTGCTTTTTATAGAGCCAGTGATAACAAAATATTTATAGATGAAGAGCATGTTACAGATATAATGTATCCAGAACGAGGTTGGGAAAATCCAAGAACTGAAGGCGTTAAGCCTATTGAAAAAGGAATCATAAACTCACCAGAAGATTATGTTGCTTTTGTTAAAATGCACGAAATCATGCACTCTCTTAATAGTGCTAAATCATTAGGTTTTGACAAAAGAACTAAGATTGGAAAAGCTGGTTATGAAAATGCTATAAACGATTTAGCCGTAGCTGAGTTTAAAAAACAAACAAGAGTAGATCCAGAAACAGTTAAAACATTTAGGTCTGCTCTTAGCAGTGGCATTTTAAATACTATTCTTATGGGTACACCAGCAGACAAACCAATAATTACTGATGGTATTGTTTACATTCCTATGCGAGTTGCAAAGCAATTTGGAATGAAAGAAGATCCTGAGTTTACTGGATATGCTCGAATTGAAAATGGATTACTAGGTTTACCATTTCAGTTTTTTAGTTATTCTTTTGCAGCTTTAAACAAAACAACAGCAGCTTACGGGCATGGGCAGTTAAAAAACCAATGGTATGGAACTGCTATAGCTATAGGCTTAGGATACATGGTTCTTCAATATAAAACACCTAGTTTTGTTGACATGAGTTTCCAAGATCAGTTTTCAAGAGCTTTTGATTATTCTGGAATAATGCCTTTGTATTCAGACATAATGTATACTGCTATGTCTACAAGCCTTGCTCTTGGAGGTCCTAATTTAACAGGAGGTATTTTACAGCCTCGTTTCCCTGCAAGGTCAGAAGGTGTTAGAGCAGGGTTTGATGCGGCTACAGGTGTATTAGGTGCTGGTCCTAGTATTGGAACAGATCTTGTCTTTGGTCTTATTAATTTAGTTACTGGCAATACTGGTGAAGGTACTAAAGAAGTTATTAGAAACTTACCATATGCTAGATTGTGGTTGTGGAAAAACAAAATGAATGAATTTACTAGAATGCTTGAGACTGAAATAGATGGACCTAGTGGGTTTGGTCGTTATTAGTTTGTACTAGCTAGTTTGTACATTGAACTTCTAGGCGTTCTGTTAAATAAGAAACTTAGAGGTGACACATGACAATTACAGTAGCAACTAATAATGCCCGCATTCGTTACACGGCAACAAGTGGACAAACAGCGTTTGCAATTCCATTTGAGTTTTTTGAAAATGATGAGATATATGTTTACGTTGCAGCAACAACTTTAGTTGCGGCTGACGAAAGAACGCAAGGAACTGGCAGCACTCACTACGCAGTATCAGGTGGCGGCGGTTCTACAGGAACAGTTACCTTTGTTACTGGCATTACAGAAAGCCACATTGTTACCATTGTTCGAGACATCCCTATTGAAAGAATAACAGACTTTACTGCTGGCAGCACTATTAACAGAGCTGCGCTTAATACTCAGCTTGACACTCTCACTGCAATGGTTGGCGATCTTAAAGACAAGTCAGATCGTGCTATTAGACTGCAACCATACGACTCAGAAATCAGTTTGTTTTTACCTACAATAACTAACAGAGCTGGTAAAATATTTGGTTTTGATACCAATGGTAATCTTACTGCTGACACTGCTGCTAACTTTGATATTACTCTTGATGATCTTGTAATGAACACAATTACAATGTCTGGTAATGCAAATAGTAAGGTAAATCTTACTGCTGTTCTTGATAGCCAGATAGTTACAAATGGTGCAGTTTTAAATCTTAAGTCAACTAAAAGCTCAAATACTGCTGACATAAAGCTTGACGGTAGCGCAACATACGGCATTGATCTTAACGCTGGTAACAAAGCTATACGATTGCAAGATGCTACTTTGTTTAGCTCTACAATAGAATCAAGCGGTGCTGCTACATTAAGTTCTGTTGTAACAAGCTCTATAACATCTACTGGAGATGTAGCTATAGATGCTGCTGGTGATATTACTTTAGACGCAGACGGTGGTGAAATTTATTTTAAAGATGATGGCGCACTAAGACTTACATTCCAAGTTAGTGCTGTAGCTGCAACCCTTAATTCTGCTTCTGATTTTAATTTAAACTCTGCCAATGATATTGCTCTTAAACCCGCTGGCGGTCAGGTGGATATACTTGGAACTAGTGGTGAGCAAAGAATACTGTTTGATAACGCTGCTAATCCAACAATGAAATACTTCCAGAACAGTAATACGACAACATTGGGTGTTGTTAATCCTACTGGAACAAGGGCTTTGTTGCTTCCAGATGCTTCTGATACTTTGGTAGGTAAAGATACAACTGACACCCTTACAAACAAAACTCTTACTAGCCCTACTATAACGGGCAGCTTAGATATGAGCGATGTAAACATAACTAATGTTGGTAGCATTTCTTTAGATAAAATTACAAACGATGGCGGTGCTGGGATTACATTAGATTCATCTGCTGGCATTGTTTTAGATGCTAGTAGTGGTCAAATTGTATTTAAAGATGATAACTCAACTAGATTAACGGTTGCAATAAACAACAGTGCTAGCCAAAGCATTACTTCTTTAGCAGATCTTACTCTTGTTTCTGGTGATGATACTTTTATAAAACCTACTGGTGGTCAGGTTTATATTCAAACATCAGCTGGTGCTGATAACTTTCAGTTTAATACTAGCTCTACTCCAACATTGGGTATTCATCAAAATAGCAATGTAACTAATCTTGGCCTCGTTGACCCTACTGCTACAAGAACTATTCTATTTCCTGACGCTAGTGACACACTGGTAGGTAAAGCTACTACAGATACATTAACTAATAAAACTCTCACTGCACCTACGCTAACAGGCACTACTGTTGTCGCAAGCTTAGACATCTCTGGTGACATAGACGTAGACGGTACAACTAACTTAGACGTTGTAGATATTGATGGTGCTGTGGATATGGCAAGCACTTTGGCAGTTGGTGGAGCATTAAAAGTTACTGGTCAGAATGTTTCACATTCAACAAACGCTTTAGTATTAGGTCAAGAAGGTTCTGGAGTAGCACAACTTCGAGCATATGGTCCAGATGGAACAACTAACGGACAAATTCAATTTACTGTTAGTGCAAATGATGGTTCTCCTTCTATAGTTGGTATGATTATTGACAGTAGCGGTCAGATAATTGCTGGTCCCTTTGGCGGTGCTGGCAACGCTGTTATCGCTGGGTCTTCTAGCCCTAGTTATACAAACCAAGCTGGAACAAACTTACTTTTAAAATCAGGTGATGGCTCTGGAACTGGCTCTAGCTTTATGTCGTTTTCCACAAGTCCCGCTGGTTCATCTGGAACAACAGTTAACACTGCTACAGAACGTATGCGCATCGACAGCAGCGGTCGGTTATTATTAGGCACAACTTCTACATATTTTGCAGACGCAGATGACCTTGTTATAGCAGGAAGTGGCAATCAAGGAATAACGATAGCATCTGGTACTTCTAATGCTGGAAACATTTTCTTTGCTGATGGCACTTCTGGTGATGATCGATTTAGG
>Ga0098060_1000624_pt1 | contig 15459 bp, 2 predicted proteins | sample 21_taG_FD_77063 | JGI IMG/M metagenome (GOLD analysis project Ga0098060, IMG submission 77063) | Marine viral communities from the Subarctic Pacific Ocean - 21_ETSP_OMZ_AT15319 metaG | ecosystem: Environmental > Aquatic > Marine > Oceanic | place: Pacific Ocean | collected 2015-01-19 | reverse complement strand
TAAAGCTTGACATGGCTGAGGCAGCATCATTTGTAAAAAGAGAAAACACAAGAGTTGCAAAAAAGATAGGGGTTAATAAGGCTGCAAGAACAACATGCGTTAAACCAGCAGGAACAACTTCTCTAACTTTAGGTACTTCTTCTGGTATTCATGCATGGCATAATGACTTTTATATTAGAAGATTGCGTGTAGGTAAGAATGAATCTATCTATAATTATTTAGTTACAAGTCATCCAGAATTAATAGAAGATGACTACTTCAGACCTCATGATACTGCAATAATATCTATACCTCAAAAGGCTCCTGAAGAATCTATACTAAGACATGAAGATGCATTTCATCTTCTAGAGAGAGTTAAGAAAGTTGCTACTGAATGGGTAGAAGCTGGTCATAGAACAGGATCTAATAGTCATAACGTTTCTGCTACCATTAGTGTTAAAGATAAAGAATGGGATGAGGTTGGTCAATGGATGTGGGATAATAGAGATTCTTATAATGGTCTAGCTGTTTTACCATATGATGGTGGGACATATACTCAAGCTCCATTTGAAGATATAACTAAAGAAAAGTATGATGAGTTAGTTAAACATCTAGTTAATATTGATCTAACTGAAGTTGTAGAACTAGATGATAATACTGATCTTAAAGGTGAGCTTGCTTGTGCTGGAGGTAGCTGTGAAATTACATAGTACCTAGAACAAACACAACAACCATAAGAACAATGTAAATAGCTGGGGTTATATCTATACGTTTCATATAAACAATATAGATATTATAATCCCAGCTTATGTTAAATAAAAGTTAAGAAAATGTTAATTGTAATCTGGCCTAGTTAAGATAATCACATAAATCATACATAGAATACTTAAGGGTAAGTTCTTTACCTGCTTCTATCTTCTTTATTGTTCTAATCTTTTTATAATCTGTATTCTCATCATCATCTATAAGTTCACAGTTAGGTTCTTCTGAATGATTTATAAATCCTCCTAAAGGTGTTCTTATATATTCATGTTGAAAGTTTGGATCATACACATGACTAATACCTATCTCAATATCTTTTGGTATATCATCTTGTGCCATAATACCAGCCCCATGTATATCTGAGGGTCCAATAGCTAAATAATCTGGTAACGGTTTGTATGGGCATTTTTTGGTTGACATAATATTACTTTATATAGAAGTCATTCATCTGAATAAAATTCTTCCACTTGTTCATAGTATATAGGAAAGGAGCAGCATCACCCCACTCTTTACCTAATTTCCACTCACCTGCTCTTGTACCTCTTTGGTACACCACATCTTTATTGTTTAAAAATTCTTCATCACTTTGGAATGCTCTATATATTCCTGTCTTTGCTGTCATCTCTATTGCTCCCCCAATCTCTCCAAGAGTTCTTGAAGATGCAATAGGGTTTTCAATGAATTGTCCTAGTTGTTCTAGACCTCCAGGAGCAATAGGGATCCACATGATACTCTCATCATGTAATCTATCTAGTTGATATACTAATATATTTCTTAATCTTTTTTCTAAATCACTCAACTCTGGATCATCACTATCATCATCGCTATCTGGATGCATTCCCCACATTGACATCAACATCTGTTTTGCTAACCAAGTACCAAAGACAATTGCTATCTCTCCCATTACTCTACGTACATTCTGTAGTTTCATCTTTCCTTTCTCTCCATGGAATTCTTTATAGCTTGCTCCCATCTTCATTATTTCACCCAAGTTCTTGTAAGCGTAACCCAGAAAATTCCAGAAAGTCAAGTATCGTCCTTCCATCCAGCCTAAATTCTCGTCAAAATATTCTGATCTAAATCTTGCCTTCACTGCAGGTGCACACCACTTGTGGAACTGTGCAGCTAATTGACCTAATGAATTTGATTGCATTACCATTCTGTCTTCATATGCATAGTTACCATGTGTTTGCTTATTCACCTCTCTTATATAATTCCTTATCTCATATCTAGCATCCGCATCCCATTTTATTGTCTTTTCAGCATTGTACATCTTGATCTCAGTAAACCCCTCTTTCATACCTAAATCTCCTGTTCTTCTGTCGTAACTAAGTGCATCAAATAAACTCATAGTAGCACCTGTTTCAGGATTAACAGCTTCAGTTGAATGTAGTATTGCCATACCAACCTTACTTTGTACGTTGAATTCCCCAGCATCTTGTAATACATAAGCCCAGCTTGTCCACTTATTCCACAAGTCTCCTACATCACCTGACTCACGCATATCTGCTTTATCATCCATCATTCTAAAGAAGGCAACCATTGCTCCATATTTGTTATGAGGCACATCTTCTCTGAACTCATCACCTTTATTAGCAAGTGCTTTACCTGTAATTAAATTATCTTTTGACAAATGACTTAAGCTCCTAAAGAGATCAGGCACCATTCTTGAATTATAACCTATAAGAGCTTTTGCCATACCTTTTCTAGTATAGAATCTTTGTCCATATGTTTCTATAGCATTTGACAATCTACCAAATGCGTAGTTGTTTATGTTACCAAACACGTTTGTTCCTACATATGCAAGGGATGTATAACTGATTAGACCTTTAGTAAGTTTATCCCAGAAAGTCTTCACATCGTTATCATTGTTATAGAACACCATCTTCATCCATTTCTGAGCTCTCTGAACCATTCTTGCTTCTTCAATGTTCTTTACACTTCCGTTTTTATTTGTATAAACTCTATCCTTTAATACCTTAACCATTGCCAGATGTGTATCTTCTGCTGCAGCCATTGTCTCATAGTTCTCAGCCATAGCACTAAACTTCAGTAATGAGTCTGTCATGTCCATACTTAACTGAGTTTTTGTAGGCTGACTTTCTGCTGAGTTAAGTTTTCCTCTTGCTTTCCTAAGTCTTACTTTTATTTCATCTTTCTTTTTCTGTGAGTCAGCATTTTTATACTCTTCCTCTATAGCTAATACTTCATTAGATAGATCTCTCAGAAGTTCTTCTGATTTTGCACTACCTGTATAAAACAAAGCTAAAGAGTCTGTTATTATATTACCATATTCATCTGTAAACGCCTTCTTAACTTTTGTTGTTGGATGTATAATTTTACCTCCCCATTTTTTAAATCCTGCATATATTTTTGATACACTGTTACTCTTATTCTTCATGCTAGAGTTAGTCTTACCCATTATAATAGGTACTTTACCTGTCATATCAGCAGTCTCAGGTATCTTTTCCATTAACTCATTCTCATAAATATCAACAAACATATCATAATATTCCTTTTGAGCTTTCTCTAACTCTGTTTGTGGATCCTGTAACTTTGCCCACTTCTCATTAATTAGTGATTCACCTGTAGATCCAACCTCATCTCTCTTTTCAATTAACTCCTTCTTAACTACATTAATGCCCTCAACCCATTCTGTTACACCTGTTGGATCACCGTTCTTATCTAACTGTACTCTCTGATATTCATCTAATGTATCAAAGTATTTATTTACGTATTTTCTATATTGTTCTTTTGACACTGAATTACGTTTAACCCAACGTCCTATACCACTCCTTTGATTATATATGTATACTTCATGCTCATCTCTAGCATCTTTAAACTTGTCAGTATATTTATGATACTCTCCATCTTCTACTCCATCTTCTGTTTTAATTTCTGGAGCTCTAAATTTAGAATATTCTTTTTTATCTCTTGCTAGTTGTTTATTATATTCTAATTGTGCTCTTCCCTTCTTAGTGGATGTAACATCATCCAAATTATCTATTGTTACATACTCCTTATAACCATTGTCATCATACAGCTTAGATCTTGCTGCTTTTTCTCTTTCATAATAAATTTTAGATACTCTTCCAACATATCTTCCTGTAAACTCTCCATTTTTATCAAAATCCAACATGAAAGAATAATCAATTTCCTTGCCGTATTGTAATCTTGCTAGTTTTAATGCTGCAGCTCTGATCCTTGGTGCTCTTTCTTCAATTTTATCTAATACTCTTTGTCTATCTCTCTTATAGATCTTATCCATAAGAGCAAGAATAGTATCTCTTGAAGTTGCCATATCTCCTGACTGATATTCTGCAGCATTAATATCTATTAATGTATTTTCCCCTTCAAAATTAATACCAGTCATTAATTCTTCTAGTTGTTCTGCTGAAAAGTTTCTGTTAGACTTCTCCGCTACTAGTGTTCTAACATAGTTAGAAATTGCAATATCAAATATACCTTTTTTAACAACAGAATTATCTGCCACTCTTTTTACACCTACTATATCATTAAGAGCGTCCTGCAATTGATTCTTATATTCATTAGCTGTTGAATTCATTCCTTTCAGGTCTCCTGTAAGTTCAACTAATCCTCTAAAGTTTTCTGCAAACTTTCTCCAGTTTAATATTTTAGATATGAATTCAGGTTTACCAAAGTTAGTAGGATCTGTTGCATATTCTTGAAATTCTTTTATTTGTCTGATTGCATCCTTTACTACATCAATATATACTGTCTGAATATCTTCAGGGTTATCATACATTTGTTCAACAAGCTGTCTAGTCATTTGAATTTCTTCAATAATCTCTTGTCTACCTTTATCCATAGATAAGAAATTACGTGCTGTCCTTGTGCTACTCTCTCTAGTTACTATAGTTTTTCTATAGTTTTTCATTCCTAGAAAAATGGAATCATATGTGGGTGAATCTAGTGATACTGGTTCATCCATTAGATCATCTGCTACAGGATTATTACCTTCTACATTTCTCTCTTTGCCTACTAATGCATCTATAACTTCTTTATTCTTCTGATCAATATCTTCTGGAACTAGATTTTCAACTGCATCTATATTTTGTGAATCATAATGCCTTATGGTTTTATCATACGTGCCGTCTTTACCTATTACCATAGTATGAGATATTTCCGCCACATCATATCCTAGGTTTTCTAATATTCTTCTTTGTGTATTAATGAAAGTAGCCTGCTTAACTGGATCAATTTCACTAGCTTTCTTAAGATCAAGAACAGTTATAGCTCCATCTCTACTTACTTTTAAAGCTGTAGCCATGGTAGCCGTATTACTTCCTATGTCAGATAAGATGACTCCTGGTATTATCACACTGCCATCATCTCTAAAACCTTCTAGTCTGATAGCTATTCCTCTAACATCTTCACTAAGATCTACATCATCGTTAATAATCCCTTCTATAACATGTGCATAGCTTCTGTCACTAGCAGATTTATTCCATACTTCATTTTCAAGACTCTTGTACACTTCTCTTGAGTCATCAAGATCTACAAAGTCTCCTGTTTCTTTATCTAATATAACTCTAGATGTACCAAATGTATCAAATATATCATCTACCTCTTCTATCTGATGTAGTAATCTGTCAACAATTTCTTCCTGAGTAGGTGTTTCTGCCTCATCTTTTATTTTATCAAGTATCTTCTGTTTGCCTTCACTCAAAGAGTATTGTACTCTTCTATCTCCTGTATCCATTAGACCTAGCTCAAATGAGAACTCAGATGTGTTTAACATCTTTGCTAAATCAGACATTGTCATATCAGAACTAATGTAACCTGTTTTTAGTTTCAATTTTCCTCCCATATAATCTGCATATACTTTTCTAATAATATCACTAAACCATTTAAGGAAGTCAGTTATTGCTGTATACCAAGGTTTGCTAGGAGTATTCTCATATTCCTTATTAAAATGTCTTGAGAGAGCTTGAGTAACAAGTTCTAAGTTTCTGTCTTTTGCCTTGAATCCCTTCTTATCAGAGTAAGATGCTTCTATTTGTTGCGCTAATACAGGAAATGTTTTCTTAGCTTCTGTTAATATCTTAGCAAATAGTTTTGGTTTAGCTGTTTTTAAGCTATTAACAAAAGGATGTAATACTTCTTCAACTGCTGTATCTTCTGTTATTCTTCCTTTTATTAATACAGCATTACCGTTCCAATAGAAGCTATTTACCTTAGCAAAATCAACCTTCTTCTTTGTATAAGCTGGTAGCTCATTATAAGCTTTCTTTGCTTGACTTGGTGTCATATATCTAACATTAACTTCAGGGAATATTGAAGTTAAATGATTCAATATAGAAGGTAACTTTGTTGGATCATTAAACATTCTTTCTTTAATAAGGTCCTGTTTTGTAAAAAGGTCATTATTAATTGTAACTTCATAAGTATTACGTGTTCTCCTTAAAGAAACTACATCACCTAGATTCTGATTCCTAACATAGTTCTTTAATCTTGATAGATTATTAACCATATCAGTAGATGTACCTTCTGTTTTCCCTGGTGCAGTTACATTAACATACCATCTATTATTATATTTACTTATAATTTTTTTATTAGCAAGATTTCTGAGAAGAGAATTGCCAAGAGATTGGGATCTTAAAGAAAATAAAAGACTGTCATTATTTTGCATATCTTTTATTTCTTCTACTCCAGGAATAACATCAGATCCTGTATAGTCTTGCCAATCATTAATTAGTAAGTCTACTGTTAAAGTATCACCGTGGACTTCTAACAGTTCTTTATATCCTTTTGTATTTCTATTAAAACATTTTGCCATTATATATAACATTTTTTAAGTAACTCCATTATCTGGTTTGCTGTAAATCCTTTATCTAACAAAGATACAACTTTTTTAGCTGAAGTTATTTGTAATTCTGGATCACTTGCTAACTTAGTGTATTGTTCTGGTTCTAAACCTTCATAGAAATCTGTTAATATTTCTTCATCAGATAATTCATTTGGATTATTATTATTCTCTATTCTTTCAGCACCACCTGGACTATATTCATCAAAATCTGCTGGAGTTAAACCATAGCCCGGATCAAATTCTCCAAACTCATCTATATTAGCTTGTGATTGTCCTGAGCCTTTTATACCTAATTTTTGCATTGCATCCTCTCCTGATTGTTCTTGATCTGCTGATATTACTACTTCCTGACCCATTGCAGCTGCTTTATCTTTACCATATTGAACTATCTCATTATGAGTTGGTCTCTTACCAAATAAGAAAGCAATTCTTGTTTGTATAGATGATCCTTCTAATTCAATTTCAGCATACTCTGCTTTATTACCATAAGCAATATTTGAATCAGCTGGTATTATATGATTTATATTTCCATCCTTTGCATATGCACCATCTCTTGCTACTGATTGTAAAGCATAATATTTACCACCAGCTTTGATAACTGCCGGAAACTCTATTTGTTTTATGGTATATGTTTTTCCCTTTATCTTCTTATCAAATGATCGTATAGTAAAACCTGCCTTTATTAGCTCATCAACTTGTTTATCCCTTTTCTTTATGTTCTTAGTATTAATTTTGGCATCCGGTATAAATCTAACACGTTTGATTTTGTCTAGATACTCATAATTTAAACCTCTAAATATATCTATTACTAATTTTTTTTCTGGACTATTAATAAAGATAGGTGCCCCAGAAAGTGTTCTTCTGTTAAAGTCCTCCTTAGCAGAAACATCAACACTTGACATGAATTTTCTTGTATATAACTTATCCGCCTTATCTTCTTCTGTTTTCTCTATATACACTAGATTCTTTCTTGCTCTTAACAATCCTTTCTCTGTAGCTTTTGACATCCAGCTACTATTAGGAAATATAAAACTTTTAGATGATATTAATATTTGAGGTAATAGTGAGCCTTGTTTATTTGCTAAATCAGTATTCTGTAGTATTGATTTCTCAACTAATTTTGCTAGTAAGAAACTGTGATCATCTGCATTTTCAAGTTTCTTCATTTTTCCTTCTATATTTTTACCTTCAATCTTAGCTAGACCATCTTCTCTATACTTCTTATCAACTTGTTCATCAAACTTACCACTCTTAATAACTTGGAAAGCGTGCATTACAGATCCAAATTGATATACCTTACCACCAAAACTGTGAGAAAAAGGTCTGAAAGCAAGGTTGGATAACATCTTAGAGTTTGTTGATGATTCAATTTCAGTATAATCTATAGTTAATTCATCCTTATCTTTTCCAATATCCTCTTCAGGTATTATTTCTGTAGGACTAACTGTAACTTCCTTTACTTTATTTAGTTCTTTTATAAAGAAGTCAGTTCCTTTTGATTTTGAATAACCTCTAATAAACTCATCAACCACATCATCAAAGCTCATTCCAAATACAGATTGGTATGCTCCTTTTCTTTCTCTAGTATCTAAGAATAGCTCATGTACTTTATCTACACTATTTAATAAATCTTTAGTAAGTACTGTAGGTATAACATTTATAAAAGATCCATCACCAAATGACATTCCGTTAGTTACTGCTAAATAATGTACAATATGCATAACATTCTCATACATGTCTCCAGTACCATTATCTAACATTAATAACTCAAGTACGCTATTTTGAACTCTTGTTAATTCAGAATCACTAAACTGTAACCAAGTATTTGATTCAAGTTTCATCGTTCCTGATTTATTATCTTCATGTTCTATACCTGTATATCTTGTAAAGTCATCTATAAACATATTTGTTTTACCTGCTTTATCAAGTTTCATCTTTATTGTATCTAATACATCCTTTATTGAGAGAGCATCTTTAAGATCACTCATACTACCATATATACTACCATCATATATTAATGAGTTCTGTAATGATGTTAAAGTATTTCCGCTAAATTTATCCTTAGATAGAGATACCATGTAAGCCTTTAATGTTAAATAATTTACAATATCTCTTTGTATTTTCTTCTTTTGATCTGCATCCATTTTAAAACTCTTAGAATCAAGATTAGCTAATATCTTATCTTTTATCTCAACAAACTTATCTGTTCTCTTTAACATGACTTTAGGCGTTAGATGATCATGCATCTCTCTAAATACCTTATAATGTGTGTTGTGCATATTATTTTCTTTATTAAATATGTCACGTAGATCTAAAGGTATTGTGGATTGTGCAAATTCCACTGGACTGAGTCTAAGACCTAGTTCTTCACTAGCTTCATTGAATCTTTCAAATTGAGCAATGTCTGCACCAAGACCTGTCTGTAGATTTAGTAATTTAGTTGCACTATTTAAACTTTCTGCAATATTAGAGAATATAATAAACTGATCTAAAATAGCTTTTTCTAAAAGTAACTCATCTGAAACATCTTCTGTATTATGTGTTGCATAATCTGCACTTCTATCAAACACCATTTCTTTTATAGAAGTAATTAAATTATCTTTATTAACCGCAATCTTTTGATCCTTTTTACTTACTTTTTTCTTGTTTAATAATTCATCAATTTTTGTTATTCTTTTCTCAATTAATTTTTTAAACCCAGGATCACTAACTTTATCTTTATTCTGACTATTGAATAATGCTTCTTTAATACTTGGATTGTTAATCATTAATATTATTGACTCAAGATCTACACCCATACTCAACATCGTTACTACAGTTGGTAATGTCTCTTTGTTTAAATTAAGTTTTGACATAAGCGGATTCTTAGCATTATCTGTTGCTTGTGTTATAAGTGCTGATATAACAAATACCTTTCTAAGTGTAGAAGGATCTGCTAGCTTTGTCTCATGGTTTATTGCATAGTCATGTTCAAAAGTAGTATAATCTATACCATTCATCCTAGGTATACTGAATTTATCACCCTCTCTTCTTAATTTTATTTTAAATTCTGTCACAACACTACTTGAGGTATTGGGTAATACTACTGTACCAATTGCTTCTTGACCTCCCATAATGTTTGACCGAGCTTCAAACATTCCAAGGAAACTATCTATATCTCTTTGATTTTCACCTAATACTTGTAATACATCACCTACGTTATCTTGAAGTTGTTTCCAAGCGTCCTCAACTGGTTTAGTTACAGCAGGTTCAAAATATAATCCCGTATACTTATCATTATAAAATCCTGTTTTACCTGGTCTTGCTTCTGTCATTCCTGAATGACCTAATAATCCAAACTTAATATCTAATAAGTTATTATCTATTGCTGCTTCATAAGGTTCTCTACCAGAAGTAGCTTTTTTAAATGCTACATACTCATCATATGTAACAGGTAAACCTAGCATTTCAAGTGCTTCTGGTAACCCTTCTGTTCTTTTATATAGTGTCTCAACTAATTCCTGTTCTGGAGATACTCCGTGCATAATAGCTTCTAGTACTTCAATCATTATTTTACTACTACTTTCTCTTAACCTTTGATGATATACACGCATTGTTGCATCATCCATGTTTGCTATGTCTTCAGCTCTTATAGTAGTTGATGTAGTATCATCTATTACTCTTGAATCTTTATTTGACCACCTATCAACAGCTCGTCTTATGGTACTATTTTTAGTTGCATTCTCAAGAACGTTTCTTATATAGTGTTTATAACCTTCTTTATCATTCTTAACTTTACCATACTCAACAAAGTTTGTACCATCATGGAAGAATGCTTTTATCTGCATGTATAACTTGTCAATATCAAAGTCAGCCCCAGATAATTCTACCAATTCTCTAGCGTACATTGCAGAAGATCCCATAACAGTAGGTAAGTAGTCTACAAGTTTAAGATTAACTGCAGAATGCTTATCTTGTGATGGTATCCTAACTCCAAACATTTTAGCAATTGAATCAGGAAGAGGTTCATTCCAGTTTATTCTATTATCTAACATTGACTTAAAGTGAGGAGGCATCATAAACTCTGAGTATCTTTGTCCTGTTGGTTTATTATCTTTATACTCCATTACATTAAACCTTAATCTATCTAAATAGAAGTCACCTTCCGTAAGACCTGTGTGTAATTCTGCAACAGGATCTGTATACTTTATTGGTTTCTTATATTTTGTTGGATTACTTCTACTTAAGATCTCCCAGTCATTACTTCTTATTACTCTCCATTCAATTGGTGTGCCTTTTTCATCAGTTTGTATAACTTGTTTTACAACATCGTGCCCATAACTAGGAACAAGTGCTGCAGATATACCTGGTTGTTTACCGGCTAAGATACCTTTAGAGAAATATGAAAAGAATAACTGTTCCATTTTCTCATGTATCATTGGGGCATTCAGGTTAAATTCAGGATTTCCATTCTCATCTACTTTAAAGTATGATAACATTTGAGTCTTTGCTTGAGAAGCCTCTAATCCTGCAATTGCATACTTTACAAATGCGTGTAAATCTACTTCTAACCTTTTAACGTTGCTAGTGGGTACAAATTTATTTATACTCTGAACTTTTTCCATAGCGCTCATTGCTCCACTTAAAGAGAATGTAAGATTTCTTTGTGCAAAGTAATTAGTTAAAAGTTTATCACCTGCATTCTTATGATACATTCTTATAAGTTGTTTTACAGTAATTGGTTCACCGTTAAGGATAACCTCTGCATTTAGATCATGTTCACCTGTAATAAGGTTTTTAATCTGTCTCATGTCAACAATCTCTGTCTTATTAGAAGGATTCGCCATTTGTAATCTCATGGAACTTGCTGATAAATGCATAATGTTTTTAGGATCAATATCACTAATGTCTGTCATTGTTGCATTATCCTTAACCACATTCATGTTCATCATCTTAGAAGCTGATTTAGGGGTAGCCAGAACAATGGTACCTCTACCTTCAGACCATTCTTTATCTTCATGTCTTTTCATCTTCCAATAAAGATTGTGCATTTTTTCTTTACCTTCTCTTGCAACCCACTCACCATTCTGATCTCTAACAGATACTAATTCTGGAAATAGCATAGTTGCAGACATTTTCTTAAAGACCTTACCGTCACCATAAACAATCTTCATAGAGTTTGCTATACCATCAACCTGTTTGTAGGATAATCTATTTCTACCTCCAAAGAACTCTCTATCTATTTTATTCTTATCACCCTGTTCAACAGCGTCTAATATATCTGCTTGAGCTTTGGTTAAACCATTAAATCCAAAATTTAAATATCTCTGACCTTTTTCAGTTATGTATAATATACCGTCTACTTCAGATTGTGGTTTTCCTGCAGAGAATTCTTTTTCCTTTTCAAAGTCCTCAAACACAATTCCTGACATGTGATCCACTTTATGCATAACACCAACCTTCTCATCATATATCTCTGTTGCTGCTGAAGGTCCTGCTGCATTCTGCATCTTAGCTCTCTTGATAGCATCCGTAAAATCTTTAATAGATAATGCTTGATCTCCTAATAGTATTTGATTAAATGATTTAGCATTTATGTAATTATTTAAATATATCTGTGCTATATTAAATTCTGGATCATTAGGTTTTAGATTATATAAATCCATAAAGTGCTGATTATCAGAGTCATCGTAAGCTGTCTTTGTATTATCTTTATATGTTTTATATACCCCAAGACCTTTGGATATTTCATTAGATACTTTCTCATATGCTCTTACTTCTTTTAGTGTAAGCATGAATTCATTAATCTCATCCAGTAATCTTTCTTTTATTAACTCTTCTCCACCTACTTCTTCAAATACTGTATCAAATAGATCTTCTTCTTTTATAGCTATACCATCCTCATTCTTAATTCCATTCTTAGCTACTGCTTCTATTCTCTCTACAGCCTTAATGTCTTTCTTCTTTATTTCTACATCAACATCTCCTTTCTCTGTATCAGTAAGTGTTATCTCAACATCTTTTGCGTCTTCTGTTCTAACAAATTCAAATAAAGTTAGATCTTGATAACCTTGTTGATTTTTATTTGTCTTAAAGAACTGTTGTACTTTTGAGCTATAAACAAAATGCTCAATACCATCTACATTTCCTATAGAGTATTGTCGTTTTGATTTATCCTTTACAGTGGTAACTGAATCTCCTAACTTTTCTATTAGTGTGAGTCTTTCTAATTGGGTAAAGTCCGCAATATTCTTACGTCCTTTATTTGTCATTCTAAATGATTCATTGTCAACTTCTATTGTAGTTGTTTCTCCTTGTGAAAGATTACTGTATATAGTAGCTTTTGTATCTACTAGAGCTATTGTCTGACTATTATTTGTAATTGCTGCTCTTTGATCTTTACCTATCTCCGGTAATCTTGCTTTTACATTACGTGATATTGTTTCTAATTTAGTAAGGAGTGTATGGGTTGTATGTAATTTACCCTGTCTTTCTTTATTTTCATAAGGATTCTCTACACCTTCTTCTTCATTTTTATAATATTCTCTAGCTCTATCAAACTCTATTCTAACTTCATTCTTGAACTTCTTTATAGCGTTGTTAGATATTTCTATACCTTCCTTATTTCTATCTAACATTTTGTGTACAGGTAGAACAACAAGATCCCCTGTACTAGATTCTCCTAAAACTCTTATGAATGTTGGAGCCATTGCGCCTTCTTCAGGAAGTATTGTTTTTGTTTTATCAGGAGATACTCTGTTATAATTAGTTAGATATGAATTCATTAAGCTTAATATAAAGTCTCTTGGTTTTGCTTTACCATAACTTACTCCTTTGTTTTTAATATCTCCTCCTTTTTTTGTAGTCAGTTCTAGATCTCCTAATACTAAAGAATCTTCTTTACTTCCCACAATACGTAGAGATTTAATTTGACCATTCTTCACCATCTCTTTAAACATTGGGTCATTAAGAAGCATGTTATTCTTAAGGAATGTATCACTCTCCTTCTTATCTGCTACATATTTATCACCCTTCATTTCTGCAATCTTTTCTAAATGGAATGTAGGTTCTTGTATTGCATATCTTCTATTACCATCAGGACCCATAAATGTAGATGCTCCTACAGACTCGTCAAATTGAGCATTGTTTAGTGCAATTTTTCTTAATCTTCCTTTTACACCACCTTTTTCATAGGTTACTTCTGTATCTTCATTCTCATCTACAGCTAATAATGTTTGGTTATCTAAATATATATTTTCACCCTTAACTATTGATTGTCTTATCATAGATACGGCTTCAGTTTCTATAGGATCTACATGTGAGTAAGTATCAAATAATGCTTCTTGTTCTTCATTCAAGTTTTCAGAAAGGTTTGAGTATATACTGTATAATATATAGTTAGGATGAATGTTAATTCCAGCAGATTGTTTCAAACTTTTTGCTGTATTATCAGCTGCAGCCTTAACGTTAAAGTTTTTACCAAACCTGGTTAATTTTAAAAGAGATGTTAATCCCATTAAGGCATCCTTAGCATCCTCATGTTCTGTACTGCCTTCAATTTTAATTTTAGAATACTTTCTATTAAATGATTCTGCCCATTGTTTTACTGTATCATGTGCATCATCTTTTTTATTTGCTGCAAATAGGTGTGATATACCTGTATTCTTATCTCTTAACTCAAATATATTATCAACTCTCATCTTTCTTAAACCTTTAACAAAAGACATGTATAATGATGAGTCTCCCACTTGTGATGGTAATGGTGTACCTTTCATCATTTCTGAAATGGTAACGTTTTCTTGTTTTGTTTCTATATTGCTTGTTGCATATTCTGTTAGACCAAGTTGTGTAAATATTTTGTCTACTACAGCTTTGGTGTGTGGATTACTATTTCCAAATATCCAAACTTTTTGAAACATCTCAAGATCATTAGTTGTATTTGCAAGAACTTTAATTAAACCATTATATACATTATAAGGATTTACAGAAACTACTAAAGGTTCTCTTGTTTCTAAATTTATATATTTATTACCATATCTATCTTCTTCTGCTATAGTTGTTGTTGCTATAATGTGTCTTAGACGTTTTGATAAAGATTTATATCCTCCAATCATATCTGCTGACTTGTCATAATCACCTGTGGTTTTTTGATCTTGTTCAGCAAAATCTGAATCTTCAATACCTTCTGGAGCTGTATGAAACTCTTGTATATGTCTCTTTACTTGATCTTTAATATCATCTGTCTGATCTAACAAAGACTCATAGAGTAATGTTAATTCATCTACGTTATTATCATGCCAAACACCTCTATCAACATAAAAAGCTCTATCTGGATTATAAATTTCTATATAGTCAGCTATAGCATTATCCATTACTAAATTAATATCTGAGCTAACACTAGCTTTTCCTAATCTTTGAACATATAAATTTGCAATACCTGATGTTATTTCATGAACTTGATCTGCAGGAATATAATTTTTAACTTGTTTTAATTTTGATGATCCATCAGTAGCTGTTCTTTTTATGAATTTATCATCAGACATTAATTCTAACTTGAATGCTGCAGCTCCATCAAATGCTTGTGTAAATCTATTTTCTTTAATGGATGTGTTTTTATATTTACCTGCATCTATACCTTCAAATAAATGATTAAGTTGTCTTGTTCTGAAGCCTGTTAATACCTCTATTATAAAGTCTATTATCTTTTGGAACATTGATTTATTCTCAGAACTAGTTTTAGTACTACTAGGATTCATCTTGAACTTCTCAAACTCATCTGCTAAGTATTCTTCATAGTATCTTTCTTCTAATATATCCTGTGGCATCTCAGCATACATTGAATGTTGTTTTCTCATTTCATTCAATGCTTCAGCTAAAGTTTTACCTTCAGATCTTAGTTTAGCTTTCAC
>Ga0098060_1000622_pt1 | contig 15476 bp, 21 predicted proteins | sample 21_taG_FD_77063 | JGI IMG/M metagenome (GOLD analysis project Ga0098060, IMG submission 77063) | Marine viral communities from the Subarctic Pacific Ocean - 21_ETSP_OMZ_AT15319 metaG | ecosystem: Environmental > Aquatic > Marine > Oceanic | place: Pacific Ocean | collected 2015-01-19 | reverse complement strand
CTCAGATGCTGAAGGCTTTGGTCTCGCTACTCTTGAATCTTTGTCATGCGGCACTCCAATTATTGTCAACATGACTGGGGGGCTACAAGAGCAAGTAACTGATGGCAAGAACTTCTTTGGGTTCGCTATTGAGCCAGCCTCCAAGACTGTAATTGGTTCTCTACAGGTTCCATACATTTATGAGGACCGCATCTCCCAGCGAGATTTTGAGAAAGCTATGACAAAAGCCTTAAGAAATCCAGCCAAAAAGTATAAACAGATGTCTTCACAAGGTCGTCGTCATGTGTTAAAATCTTACAACTTTGAGACATTTGAAAAGTCTTGGGTTGAACTTATAGACAAGGTTGTTAAAGAGCACGGTTCTTGGGAAACAAGAACTGGCTATCAGAGATGGCATCTAATGGAGGTAGCGTGAGAAAAAAAGTATTACTTAAGGGTCCTTTATTGACTCGTTCTGGATATGGCGAACAGGCACGATTTGCTTTGCGCTCTCTTAGATCTCGTGAAGATTTGTTTGAGATTTTTATCCAACCACTTCAGTGGGGACAGACTTCGTGGACTTCTGACATGGATGAAGAAAGGGTATGGATTGATCAAACCATTGAAAAGACTATTGGATACATTCAACAGGGCGGACAGTTTGACATTTCATTACAGGTTACCATTCCAAACGAATTCGAGCGCATCGCCCCAATCAATGTTGGTTACACTGCTGGTATTGAGACTACCAAGATAGCCCACCAGTGGATCCAGAAGGCAAACGAGATGGACAAGATCATTGTTGTATCTAGCCACTCCAAACAAGTATTCGAAAACACAGAGTATCAAGCGCAGAATACCCAAACTGGCGAGCAGGTCCTTTTGAAGACCCAGACACCCGTTGAGGCTGTCGGATATCCTGTAAAGACTTTCGATAATCTACCAGAACTAGAACTCGGTCTATCGACCGCTTTCAACTTTTTGACGGTTGCGCAGTTTGGTCCGAGAAAGAATCTACAAAACACCATTAAGTGGTTTGTTGAAGAGTTCAGAAACGATGATGTGGGTCTAGTTGTGAAATCTAACATAGCAAAGAACTCGCTAATGGATCGCAACAGGCTTCACGGCGACCTTACAAACTTTATTCGTCAACAGGGAGAGAGGCAGTGCAAGGTGTACCTCCTACACGGCGACATGACTGATGCAGAAATGCATTCTCTCTATAACAACGAAAGAATTGACGCATTTGTCTCTCTCCCCCACGGTGAAGGTTTTGGTCTTCCACTCTTCGAAGCTGCATACTCTGGACTCCCTGTGGTCACTGTAGGTTGGTCTGGACAGCTAGATTTTCTTGTGGATGCGGAAGGTCAAGAACAATTTTACAACGTCGCATTTGACATGCAGCCAGTCCAGAAAGAGGTTGTTTGGGATGGGGTTATAGTTGCTGATAGTATGTGGGCTTATGCTCGCGAAGGCTCTGCAAAAGAGAAGATGCGGCTTTGCTATGAGAATGTCAAGGCTGACACAGTAGTATGGAACAACACTCGTTTGCCTGAGCGATTCTCCTCTGAGAAGATGTATGAGAAGTTTGTTGATAGCCTTGGATTAAATATCGACTCAGATTGGTTAAACTCATTGTCCGAAATAGAGATTCTATAGATGAGGGTAGCTTTTTTACAAGACTTTTTTAACAATGAAATAGTTGGTGGAGCAGAACAAAATGATTCTGTTTTGATAAATTATCTCAAAAAACAAGAAGAGTTTGATATTGTTCCTGTACACACTTATGATTTTGAAAAAATAAAACAATTTTATGATTTTTACATTATAAGCAATTTTGTTAATCTTTCTCAAAATTCAAAAAACTTTTTGATAAAAAATGGAAATTATTTAATCTATGAACATGATCATAAATATATCAATACAAGAGATCCATCTGTTTTTGATAGATTTCAAATACCAAAAAAAAATATTATAAATTATGATTTTTATAAAAATGCTAAAAAAATATTTGTCTTAAGTAATATCTGTAAAAAAATTATAGAAAACACATTAAAGATTGATAATGTAGAAAACATTGGTTGTAGCCTCTGGTCAGAAGAAGAGTTAGAAACAATAAAGAATTTATCTCTAAATTCAGAAAAAAAATATAAATTTTCGGTATTACATTCTTCTAATCTAATCAAGGGTACAAGAGAAGCGATTTATTATTGTGAAACTAATAATATACGACCACAATTTATCGGAAATAATGACTATGAAATTTTTTTAAAACAATTAGCGGAAAGTGAGCATTTTATTTTCTTACCACAAGTCTTAGAGACATTTTCTAGAGTAACAGCAGAGGCAAAAATGCTGAACTGTAAAGTCATTACAACTCCAAAAATGATAGGATTTTTTAGTGAAGATTATAGTAATCTTTGTGGTAATATCCTAATAGAAAATATAAAATTAAAAATTTCTCAAGCTTTGCCAAGATTTAAGAGTTGCATCTTATCATAATCATCGTGAATAATAATTAAAGATTCTTTTCCTTTTATTATTTTCGAAAAAAAACATAGGATTAGATATAGTTTAATGAGTAAAGTAATATGGACAAATGGTTGCTTTGATATTTTACATGTCGGACATATAAAACTATTTAAATATGCAAAATCTTTAGGTGACCACCTTATAGTCGGGATAGATAGTGATGAAAGAATCAGAAACTCTAAAGGGATACATAGACCTATAAACAATCTACAAGATAGAACTGAGATGCTTGAGTCAATCAAATATATTGATGAGGTTGTCTGGTTTCATAATGATTGTGAACTAGATAATCAGGTGCTTTTAAGTGGCGCTGAAATAATGGTTGTGGGTTCCGAATACAAAGATAAAAAAGTTATAGGCTCCAGGCACGTACAACAAATAAAATTTTTTGAGAAAATATATGGATACTCAACAACAAGAATATTACAACATACTTCTAATAGGTGACAGTTGTGATGATATATACCACTATGGCACATGTGATAGACTGAGCCCAGAGGCACCAGTACCAATAATAAAACAATCAAGCATTGAAATTAGAAAAGGTATGTCTTCCAACGTTCGTCTTAATCTAGAATCTTTTAAAACAAATGTTAGACATATCACTAACACAGAGACTATTAGAAAGCATAGATTCATAGACTCAAGATTCAATCAACATCTATTGAGATGGGATGAGGGAGAAAACCAGACCATAGAGCCATTAAATCTCAATATACTAGACGACCTCCAGAATCTTGATGCTATAGTAATTAGCGACTATGACAAGGGTTTTTTACCATTTCAAATATGCCAGGATTTAATTTTATTGATAAAAAGTAAAAATCCAAATTTACCTATTTTTGTTGATACTAAAAAAAGAAATATAGATTGTTATCGTGATTGTTATATAAAAATTAATAAAAAAGAGTATGATAATTTACTTTCATATGACTCTTCTCACGAACTTATTGTAACCCTTGGGGATAGAGGCGCCCTTTATAGAGGAAAGCTTTATCTAACTGAGTCCGTCGAAGTATTTGATGTTTGTGGCGCAGGAGATGTTTTTTTGTCTTCCATGGTAGCATCATATTTAAAGCATGGTACAATAGAAAAGGCAATACGATTTGCAAACAAAATGGCTACAACCTCAGTCAAGCACACGGGCACTTATGTCCTAACAGGAAGAGATATTGAAGAATATAATAGTTAAAACTTATGTTTTTGATATAGATGGGACCATATGTTCCAAAACAGAAGGAGACTATACACAAGCAGAGCCCTTCCGTGATAGAATAAAGCAAGTAAATGATCTTTACGATCAAGGGCATACAATCATTTTTTTGACTGCAAGAGGTATGGGGAGGCATAATAACTGTGTTAATTCTTCATATCAGTCTTTTTATAATTTAACCTGCTCTCAATTAAAGCAATGGGGAGCAAGATATCATCAATTATTTCTAGGCAAGCCATCTGGCGATTACTACATCGATGATAAGGGAGTAAACGATGAAGACTTCTTCAACACAAGAGATTAAATTTGTCCCCAAAGGTTGGGGATTTGAGAAATGGATTGTCAATAACGAAGAATATTGTGGCAAGCTTTTATATTTTGCGAAAGGCAAGAAATGCTCTTGGCACTATCACAAACTAAAAGACGAAGTTTTTTATGTCCAGTCTGGAAAGATACAAGTTTTTTATGGTGAAGGTGATCATATACTGGATAGTAATGTCGTGGTGTTAGAAAAGGGCGATAATTTTCATGTATATCGCGGACTGAGACACCAGATGTTGGCGCTTGAGGATACAGAACTGTTTGAATTTTCAACTCAACATTTTGACAGTGACAGTTACAGAATTCAAAAAGGAGATTAAAAAGAAAAATTATGGAAAAAATCAAAGGATATCAAAGGGATAATAAATGATTTTGAATATGAATTGGCTTATCGACAATCTTAGAAATAATGTACCATTTGGGTTTGCGAGATTTAATGATGGCGAAATGATAGGCATCTCTCAGCCATACTCTGTTGTTGCTAGAGGGGATCAATATATTGATAAAGATTTGCAAAATTCTCTTTTGAAAGCACTTCAACATGAACAAGACAACTATTATATTGGCATACCTTGTTCATTATGTTATCCTGTACATCATAAATTGGCTTCTGATATCGTTAACAACGATTATCCGTTTTTAACAAGCGCTGTTATAACAACAAATAGAAATTGGAAAAACTTTATCAATTTATTTCCAGAAGCAATGGGCGACCGCCGCCTGATTTGGATTGGTGGCGACGATCAGGATATAGAGCCATTAAAAGATATGGGGCTAAATATTGTGAACAATGTAAAAATTCCTAGAAGAAATAGCTGGAATTTTTATAAAGAAATAAAAAAGAAAGTGCCTCCCTTGTTCCAGCCAGGAGATGTAGTTGCTATTTCTCTGGGACCAACCGCCCGTGTTTTGGTGCAGAATTGGTTTAAAGATTATCCATCTATAAGCTTTATAGATATAGGAAGCAATATGGATCCATTTACTAGAGGCGTTCACCACAACTGCCACAAAGGATGGGAAGACACTGGATTTAACTTAGCAAAACCTTGCAAGGAGTGCAATTGAATAATAAACTAGATAAAATAATAAATCCTTTTTCTGAATACAATAACAGACATTTAGGAAATTCAGCAATATTATTTGGCTCAGGACCAACAATTTTAGAATTTAATTGTGAACAGGTGCCACCTGATGTACTAAGATATGGTGTAAACGATCAAATATTTTTAAATTTAAATTTAGATTATTGGTTCATGGGAGATGCAATGCCGCAGGTTCCTTCAAAATTTTATGAGAAATATTCAGAATATAATGATTATCAACCTAATATACAAAAGTTCATTAGATATTGTAATTGGACAGATGATAGACAAATTACAGTGCCAAATTGGGGCAATGTGCCAAGAAGTGGTCAGTTGCCTCTCAATATGAATAATTCAAAATACTATATTTGCGATTCTGGAGGAAACCCGGACAGATGCCTGTTCAAGAAAGATATATCTCAAAACAACTTAATTACAGTAGCCTCAATCTCTTTTGAAGTTTTACAATTTATGTTATACTGTGGGATAAAAAAGATTTTTCTTGTTGGACATGATTGCAACTATGATAATGGCACTTTTGCTAAAATTATGATTGGAAAGCAACAGCAAGCCGACTATTGGATTACTAGATACTGGAGAATTGTAAAAGGATGGGTAGAAAAAAATTATCCAGACGTTGAGATTTACTCAATAAATCCAGTATCATTAGATATATTCCCAACAATGCAACAAAACAATATAGGATAAATTAAAAAATGTTAGACATCGAATCAATAGAAAATAAATTCAGAACGATTGCCGCTACAGATGAATTCAAACAGTTACAAGGGCTTTATAATGACGCCAAACACGTTTTCTTTTTTGGTCACGGCGGCAATATGAGCATCGCGGAGCACGCCGCAATTGATGCATCGCGACTAACAAATAAGAACGTATATGCACCCGGCGGGGGAGTAATTGTTACTTCGATTCAAGGGGATACAAGTTTTAACGATTGGATTCAAAATTGGTTAGAGATTAGAACAAGAAATCTTGACAAAAGTAAGTGTTTGGCTATTGGATTATCCTGTTCAACTAATGGGGCATCATCCGATTGTCTTGCAACTGCGCTGAATTGGGCAGCAGATCAAGGGATTCCAAGTGCGCTCTGGGCAGCACAGCCAAAAGAGAAGGGAATAAACCCCAAGGTCATCCAAATTATTCAGCACGCCAAATATTATCATACCTCAGAGATTTTGTCATTAACTATGACATATCAGTTAATACACGATGCAGGGTTTATGTGTCCTACTATTTCCAAGAAGGCACAAGAAAGAAGATTTGAAAAACTTGGAATTGAGTCTGAAATCAAGACTTATAATCAAGAGGTGCCCCCCGGCTTGGAAAGCCAATTAGCAAATTTAGCCATTGACTTTGATGGCGTCGTGCATACATTTGATAAAGGTTGGCACGACGGAACATGCTACGGTGAGCCCATCCCTGGAGCCCTGGAAGCAATAAAATCTCTAGCGCATGACTGGAACATTATTATTTTTTCTGCCAAGGTACGCCCAGACAGACCGTTTGTGAACGGCAAAACGGGCTATGAGTTGGTCGACGAATGGTTACAATTTCATGGTGTTCGCGATTGTGTGTCTGAAATCACACATGAGAAACCGAGAGCAAAGTTTTACATTGACGATAAAGCAATTGAATTTACCAATAACTGGGGCGAAATCCTTGAGAGGCTTAAGTGAGAAAAATAACAGCAGTAATTCCAGTTCGTAAAGGCTCGGTAAGAGTTAAAAACAAGAATCTTAAGCCATTCGCAGATACGAACTTGTTAGAACTAAAAATCAATCAACTTAAACAAGTCAAACTTATAGATGATATTGTGGTAAGTTCCGATTGTGAAAAGATGCTTTCCATTGCCAGAGAACATGGAGTAAAAACTCACACTCGCGACCAATATTACGCTAGTTCCGAAGCTTCTAATTCTGAATTTTTTGAAAATTTGGCTCACTGTGTTGATACAGAATATCTTATGTATAGTCCTGTAACTTGTCCTATGATTTCTTTGGAGACTTACTACGACTGTATACAATCTTTTAAACAAGACCAAGAGCTTGAAAACTTGGTAACAGTTTCACAAGTCAAACATCACATGTGGCTAGATGGAAAACCTCTTAATTATGATGTTAAAAAATCACCAAATAGTCAAGATTTGCCAGATATTAACGCAATTACCTATGGTATCTGTATAATTTCTAAACAAGATATGATAAAATATAAAAATGTAGTGACTGAAGATCCAACTTTCAAAGTTTTGGACGAAATAGAATCAACAGATATTGACACTGAGTATGATTTTATGGTTGCTGAAATGATTTATAAAAAAATAAAAGGATAACAAATAATGAAAGAATCTACATGGCAGAGACCACCATTATCAAGCTTCAGAACAAGAGGTGTTCCAGGGAGTAATTTTGATGAGTTGTGGTTTTATAATGAAATTAAAGATAAAATTTCTACAATTTATGATGTAGGTGCTTCTGATGAATCTAATTTTATTAATTTTAATGGTGATGTGCATTATTTTGAACCAACCAGCCGACTGAATAAATTAAGAGACATTGCTAAAAACAAGAACTCTTACTTTCTTAATTTCGGACTTTCTGATGTTGATTCTGAAGTTCGAGAAATTACATGGGAAACTGGAGGTGCAGTCCCTCACCCAGATAGACCAGTATATTATTTAGATGAAAACAACAAGACAATGAAAACAACAACTGGGAAAACTTACATGGACAACAATGAACATCAAAGCATAGATTTTCTCAAAATAGATACAGAAGGTCACGAGTTAGCAGTGTTAAAAGGCTTCGGTGGTAGAATTAAAGACATCAACATAATACAATTTGAATACGGCGGTACTTCTTGGGCATCTGGTATAAAAATGATAGATATAGTAGAACATCTTAAAGAATTTGATTTTCACAGATTTTCTTACTGTGCGATAGGCGGACTACAAGAGATTGATTTTGAAGATTTTGAAGAACACTGGCACTGGTGTAATGTAGTCTGTTTTCATAAGCGTTTTTTGAGTAAATTTGAAAAAATAGAATCTTTATTCTATCCTTTATAAAAAACTAAATCAAAAAAGAGAAAAAAATGAGACATAATCCATATAAAATAGTAACCATGTTTGAAGAAACAGTAGCAGATTACTGCGGTTCTAAGTACGCAGTTTCTACTGATAACTGTACTGATGCCTTGCTTTTGTGTTGTGAGTATTTAAAAGTTAAAGAAGTTACTATACCTTCAAAAACATATTTATCTGTACCTCAATCAATTATACATGCAGGCGGGATTGTAAAGTTTCGAGATTACCACTGGAAGGGTATTTATCAATTAGAGCCATACCCTATCTATGATGCAGCGAAAAGGTTTACCGGTGGTATGTATATTCCTAATTCTTACATGTGTTTGTCGTTTCACATCAAAAAGCATCTTAAAATCGGAAAAGGAGGTATGATCCTTACTGATGATCCTGCGGCTGCTGCATGGTTTAGAAAAAGCCGCTATGAAGGGCGTGGCGAAGTTATGTATCATAAAGACAATATTGAAATAAATGGTTGGAATGCTTATATGACTCCTGAACAAGCTGCCCGTGGTTTAATGCTAATGCAGAATTATCCAGAATATGCTGAAGATCTCCCAGAGTATCCAGAGTATAGAGACCTAAGAGAGTTTGAGCTTTTCAAGGATCTAAAATGAAATTAATAGTTATTACTGGATGTCTTGGACTCATTGGTTCACATGTAACAAGGCAATGTTTATCTGAAAATTGGAAAGTCTATGGCATCGACAAAATTACATATGCTGCAAATCTGAACTTTTTAAAAGAGTTTGAAAAAAATAAAAATTTTACATTCATCAAAGAGGATATTTGTAAGCTTTCATGGCTGCCGGATTGCGACTATGTGATAAATATAGCGGCTGAATCTCATGTGGGTAATAGCATATTAGAAAGCCAACCATTCATCGATTCCAACATTATTGGTGTAAAAAATTTATTAGATTTAATTAGAAAAAAACCAGCCCATGATGTTGAACAACCTATATTTTTTCATTTTTCAACCGATGAGGTGTATGGGGATATCTTAGATGGTACTCACTGTGAGAATGATAATTTAAAACCATCTAATCCATATTCTGCTTCTAAGGCGGCGGCAGATATGTTTATTCTTTCTTGGGCAAGAACCTATGATACAAAATATATAATCCTAAGACCAACTAACAATTATGGTATTGGGCAATATCATGAGAAACTTATACCCGCAAGTGTTAAATATTTGATGAGAGATAAAAAAATTAAATTACACGATGAGGGAGAGCCATATAGAAATTGGTTACATTCTAACGATACTGCGAGGGCTGTTATAAAAATCATCAAAGATAAAAAAGTAAATGAAATATATAACGTCGCTGGTAACTTTGAACAAAAAAATAAAGATACTTTTCGTAAAATTGTTGAATGTTATTGTGGAGATAAACTCGTAGATTGGAGGGAATATTGTGATCTAGGATATAGACGCCCAGGACAAGATGTCAGGTATGCCTTAAATGATAATAAACTACGGTCACTAGGCTGGCACCCACTTGAGAATTTTGATGCTCAATTGCCAAAGATAGTTGAATATTATAAAAATAATTTTAAATGGTAAAAAAAATGAAAAATCTTATAACTACTCGCGCAGATCATACGGTCACCGGCTGGATGGAACTTACTCATCCAATTTTTAGAAAATATGCTGAGAAGCATAACGCTGATTTTATGATTTTAGACGACAGCTACAATTGTGAAGAAGCAAGAACTGGAATAGGTCATGGTCTATGGCACTTTAGAATAATGAATCACTATAAATTACACGAGACCTATGATAGAATAGTTCATCTTGACACAGATATGCTTTTAATGCCAGAGTGTCCAAGTTTATTTGAAATTGTTCCCTATAATAGTATAGGAACAATTCTTGAAGACAAAGGTTCTCGCGCCACCCATAGATTAAATTGTATGCAAAATGCTCAAAATCAATTTGGGAATATTAATTGGAATTCAGGATATATCAACACGGGGGTTTTTGTAACCAGTAAATGCCACAGGGATATCTTTCAAAAAACTAATGGTAGATATTTTACTGATTGGGGAACTGATGATGTACATATTGGATATAGGATTAAAATGTTGGGGTACAATATCGAAGAATTAGATTTCAAATTTAATCATATGACTATGTTTTCAGAATCATGGAATAACAACCCGAATAGATTCGATTCTCATATAATACACTATGCTGGTCGAGGTATTTTTGATGAGGGTGTCACAGACAAACTGGAACAAGCAAGAATAGATTTTAAAAGGATTTATGGATGAAGACATTAATAGCGGGACCATGGGTCGGAGAGTTTGGATGGGAATTGTTTGCTTGGCAAGGTTACGTCCGTTCATTATCGAGCTTATTTGATAGAACAGTTATCGTATCTCGAACAAAATCAGAGCCGCTATATCGTGATTTTTACGATCAATATATATCATTTGATAAAAAAACTGGATTAGCGGATTCATTTTTTATGCAAAATTTTGATTTTAAAAAAGAGGTTATTGAGATTTTAAATAACTCACAAGTGGAAATGAAAAACTTAACATTGTTAATGCCTAGAAGAATAGGTATACCACCATATACCCATTATGATGACATCGTTAGAGTTGGCAAATTTAATTTAAAACCAAAGTATATTAAATTTGGTCAAAAAACTGAAAGAAAATTTGATTACATTTTTCACATTAGAGACAGAAATCTTAGACAGCAAGATAATTGGAGCCTGAATAACTGGAAAAAGTTAAGGAATTTGTTTAAAGATAAAAATATAGCCTGTATTGGTACAACAGAAAGTTCTGGTTGGATTGATGGCACTGAAGATTTGAGAGATATTTCTCTAGATGAACTTTTTAATGTATTATCAAGCACAGATTGTATTTTTGGACCATCTTCGGGACCAATGCACTTAGCGAGTTTGTGTGGATGTCCACATGTTGTGTGGGGCGATCAGAGTAAATCCTTAAATAGATACTCAGTAACTTGGAACCCGCTGAGAACAAAAAGTCTATTTTTAGGTGATGATCTATATCACCCATCCCCAGAGAATGTATATACAACATTTAAGAAATGGAGTTTAAAATGAGATTGGGAGTCATAGGCAATGGATTTGTAGGGTCTGCTTTGATTGGAGGGTTCTCGCTAAACGTAAATAAAATAAATGTCTACGATAAAAATGAATCCATATCAAACAACTCGTTTAATTCAACCATTAAAGACTCAGAAATAATTTTTATTTGCCTTCCAACCCCAATGAATATGTCTGGTGAGTGCGACTTGGGTATAATAAACTCAGTTCTTAAAGATATTGTCAATTTAGATTGTAATTTATCTGACAAAATCTTTGTGATAAAATCAACAGTGCCCCCCGGCACAACACAACAACTAAGCCATAAGTATAATAAATTAAAATTCGTATTTAATCCAGAATTTTTGACTGAAAGGACTGCTAGATTAGATTTCATAAATACTTCTAGAATAGTTCTTGGGGGCGCCCCAAAAGATACTGAAAAGATAGAATCTCTTTATAGGCTTAAGTTTCCATACACAAAAATTATTAAAACTGACTTTGAGACAGCCGAAATGATTAAGTATATGGCAAATTGTTTCTTTTCAACAAAAATATCTTTTATGAATGAGATGAAGCAAATAGCGGAAGCTGCTAATGTAGATTGGGAAACTGCCAAAGAGGGGCTAATGTCAGACGGAAGGGTAGGCAATTCTCACGTCAATGTTCCCGGTCACGATGGAAGTCATGGTTTTGGTGGCAAATGTTTTCCAAAAGATATAAATGCGTTAATACATAAAGCAGAAGAACTTGGTATTGAACCTTTAGTTTTGAAAGCCGCGTGGAAGAAAAACTTAGAAGTAAGAGAGGTTCACGATTGGTTAGGTATCCCAGGTGCAGTAACAAAAATACCAAATAAAGATGCAAAATAATAGCATATAATGCTATTGTTACATCAATGGTGCAGACCAATATACTTTAAAGGAGAAGAAAATGAGTAACGGAACTTTCAAACTATCAAATCAGGCAGTAGGTGCCCTAATGATGGCTCTTCAGGAGTCACTACTAAACCAGTTGGACATTGTTCCAATCATTAAGGGATTTGAACTGCAAACAGGAGATGAGGGGCTAGTAGTAACAAACCCGCCCACTGTCCGCGTGTCCAACAACCAAGCAGTCACAGAAGAAGACTTGACTACAATGGCAGGCGAGTAATTGCCGCGATACCGCTACAGGTGTGAGGGCTGCGAAGGAGACTTCGTGGCTTTTCATTCGTTCTCAGATACACAAGAGGAGTGTCTCCTGTGCGGTCACGAGAGCGTCACAAAAATGGTAGGTAAGCCCATAGTCCTTAACAAAAAGTTAACAAATTCTAAGGACACTGGGAGCCTCACAAACGAATATATTGAAGCCAATCGCGAGCTTCTAAAAGAAATGTAGGAGGAAGTTAGCAATGGATTTTATGAGCAGACTTGAAATGGTACTTTCACTTATATTATTGGTGTCCATGGGTATCAATGTATTGCTGTTTGTGTATTCTCGAAATGTAGCACAAAGGCTGGTCTTAATCTCGCAAGAGATTGACGATCTACGTGCGGCTGCTGCTAGCTTCGCTACCCATGTGAAGTCGGTATATGAAATGGAAATGTTCTATGGCGACCAAACATTGCAAGCACTAATGGATCATGCTCGTTCATTCCGAGAATACATGGACGAGTTTGACTTTATCTACATAACAGAGGAAGAAGAAGCAGATGCAGAGACGCCCGAAATCGAAGAAGTCTAATCATTACTTTACGAAAGATCACGAGAACGCAATAATAGATTATTGCTCGACTGATTGTAATAAGAAAAAGACAGAAATATATGTAAAAATGCTCCAACCCGCTTTTGGTGAGATGGTTGACAAGATAGTATTTACCTATAAATTCACAACGCTACCAAACATAGACATACTCAGAGACGAGTGTAAGATATGGCTAATGACCATACTCGATAAGTTCCAGCCAGACAAGGGACACAAAGCATTCTCTTACTTCTCAGTGATCACAAAAAACTGGTTTATTCATAAGGTCAAGAAACAAAAACGCAAGAACATGAGAGAGGTAGACTACGATGCTGCCCCCAAGAGATACGAACAAGAGTACCTTGCGACAGAACATACTTGGGTTTCAGACCAGCTACAGAAAGAGTTTTGGACTTCCTTCTATGAAGACATGAAGACTTGGGAATCCAATGACATGCGCGAGAATGACGAACGTGTATATAAGGCAATCATCGTTCTGTTTGAGAGTAAAGAAGACATTGAAATTTTTAACAAAAAAGCTATTTACCTATACCTGCGCGAGATAACTGGTCTCAATACAAAGCAGGTGGTCAATTCCCTAAACAAGTTTAGGGAACATTACAGGGACTTTAGGTCCGATTGGGAAAACGGCAAGATATGAGCAACGAATTTGACGATTTGATGGACGAAGCAATTGAGAACATACGGAACGATCGCGATACTGCGAAGGAGTTCCTAAACGAGTTGGCTAATCAGATCGCTCAAAACGCAGAAAATAACCGAGCACTGTCCCCCGTCGCTGCTAAACACATTGAAACCATGCAGCGCTCCAACGAGCAGTTAGTGAAAGTCTTAACTCTCAAGCAAAAAGAGAGAACCAAAGATGTTGGATTGTCAGAAGAGGATAAAGCAGGTATTTTTGATATGATTCAGGGAGAAGCTTGATGTCTAAGACTTCTCAACTCTTTAATGATTTTGACACAGGCGCCGGGTCGTATAATCTTTTTGAAAATGCGATGCGTAAGGCTATCGACTATGATGCCAATGTTTCTGATATATTTGAAGCGAAGGTTCTTACCAGACCTACACTGATCACGAGAAGCCCCGACTCTGTTAGTTTTAAAATTGACTCGGATAAATCACAAACTTTTGCGTTTATGGCTAGGATACTTGGGACAAATTCTCCACATAGATTCCTTAGTGATCCTTGCAAGATAGAAGATACAACAGAAAACGAAGAATCTAGAAGGAAAGCGTTTAACCTAATACAGATGCATACAAAAGTTTTTATGCAGACTGATTCTCAAACACCATTGCCGGAAATAGGTCATATTGTAAAATTAAAACTTGAAAGAGGTTCTTATGGAAGCTTCAAGACTGACCGAGCAGAGTTTGCAACAAGTGTAGGCAAAGGTGATGAAGACACAGAAGTAAACGAAGAGTGTGTCAAAGTTGCTTCTGCTTTTGTGAAAAGCGATTTTAAAGTTAGACCACTATCAACATATGGTGCTTATCCTAGAAAGATGGTTTACAATGGAGCATCTGTGGATGCTCTTGGCAGGGCTACAACAGGCGCTATGGTTGAGAACGGAAAACTACCCGAAGAAATTCTCTTTACAGTTGAGCAAGGTCTTGCTTTGACCGACTATGAACTCCCAGCAATCCTCCTCGGCATTCCCACACATGACACCAAAGGCAGACCGATAAGGTTTATCAAAGAAGCAATTGTTTCTTTTATAGAATTGGCAATAGAATATAATAAATGGCGCGGAGCCCCAATGCAAATTACTGACTCTTATAGAACCTATAAACGCCAAGTGGAGTTAGCAACAGCCGAAGCCACCAAAAATTATGCCGCAGTGCCGGGAACCTCAAATCACGGCTGGGGTGTTGCTTTTGATATTAGCGGAACAAACATAGACACGAATGGCGATGGTAAAGTAACTTTTGCCGATAGACAAAAAACTTCTATCTACAAATGGCTAGAAAATCATGGTGCCAATTTTGAAAACCCTCTTAAGATAAAAGAGGGCTGGCACTGGGAAAACATTAAAGTAAGAAACCAGATCTATGAACTACCAATACAGGGCGCCGATCTTGTAGGCAATGATGCTGGTGAACCAGACCCAGATGGGGAGAGTGGTAATGGCTAGTTCAGATAAAGTACCTTTAAGTGATCTTAATAAATTACCGACATCAGCTAGAGACAGAGCAAAAGCACTGCGAGACAAGCTCGCTAGTGATGTTAAAGGTAAAAAAGAAGTTGATATCGTCAATCCAGTTGGCAGTGGCACAAATCACACTTTCGGTATAACACCTGATATATCTTATGATAAGAGCCCAAATGAAAAGATAATCCAACAGGGGGATGCTTACATCACTTTCGGTACAGACAAGCCTTCTGGCGGTATGTCTGGTTATGGCGCAAAAGGCGCAATGTCGGCTGCTAGAATAG
>Ga0098060_1000621_pt1 | contig 15485 bp, 5 predicted proteins | sample 21_taG_FD_77063 | JGI IMG/M metagenome (GOLD analysis project Ga0098060, IMG submission 77063) | Marine viral communities from the Subarctic Pacific Ocean - 21_ETSP_OMZ_AT15319 metaG | ecosystem: Environmental > Aquatic > Marine > Oceanic | place: Pacific Ocean | collected 2015-01-19 | reverse complement strand
GGTGGTAATTATAAAATTAGATTATCAAAACCTCTTGGCGATGATCTTGAATTTACTTCAACATCGCAAACATATGCGTCTAGAATATCTGGTTTATTTTTAGAATTGATACAATACAAGGTGGAAAACAAAGCGGAGTTTGATGGTAGGTTTTTTGTTAAAATTGAAAGTGATCAATTAGTAAGAGAAAAAATTATTGGAGATATTATATCACAAGATAATGTTGTTGTTTATTCAGCAAGAAATCTTAGGTATTTTAAACCAGTAGAAGATCACCCAAGACACGCTTCAATGGCTAACTCTACACCAGCACAGGGTGTTAATGTTTATAACTATGATTTTGTTGGTCATGGTGGAAAAGACGAAGATGATTGTACAGACTCTTTGCTTGATGGTTACAAGTTTTGGGATGGTTTTATAAAATACAACAGAAATGGTAATGGTAGTGGGTTTTTTATTGATGAAGATTCTGTTATTACAAATCCTCCAGCTAGTAGTGGTACAGGTGTTTATGCAACTAAAAATTATTCAACAACGGGTGGTAGTAGTTTAGTAGAGCACGATGGTCATAAAATCACTGGGTATGGTAGTTATAACGGCGCTGAAGAGGCAAAAGGTATATGGCGTTATGCCGGGGAACCTATGGGGACTAGAATTGATATTTCTTGGGTAGGTTTTGAAGACACAGGTTATGGCCCTAACAATCCGCCAGAACTATGGAGTCAACACGGTCAAGATATACAGCCAGAAGATTATGAGTTTTCTAAAGAGTGGTTTCAAATAGGTACTAAATTTAGGTTTGCGGCAGATCCTGAAGAAACTGTTTATGAAGTAATAGATTATAGGTACGAGGCTGGTATTAGAAATTTCCAAACAACACCAAATACTTTCCCTGGCAGTAAAAGAAACAACGGTAGAGTTTATAGAGATAAATGGAGTTTAAAAGTAAATCCACCTATAGTAAGGACTGCTAGTGGTTTTTATCCTACAGATATAAGACATGATGGTACACAAAACTCTTTGGTAGAACTTATAAGAAATCACCCTACAGAGTCTGCTAAGTTTACAGATAATCCTGGTGTTTGGGAAACAGAGCCAAAAGAAGACGTAGGGTTAGATATTTATTACGAGGCCAGCGCTACATACCCGGTAGAGTTAAATTCAGATACAAATGAAATGTTTGCGCCTATTGGATCTACAGTTAGCGTATTTGCCAGTAGTGGAGCAACTGTTTCTGCTGGATGTAAAGTGTTTAGCTGGAGCAATAATACGGTTACACTAGATGGTAATGTTGCCGATCCTAATCAAGGTGAAATACTTATATTTACTAGACCTGATGGTGGAACTGTACAAGCTAAAGTTCAAGCTATAACAGCATCTACAAACGTTTTAGGTGTTACATTTGCAACTGGACTTACTATGTACAAAGATGTTAGTAACCAAAGAATGACTTTGGCTTACAGCAATTGTTTTAGCTTTCCTCAAGGTGTAGAGTCTGATAGAATTAGAGATGATTTTAATCAGATTACTTTAACTAAAGGTGTTAAAGCATCTACAGTTTTAGCAGAGCAATACAACGAAGAGCAAAGAAAGTCAGGATTAATATTTTCTGGTATTTACAACTCTATGAACGGTGTAAACAATTTAAATCAGTTTATAGCTTCTAGTGGTATTACAAAAGATTTAAATACTCAATATGGATCAATACAAAAACTATTTACTAGGGATGATAATGTAGTTGCGTTTTGTGAAGATAAAGTTTTAAAAATACTAGCAAATAAAGATGCTTTATTCAACGCTGATGGTAATGTAAACTTAACGGCTACAAACAGAGTTTTAGGCACGGCACAACCTTTTGGTGGTGAGTTTGGTATATCTAAAAATCCAGAATCTTTTGCTCAAGAAAACTTTAGAGTATATTTTACAGACAAAGCAAGAGGTGCTGTTTTAAGGTTATCTAAAGATGGTTTAACTTTAATATCAAGTCAAGGTATGGAAGATTACTTTAGAGATAATTTACCACTAGCATCAGATTTGATAGGAAGTTACGATAAAAGAAAAAACCTATACAACTTAACTCTACATGACAAAGGTGTTAATCCAAACGGAAACAATGTTGGTGCTGGTATAGTTTATACACCAAAAATAAACACTACGGTAAGTTATAGTGAAAAATCTAAAGGTTGGCCGTCTTTTAAATCTTTTGTTAAAGAAAGTGGTTTAAGTCTAGATAATAATTACTACACGTTTAAAAAAGGAGAAATATATCTTCATCACGACAATACTGAAACCAATAATTTCTACGGTGTTACTGCTGATAGTTCTAACGGTGCTTTTTCTAGTGTAACAGTATTACTAAATGATAACCCAGGCTCTGTTAAAAGTTTTAACACATTAAACTACGAAGGAACACAATCACACATAGATTTATTTAGAACAGAAACAATTGGTGGTGTTACTTATAATGACAATGAGTTTTATAACTTACAAGAAAAGAAAGGTTGGTTTGTAGACAGTATAATTACTGACATGCAAACTAGTAGATTAAAAGAGTTTATAGAGAAAGAAGGTAAGTGGTTTAACTACTTGTATGGTGAAACAACTACATTAGCTAATTTAGATAGTAGAGAGTTTTCGTACCAAGGTATAGGTATGGCATCAGCAATCACTCACAACGGACCAGCACCTGTACTAGGTTGTACTGATCCAAATGCATTAAATTATAATCCATTAGCAACGCAAGACGATGGTAGCTGTGTAATAGTTACAAATCCGGTTGCAACAAATGCTTACATGTGGAATAATATATTACAACCTTGTAAAGGTAGTTGTAGACCTGGTTTTGCTAGTGCTTCTGATTATGACTTTACACATACAATAACTGTAAACCCTACTTTACCAACAAACACAACATCAGTCATAGGTTCTATATCTACAACTGGATTTGCTCAATTTAATGGTTGTACAGGTACACAAACTGTTGATGGTGTGTCACCTGACAACACAACTATAAATCCTGTTTACACAATAGTATTTACAGCTGACTCAGGTTATAAGTTCAAATCAATACCATCAGCAAGCATAACTATCAACGACGCTAACACTTCACTCACTGATTACACAATAACTCAAACTAATTTAGTTTATAACTCAAACAGCGAATTAACAAGTGCTACGTTTGAAGTTAGTTTTATATCACCAGCTGCCGCAATGGTTTTACGTGATGATATAAAATGGAATTTATGCACAGGCCAAATACAGTCTACAAATAACAGTCAATTCACACTAACAGTACAAGACGATCCAAACGATCATTAAATATGGGACATAACGCAAACACAAATTATACAGTAAGCCAAAGCATAACAACTGAAATAAATGGTGATTCAGTTGCTCTTGGAACTTTACCAAATCAAGCTGGTAATGGTAGTGTTATATTGACTATAACGCCAAATGCTGGTTTCACTGTAAATGCTTCTGATTTTACTATAGGAGGTATAACGGCTGATAGCACTAGCAACAGCACATCAACAACTGTTACAAATCCAGCGACTGGTAATTATTTAAGCTCTGTACAATACAATTACATCGCTCCTAGTGCTGGTGGTACTAATACAATTTTACCTAATCAAGTTGAAAATGTTGTTATGTTCAACAGTGAGTACGATTATGATGCTACTGCTAGCTCTTACGTTCCTGTAACAGCAAATAATATTGTTTACGTTTATGTGTTTTTTATAAACACTTTTCAAATGCCGTCTGCAAATGTTACTTTAAATATTGACATTGACGGTTCAGCAACAGCTAACAATGCTATACAATACCCAGCTGTATGGGAAACTTGGACAAGCCCAACAAGTACTGATTATACGCTATCTGTAACTGGTAATCCTTCTTTAACTAACATGAGTCTAGCTCAGTCAACAAACAGTAACACAGCTTTAAATAATATATCTGGCTTTGTTGACGATGGCGTTCAAACGCTTTTAATGACAAAAGTTTTTACATCTAGCAGTGGTTTTTACTTTACAGACATAACAGAGCAAGAGCAATTCACTGCTTTTGGTTTAGCTAATTGGCTACCTTACTTTAACACTCAAATAACTAGCCAAGTTTTTAATACAAATGGTGAAGAAACTTCTAGAACTATAGAGTTTTACTACACAAACCCACCGTTAAACTCTGGTTTAGATCCAACTTTTGGTGGTAATACTTATGGGTTTGGGTTTTTATTTGAATACATAATAGGCACATCAGCAACAGTATATCCATTAGCTGGTGGTGGAACTGGTGGTATAGCACCTTTAGCCCCACAACCTCCGTTTGGTGGGTTAGTAAATATAACATCAAGCGCAGAACTTGGTGGAGAGGTTGAAGATATTAACCCAGCTATAACAACAATACCAGACACAAGTTTTTTTGGTGATATTACAAATGTTGTTTTAGATACTAATAAAGAAATAAACGCCAAAGGTGGTGAAACAAGAAGTTTAACTTTGTATGGAACTGCAGATGCAACTTACTCTATATCTATATCAAACGGTAGTAATACATATGATGACAGTAGTGATACATTTACTTCTGGAGCAACACAAATAGATGGGGAAATAGGAAGTGAAGGAGTGACAACACACGAGATTGTTTTTCCCGCTATAACGTCAACAGTTACATATACGTTTACGCTTAGCAGTAGGTTTGGAACAACACTACCCGCAAACATTGTTGATGGGTCTTCTGGTAATATAGGTAGTATAGCTTCTACCGGAACAAGAACGTTTACACTAGCTTTTGCTTCTGCTAGTGATATTTCAGCGTCAATGCCAAGTGATATAGTATTCTCTTTTGCTGAGTTAAATACTGAAACTGCTACTAACACATTTAAAGTAGAAATAACTGGAGACGCTGGAGAAGAATTTGCAAGTGTAGATGCTATAGGAGAAGCGCCTGACGCAACAGCTAGAGCAGCAATGAGTGTTACTTCTGGTTCTGAAAGTGGTTGGGATTGGGCTATGTCAGGGTTTAGCATAGCACATTCAAGTGTTTTAGAAGAAACAAATCAAGATAGAATGACAATTGGGGGTACTATAACAGTTCAAACACTTGGAAGTTCAGATGTAAAATACACATTAGCACTAGATTCAATAACTAACGTATCATAAAATGCCACAAATAACATTAACATTCCCAACAACAGTAGATTTAAACGTTTCTTGCCAAGTAGGTGATACTGCTTACTACAGTCCAACAACATCTATAGCTGGTTTTAATACGTCGGCACAATCAGACATTGTTGAAATAGGAATAATACTATCTATAACGCTAACAAATGGTCAGTGGGTTTTAGTTTGTGACACAACATTAACTAGTAGTCAGCTACCAACAAGTAGTGGTTTTATTAGCTTTTCTAAAGACAACACTGTAAATTTAACAAGTGTGCTTGGATATTATGCTGAAACAAAGTTTGTTAATTCATCTTTTATAAAATCAGAACTATATTCTGTTGGGTCTGATTATTTTGAAAGTAGTAAATAAACGTTAAAAAGTGTAACTATAATATAAATAATTAACTTATATTATATGTCTGATAACTCGATAGTTACAAAATCAAAAATATTAAAACTACAAAGTACATTACTTAAAAATGTTGATAATGAAAACATTATAGGTAATAACGGTGAAGTGGTTAGACATGAGTCTTTTAATTTAAAACATACTTTTGCTGATGGCATATATGTTAGACAAATGGAAATGAAAAAAGACTCTATGGTTGTTGGTGCTATACACAATCATGAGCATGTTTGGTTTTTATTAACAGGACATATAGTTGTGCACGCACATGAGGTGGTAGAAGATTATATAGCGCCATGTTATGTAAAATGTTCGTCTGGAATAAAAAGAGTTATATATGCTGCAGAAGACAGTATATTTGTAAACATACACAAAAACCCAACAAACACACAAGATTTAGATAAGTTAGAAGCTGAAATAGTTTCAAAAAGTTATGAGGAATATGAAAAATATAAAAATAAAAACAAATAAAATATGAGTTTTGTAATAGCAAGTGTAGCCGCTGCTGCTGGACTAACGAAAATAGGGATGGCATTGGCTGGTCGTAAAAAAAGAATACAAGAGCAAAAAGCTGCAAACAAAGAGCTTCAACAAAGAAGAGATGCTTATGAAAGTTTAGATACTAGTAATCCGTATTTAAACATGGAAAACACTATGGAGGATTTAACTGTTAACCAACAGCAAGCCCAGTTTCAAAAAGACATGGCTCAACAACAACAAGCTAATATGCTTGGTGGTATACAGCAAGGTGGTAGCTTTACAGCTGGTAATATACAAGCTATGGTTAATGCTGGCTCACAACAAGCAAGACAGGCTTCAGCCAGTATAGGACAGCAAGAAGCTGCAAATCAAAGAGCAGAAAGATCAATGGCTGGTAAAATACAAAGTATGGAAAGAGAGGGCGAGGTATATTCAAGAGGTCAGAAAAAAGATAAAGTCGAAACACTGTTTGGTATGTCGATGCAGCGATCAAAAGAATCTGATGAGGCTAGACAAAGAGCAACACAAATGATTGCCAGTGGTATCGGTGACCTTGGTAGCTCTGCAATTGGTTTTGGCCAAGCCGGATTGTTTGGTGAGAAAGCTCAGAATTTTCTTACTCCAAAAGAACAAGGGTAAACACAAAATATAATTATGAAAAAGAAAAAAACTAGTCCTTTAAAAATAAATCAAGCTTTAATAGAAAACTATAAAGGTGTAAATAAATACACTAGAACTGGTGGTGGTACTAGAATACCTGAAATGGGCGTTGAAGGTGTTGACGCTATGTTTAAACCTATGGCAAGAACGGGTGCGGTTGGTCTTACTAAATCTTATTTGGGTGGTGGAGAGAAAAAAGAAGAAAACAAGCAAGAGAACACTGATCCAAATGCAGTGAAATCTCTTGAGGCTCAAATAGCAAAATTACAACGACAATTAAATCAACAAAATAACAATGAAAATCCAGCAGAGGACACTCCAGCAGAGGACACCCCAGCAGAGGACACTCCAAAGGAAGGTAAAGAAGTAGAAACAAAGACACCACCTTCGAAAGAAGAAAAAAATATAATAACTGATGAAGTTGATGAGGCTTTTAATCAATACCCTGAAGATGTACAAAGTGGGCTTACGCTTGAGCAAGAAACTTTAGCTGGTAATACAAAACCCTCAAAATTAAGAGTTAGATCTGTTTATGATAAAGGTAAAAGAAATGAAAATGTAGTTGAGGTTAATGGTCAACGCATGACTAACCAAGAGTTTGCAGATAGTTATCCTGGCGCGTCGCGTGTAAGAGGTGGTGAAAACAGAGGTTCAAACGTTGCGGCTGGTGATTATAATTTTTCAGGATCATTACAAGGTTCACCCGCAAAGATGCGTATACAAGGTAATTCACCTTTCAAACAAACAGCTCAAGATTATGACCCTTTGACAGATCTTCAAATGCAAAATCCAAATATAGAAAGAGATGTAGACACTTACATAGACAACACTAGTTTAGTTGGTGATGAAAAGCTAGATGTTTTAGGTGCTCAAGCAAACTCTAGAGTTTACAATTATGCTAAGCAATTAAAAGACCAAGCTAGTATGTACGTCGATCAAGAAGGTAGTTCTAAAATTGTAAATGACTCGATAAATACCTTAAGAGGATTAACGCAAAAAGTAAACAATTTAATAGAAAAAAAGTCAGAGTGGATAGAAAATAATGGTGGTGGTGAAGCTGGTAGACGTAGTTTTTCAAAAGGATCTTCTGGTAAAAATAAGTTTATGCAAAACGCTATATTTAGTGAAAGAGATGATTTATATAGAATGATATTACCACTTCCAGAAACTACAGTTGGTGGTGATACAAAGTTTAATGATGTGGAATTTGCTTTTGGAGACTTTAAAAATCCTAACAAACCTAATACAGTTGTAAAATCTAGTCAAATATTTAAAGATGTTTTTATGAAGCCAGAAGGTAAGTTTGCTGATTTTAGAAAAGCAGCTGTAAAACAAGGTGAAAACTCTAGAAACAGAAAACCATTTAACGCTTACCACGCTGAGGTTGTTGTAAATGGTCTGTTAGATTCAAAAGAAAACATACTAGCGTTTGCTTGGGATGATTTTGCTGGACCATCTTTTATAGATCAATATGCAGAGGCAAGTCCAAATGAAGATCTTGGCTGGGCAGATGTTGATAACCCAGGCTTTGATGAAAATAAATTAAAACAAGAAGTAAGTTTTTGGTTAAAAAGAAAATTACAAGCAGAGCATAACATGGCTAAAGCAACTGACGAAGCTTTTGCTGAAGCTGGTCAAATGACTGCAAAACAATTATTAAAGAAATATTCAATATCTTAATATGGCTGAAGAAATAAACGAAAGCGCAATAATGGATCCACCTGTTTTAACTGACGAGCAGAGCAAGTTAGTTGAAGTCATAAGTAATATGGAGAAAGACGGTGTGCCTGAAGATGTGATTAAAGAAAAAATACCAGAAATACAAAAAGAAATAAAAACAGAAAAAGATCAAGAAAACTTTTTTGGTAAACTATATCCTGAAGTAAAAATAAAAGCGCCTAAAGATCCTAAGCTAACTAAAACGGATTTAGAAAAAGATGAAGATGAAGTAGTTAAAAAGGGTAGAACGTATTACGATGGTTTAAATATAACTTTTACTGACGCTGTACCTGGTGCTGATGTTATTGAAGTTGACAACAATAGATATAAAGTTGGTACTGGTCCAAGTGTAAGAAAACCTAGAGAAATTGTTGTTGATGAGTTAAAAAACATAGCAAATCAAGCTAAGCAAAATAAAACAGAAGAGTTTGAAGGTTTGTTTGACGGTGATATGTATGACGCTAGCCATGACTATGCTTATAACAACCAATCAACTATAGCAAATAAAGATCAAACAGGATTTTTAGATGTAAGCGAGTTGTCTGGAGAACAAATGCTACAACACAGGGACGATACGTTTGACCAATTAATGGATCAGTATCATAAAACTCCCGAAGGTCAAGACGCTGTTAAAAGTATTATTACAGAACTAGAGATCGAGTATGAAAAAATAAGATCAGTTCTTTTAGAAAATATTGCTTCTGAAAAACTAAAGCCACAAGAAGCTTTGTTAGAGTTTGAAAACCAATCAAAACAAATTAAAAGAAAAGTTTTAGAAAACAACGATAGCTACATGACAGCAGTTAACACTAATTCAACAGCTGTTGGTAGTGTTTTTAATAGAAATATAGCCGTAATAAACAATGATGAAGCAGTAGAAGAAATAATACCTTGGTACGTAAAAGGTGATTTTTTAGAAGGAATTTGGGAGCAAGCAGCCCTGCATATACCAAAGGCTAGCAAGGTAATACGTAGAATTGGATTAAGTAAAGATTACAGAGCTATTGTTGATTATAAAACTGCTTTAATAGAAGGTACTAAGCTACCTAGTTTAAGCGGTTTTAATTTAGACACGCCTCAAGAAAAAAATGGTAAGGTATATTTTCCAGGAATCTTAAAGATTGGTGAAGAAGATTTATCTTTATTATCTGGTTATTACGACAAAGAACCTCTTTTAGATAGGTTGAAAATGATGGAAAAGAATTACAATATGAAAATATTGGAAAATATTATTGCTACAGGAGAGTATCAAAATAAAATATCAAAATTAACCACAGACAAAGCTTATCAATCGCTAAATGGATGGCAAAAAGAAATGGGTAAGCAAATGATGAATATGGTTGGTGGTATATTTACTGGTGGTATGTATACTTATGCTTTAGAAGGTGCTGGCGCTTACGAAGAAATGGTTATTATAGAAGGTCAAAAAAGATACGGAAGAAATCCTACACCAGAAGAAATGATTGAAATTATTGAAGACGGTAGTGTTTCTGAATCTATAGAAGATATGTCTACTGGTGTTGGTTTAGCAAATGCCGGTTTAGAAATTGCCAGTGATGGTTTTATAATATTTAAAGCGTCTAAGCTAAAGATAATGCCAGCGCAGCTATTTAACGAAATAAGAAAAGGTTATTATGTAAACGCTATAAAGCAAGGTCGTAACATAGCAAAAATGATGGCGCAGACAACTGCTGTAGAGGTTCCAACTGAAATATTTCAAGAGGCAACAACAAAAGCTGGTGTTTATGGTGGTACTGGTTATTTTAACATAGAAAAAGCATTAGATGATGTAGCTGAGGTTTTTAAAACAACTATACTAACAGCAGCTCCTCTTGGTGGAAGTGTAACTACTGTTGTTAATACGGCTCAAAACACTTATGATGCTGTGTTTGACATGAGTAATCCTGAAGCTATGACTAACACTATAAATCGTGAAATTGAAAAGCTACAAAAAGAAACACAAGTATTTGACGAAGCATACCAAAGACAGTTAGATGTTTTAAACAAAACAAACGAATTACTAAGAAGTGAAGAATATGGTGGTTTAGCATGGACAAAAGATCCAGAAGCAAAACTAGTTATAAAAGAAAAGTTAAAAAATCTAGCTGAGTTAGATATTGACTTTACTAACAATAAAACCGAAAATAAAAGAATAAAAGAAAAGTACGGAGAAGATTATAAAGAAACTGAAGCTTATAAAAACAATAAACAGCAATTAGATTATTTAATAGATGCTGAAAAAAACACAAATCTAGACATTGCAAGAGCAAAGGTAAAGGCTTGGAAAAACAGACAAAACAAAGAAACTGCAACTAAACATAATCAAGATCCAAACTCAGACAGGTATTATAAGGTTTTTGATAATAATAAAGATTTATTAAATTTTTTAGAAATTGAATACGGTGTTGAAAATTTAGATCCAGGTATGATTGAAGGTATAACTAGTGGAGAGGCAAACGGTATTTACACTGGTTTAGAAATTAATGGTAGAAAATTAATTATTGTTTCACAAGAAAATACAAACGGTAACATAGATAAGATGGACGCGTCGCTTTTAGCTGGTAATGTATTTGGTCACGAAGATATACACGCTGACATGGATGGTATGTCAAACTCTGATAAATTAAATTTAATTAACAAGGTACAAGACTTATTACTTGCTGATCCTGAGTTTATTAACTTACAAATTCAAGAAAACATTTTACGTAGAGCAGATGCAACATTGGAATACGGCGTAGATTTTAAAGTTATTAAAGGAAAATACTATCCTTTAAGTGATAGAGGTAGAGAAGAATATATACCATATCTTTCAGACGCTATGTTTGAATATAGAGCTCAAGATTTTAGTAAAGAAGGTACAGATGGTTTAAACAATTTAAAAAATGCGTTTCAAGATGTGTTAAAAACAGATTTATCAAACGCTGACGTATTAAGCCTTATAAGAGAAATAAATAGAGGTGGTGTAAGAACTGGATATGAACAACAAGCTGTTGATTGGTTTTTAGATAAAGATGGTAATCCACTAACATATGTATATAATGATATTGACGTAATTAGTAAAAAAACTGCGCTAATGTCTAAGTCGTCAGGTGAAATAATGGTTGACAGTAGAGATGCTATATATGGTAAAAGAACTAACCAAGAAATATCGGCAGAAAATAAAAATATTCAAGATTTAATGATAATTAATAGAAAAAATCCTAGAGCTTATACAAAGCTTCAAGGAGATTTTTTAATTAACAATGCTGGTGTTATTTTATTAAACGAAAGAAAGTGGCAAGCGGATAAAGATTTTGTTGTGTCAAAAGATGTGTGGGAAAACGAAGTTTTTGGTATAATTTCTGATTTATCTAGAACATACAAACCTTTGCTAACAGAGTTAGAGTTTAATGAAATTGTAGAAAAAATTAATAAAGAAAATGAAGGTAAAGAAGTTAAAAAACCATTACCAAAAAAAGAAATAGCTAAAAATGTTGATGAAGAAGCTAATATAGTAAATCCAGTAAATTTTGGAGCATATCTACAAGGTTTAATGCCTTTAAGAATAAGAAAAATAACTATAGATGCAACTAAAATTCTTGAACTTAAAATAAAAGAAGAAAAAGAAAATAAAGATTTATATGGTGGCACGACTATAAACGAAGTGCTAGATGTTAGAGATGCTATCGCTAACAACCAAGAAACATCTGAAATAAGAGAAACGCTTGGTATAGTAGAAAACGAATACTTGTATGATCAAATTACGCTTATAGCAGCAGAAACAGCGCTTAAAAACGTAGACAAAATAGATAACTCTGCTAAATTTGAAGCGGCAATAACTAAAGATTTTAAAGCTGATTGGAGGTTTTTAAGAGAAACTATGTTTCCAGAAGAGTTTAACGATAAAGGAAAAAGAATAAGACCTTTAGATACAGATAAATATAAAGAGTACGTAGAAAAAAGAATTAGATTAATTTATAGGGTTATGCCTGTTGCTGAGGTTACAAAACTAAAATTAGGGCTTACAGAAGCTGTTGTGTTAGATGCAACAACTGGAAGAGTAAGACAAAGAGTTAATGAATCTAAAATGAACACTGATGTTAATATTTCAGATGTTAACGCTGGTAATGTAAAAAGAGTAAAACTAAAACTTACGCCAGAGCTAGAAGCTAAGCTTGTTGATGCATTTTTAAACCCTGAAGATGGTAGACTTGATATGTCTCAAGAAAGATTTTTAAGGTATTTATCTAATCTAGTAATGAGAGACGCTGTTATAACAGGTCTTAAATCACCTGCTTATATAGACAAGTATGGCGAAGCTGACAGCTTAATAAAACAGGTTGCACAAGTCATTGGTAAAAATATAGATTTTAAATTTTCATCAAGTAAAGGACCGGGCACTATATACGCTAACATGCCAAACTTTGTGCAGAGAGCTACTAACGTTTACAGGCAAGTTGTAAACATGAATTTCGCTTCTGGTAACATTGATGGTATACATAAATTTTTAGATACTATAGAGAAAAACGAAAACATAAAAAACTTTGTTGCAAGAATTTTTGATGAAGACTTTCACCAAAACCAAGAGTCTATAGCTTATAAGAAAAAAGTAATTAATTTAGGTGATCAAAAATTAAATAATTTTATAGTACCTTCAAAAAAGAAAGGTGGTCAAGGTGCTTTAAAATACAACGAAACTAGTCTTGAAAGCTTGCAAAAGGCAGGTTTAAAAATAGCTAAAAAAGTAGGTCCTGATATTTTTAATATTATTGGATATGACATTTTAGGTTACCACTACAGAGCTTTAGACGCAGCTGAAAACAAAGTGCAAACAATAGATGGTAAAAGAGTAAAAATGGTAGACTCTAGCGGTAATGATGTTACAGGTGATTACTACGAAAAACTACAAAACTTAAAAAATAGTATTAGTAAATTAAATGTAAAATTACCAAAAGGTTTAATTTTAGATGATGTGAGGTTTATGAATCCTTCGTCACCTCTTTGGAGCAAGATTAACAAAATAACAAAAAATGGTAATTTAAACAAACAGCAAAAACTAGAAGCTTTAAAAAAATTAAATCCAGAAATACAAAAAGCTAACATTGCAAATATAAAACTTTTAGAGTTTTTTGTTAACAATATAAAAGATCTCTATACAAGTGGAAAGTTAAAAAAATTAGACGTTTATAATTTATTACAAATACAAACTGATATACAAAAAGGTTTTAGATCATTGTCAAAGCTTGACTACATAACAATAAAAGATGGTAGTTATGAAATTACAAAAGGAGAGCATATAAAAGACAATGCCTCTACTATGTATGATGTTTACGCTTATATCATTGGAGAAACAAACGTTTTAAATCTTGACAGCCACACACAGTGGGCTGCAGAGGTTGAAACAACTAAAATTATGGATAAGCCTAAGGATGTTGACTTAAAAAACTCACCAGTAGAAGAACTTAGGTTTACTTTTTTACTACAAGCAAATCAAAATAATGTTTACGGTCCTGATGGTAGAAAGCTTAGTGATATTATAGTAGAAAAACAAATTACAAAAGAATTAAATAAAAAATCTTTATTTAGCAAATCAACACAAGGTGTTACTATATTAGATTTTGACGATACATTAGCTACAACTAAATCTAAAATTAGATTTACAAAGCCTGATGGTACAACTGGATCTTTAAACGCTGAACAATACGCTAAAAATTACCAAGACTTAACAGACAAAGGTTATGTTTGGGATTTTTCTGAGTTTAACGACGTTGTTGAAGGTAAGATAGCACCACTGTTTAACAAAGCTTTAAAGCTACAAGGTAAGTTTGGAACGCAAAACATGTTTGTATTAACTGCTAGGCCTGCCGCTGCACAAGCAGCTATACATGCATTTTTAAAAGCTAATGGATTAAACATACCTTTAGAAAATATAACTGGTTTAGGTAATTCAACTTCTGAAGCTAAAGCTTTGTGGATAGCTGATAAGGTTGCGCAAGAAGGTTACAACGATGTTTATTTTGCTGATGATGCAGAGCAAAATGTTCAAGCTGTAGAAAACATATTAGATCAAATGGGTGTTAAAAGAAAAACAACATTAGCAGATCCATTGTTTAGCTTGTCTACAAGATTTAATACTATACTTGAGCAAACAGAGGGTGTGGCTAAAGAAAAAGAATTTTCAGATGCTCAAGGTAGAATAAGAGGCACAGCTGTAGATAAGTACAAGATATTACCTATAATGCCATCAGCACAAGATTTTAAAGGTTTATTATATAGCTTTTTATCAAAAGGAGAACTAGGAGAGCAACAACTACAGTTTTTTGAAGATAATCTTATAAGACCATACGTAAGAGGTACAAACAAAATAAACGAAACAAGACAGCAGTTAAAAAAGAATTATCAAAGTTTAATAGAAAAACTACCTAAGGTAAAAGTAAAGCTTACTAAACTAGTTGATGGAACAAATTATAGTCATGGGCAAGCTGTTAGAGTTTATTTGTGGAATAAAAATGGTATGACAATACCTGGTATATCTAAAAGAGATGAAAAACTTTTAGTTAAAACAGTTAATAGCGATCCTAGTTTAATTACTTTTGCTAATGGTCTTAGTCAGATAACTCAACAAGAAAATGGTTATTTAGAGCCTTCAGAGTATTGGACTGTAGAGTCTATAGCTAGTGATTTATATAGTTTAACAGGAAAATTAGGTAGAAAAGATTTTTTAGCTGAGTTTATAGAAAATAGAAATGAAATATTTGGTGAGCTTGATGTTAACGGTAGATTACAAGGGCCTAATGCTGCTAAAATAGAAGCTATATACGGTAGTAAGTTTAGAGAAGCTTTAGAAGACATGTTATACCGTATGGAGTATGGAAGAAATAAAAGCAAAGGTAAAGATAGAATAACTAGTAATTGGGATAACTGGGTTAATGGATCTGTAGGTACTATAATGTTTTTTAACATAAGATCTGCAACGCTACAACTTATATCAGCAACTAACTATATAGACATGGCAAACAATAACCCGTTTGCTGCTGCTAAAGCTTTTGCAAATCAACCAAACTATTGGAAAACTGTTG
>Ga0098060_1000620_pt1 | contig 15511 bp, 28 predicted proteins | sample 21_taG_FD_77063 | JGI IMG/M metagenome (GOLD analysis project Ga0098060, IMG submission 77063) | Marine viral communities from the Subarctic Pacific Ocean - 21_ETSP_OMZ_AT15319 metaG | ecosystem: Environmental > Aquatic > Marine > Oceanic | place: Pacific Ocean | collected 2015-01-19 | reverse complement strand
CGCTACTGAACAAGACTTTGCTCCCGCTGATCCTGTTGAACAAGATGTTCCTTATCTACAACAAGTACAAAATAGATATCAAGAGTTTAACCCTAGTGAGATTTTATCTAACGTCCCTGAGGAATACAAAAGGGTTTCTGACATTATTAGGCAAGGCAGGCCCGGAGCCGCTGAACAAATGGCACAAGGGGTAGTACCTGCGCCACTGGATCCTGCGACAGCCGCTGTAGTAGGCATATCACAGGGCGCACGAGCAGGCGGTGAGATTATAGGTGGCTCTATAGGTTTATTAATTCCTGATGCTGTTCGAGAGGGCGCTCAAAGTGCTTGGGATTTTATAAAAGAGGCATCTTATGTTAAAGTAGCTACTCAGGCGCTAAGCAAGGGAGTCGAGTACTACGAACAATGGAAACAACAAAACCCAGCAGAGGCAGAGCAACTAGAGGCTACTCTAGATGTGGCACTGTTAGCTACTCCTCAGCTAAAGGCTACTACTGCTGTTGCCGATGGAGTTACAAAGAAGGCTAGGGGCGCTAAACGTGAATTTAACGAGAACAACATAGAGGAACTTAGGGCTGGTATACTACGTATGATGCGTCCTGAGAACTTTGAAGGGGCTGGTGAAGTTGTAGAAGTTGGACCCACCCGTAAAAAGGTGTACGTACCTAACGACAAAGAAGACACCGTTAACAAGGTGTTAGAGACTGTGGAAGATATTAACCCTGATCGTTCTTACACGTATAACCACCAAGTGGCATCAACTGCTATTAAGCAAGCAGAGATGGACCTACAGAAGCATATTAAGGGGTCAGGAAACCCTAAGTTCGACATTGATACTGTGTTAGGCGACATGGTGTCTATGGTAGAAGAGTTTAGCAATACGCCAGCGTTTAAGCTGTTGAGTGCTGATGCTCAAAGTAAAGCACAAGAGTTTGCTTCTATTGCGCTAGATATGCTACGAAAGACTGACGGTACGGCAACGAGTCTACTCGCAGTACGCAGAGAGTTTGACAAGTTTTTAAACGCGGGTTCAGGGAATGTCTTTGATCCTATCGTAGAGTCTGCTAAATCTGCCGCAGGACAGCATGTCCGTAACATACTAAATCAACAACTAAAGGATATAACAGACGGGGACGAAGTTCATCATTTGTTAGACCGTCAGCACAACCTGTATATTGCTAAAGATAGACTAAGGGAAGGAAGGGCTAGAGAGGGTAACAACATGTTCGCAAGGACATGGGAAACGCTCAAGAAGAAAGCCATGCTTCCCAGCACTGCTTTATCTTTAATTGCTACTGGGGGTGCCCTTGGAAAGGTGTTAACTGAAAGTGTTCTTATGGGTGCTGGAAGTGGCGCACTATTGTTTTCCGCTGGGCTAGGACTACGGAAGAAGAACAGGTTACGATTCTATGCGGCTACTTTGTCTGCTATGGATAAAGCAATTGGTATGTACGCTGACGATCAGAACTTAGTTAACCAACTTAAGGTGGACCGTATGCTACTAGTGGACCTTATAGACGAAACCCGACAAGAGAAAGAGGAGTAACACGTGGCTGACTCACCGGGATTGTTTGACCGCATAGTTTCTAACTTTGAAGAACGTGTACAGGACTTTACGGAAAAGAGTAGTGCATACACTAAGAAATTACAGGTAGATGAAGTTACTTTTCAGGATCATTTAGATCAAGGTCTAATGGGAGCAGCAAACGCTGTAGGTATGGTGGGTGACGTACCTGCTGAACTATTTACTACCTTGGCTTCTGCTGTTACTCCTGACGTAGCTAAGGACTATCTAAAGGGTGCCGCAGGGCGGGTCATGGCTACAGACACAGCACAGTCTGCTATGCAGTATATGTCAGAGAATCCTGATGTGGCTAACAGGCTAGGCTACGGGGCTGAGTTAGCTGCTTTAATCCCCGGAATGAAGGCGGCACAAAGCGGACTTAGGTCTGTATCTCTGGAAGCGCCTAATAAACAAGACGGCTTCTATGGTAGCGGTGGTCTGGGTGCAGCGGCTTCTATAGCTAAAACGACACCTAGGGCTGTAGTTGATGCAGTAGATCCTCGTGCAGTAGCCTCTCGTAGAGAAGGTTTGCCTATGTCTGTACGTAGGTCAGCCGCACCTATTACAGACCAACGAATAAAGAAGTACAACGAAATTAAGTCTAAACCTGCTAGTAAACGTGACGCAACGGACGCTGACTTTATTAAGTCGTTTAACTCTGACTTGTCTTACGTAGAGGGTCAACTAGATCAGACTCAACTGATTAACTACGGTAGGGGCACAGATAGTGAAGGATTAATTAAGGACTTTGAGAAGGTTCAAGCGGTTTCTTTAGGCAACTTAGATTCTAACTTAGTTAAAACGGCTGTTGATAACTCTACCCAACTTAAGAAGAGTGGTATAAAACTAAACGCTAACGAAATTAATACTGTAACCCAAAGAATACAGGATGCCCAAGGAATAAATAGTAGTGCTTTAGCAGTCGTTAGAAACCCTACGGCGTTCTCTGATACTGCGAGGGAGAGCCTTAAGGGTCCGTCTATGGAAGCTACTATGATGTTCAGGGCCAAAGATAACATACGTAAGATGTTCCCTGATAAGACTGAGTTCAGTCAGGATGAACTAGTGGAGTTTGCTGCCTTCTCTAAGTTTGCTGATACCACATTAATTAATAAACAGACAGGTAACACTGCTAATGCGGCAGAGCGTTTTATCCACAAGATGACAGAAAGCTCTAAGTTTACATCTAAAACATCTAGGCAACAGGCGTATACTAAGTTAGACCAGTTCTTTAAGTACAGGAAGATGGAGTCATCTGGTCAGAAACTAACTAAGTCACAGAGAGCCGCTTATGAGCAAGCACAGGCCATGTTAGAAGTAGCCAAGCGTAAGGTAAAGGTGGAAGATGGCGTAGTGTACATACAGGGGTCACATAAGTCTGTGGCTAAAGGATTAGGCGGTGTTAACGATCAGTTTGTTGTAAAAGCTAATGGCGATATAGTACACTTTATGAATGATAAAAATGACTTGATGGGGCAAAAAGTGCCGGGAGATGCTGATGTAGTGTCCTTGGTTGTTCCTAGTGGTTACAATGTTTTTAACCAAGCTAATAAAAAGGTAAAGTCTAAAGGTGCTGATGTAAAAGCGGAGTTTCAAAACACTTTAGCTAGTCGCGGCGCTCCTAAGGTATCTAAGACACGTCAAGGGTTGTTAACGCAGGCGGCTACAGATATTAACCAGACAAAAATAAATATGAAGCCTAGGGATTTTATGCCTGCTGTTGGTGTAGGTTCTGGTATTGTTGGTGCAGGGACCATAGGGGATAAAAGAAATGAAAGATAAAGACCACACAGTAAACTACACATCTATCGACTACCACAGTATGTGTGAGAAGTCAAAGGGCCGCATCAAGAAGATGCAGAAGGAAGGAATACCTACGTCCCATGACCCTAAAGAGAAGCCAGAGGACGTAGGTGGTAACGACAGAGGTTACTCTATCTTCTTTATGTCTTAGATTTCACAGTTGTTACCTGTGCAAGCTAACTGCTGGCTACCTTCAGTCATATCAGACTCCTCGTTGATGTCCCAGTTGATGTCAGTAGGGAAGTTCTTCTTGAGTGACTTGAGGGTAGCTTTGTCCACAGGTTCATAAGGAGCCTGCTGGTACGTATGATCTGAGTAAGGAAGGAACGAAATTCCTGATACCTTATCAAACTTGTTGTACAACCACTGTCCCACCTCTAGAAACTCGTTATCACGGTAGTAGCAAGTCATAGACGGCTTGTGTTCACACCAGTAGTCCTGATACATCTCCCACAACTCTAGTTGCTCTATTGCACCCATGTCTGAGGCTGTCACAGCGCCCTCTGGTGAAGCGATAGGGAAGCTGAACACTTTGGTACTAGGGTTCATCACATCGTCCTCCACAGGCACACCAGCGGCCTCTAAGACCACACAGAGTGGGTCACGAGCGTCTGCACGAACACGTCGAATGTACTGTGGGCTAAAACGAGGATGGCACCCACTAGCACTATCGACCAACTGACTAACAGTACCGCTAGGCTTAATCGCAGTAATAGCTGTAGAGGGACTAATGTTAAGTCTCTCAGCCCACCGCTTGTTAGTCTCAATTGATTCCTCTCGCATTTCTGTGAGCCACTTCTTAAGCTTTGCATTGTCACCTCGTCCTGATAGTAAAGGATGGTCCATGATGCCCGTTAGTGACACCCCTAGTAACGCCTCTTCCTCAGTGTTAGTCTTCCATATCTTACGTAAGTACCTAAAGTCAGTTAGCGTAGCCTGTAGCGTACCTAAGATAGACGCAATGCGTACCTTGTGCTTCAAGGTGGCTAAGGTGTCCTGAGGTCTTACTACGACTTCTGACAGGTTGCAGAACTGGTTAGGTCTAAGTATGATCTCAGAACACGGGTTAGTTCCAAACTCGTGGTCAGGGTCACGCCTACCGTTCTTAGCTGCTTGTTTCTGACTAGCGACACGAGAGAACATCCCACGTTCACCAGAGCGTGACTCGTACAAACTAGTCCACTCATTTAGGTAAGCCTCAAAGTCAGGCTTCTCTGTGTAGCAAGCAGAGTTGTTAGCTAGACCCCTATGTGGACTATCTACCCACCACTGTCCTGTCTTAGCTCGACGTAGGCGATCGTCAGTTAAGTTAGAGAGTGAGATCAGGGCGCTACGTCTAACTCCTCCGACCACAATACACGATGCTATCTTACAGCAAAGATCGTGGCATTCAATGGATGTAAGTTTTCTTCCAGCAGCTTCTCGAAAGATTTCGACTGTAAACTTGAAGAGATCGACGAGAGGTTCTGGACCACTTGCACGACCTCCGAAAGTTTTAAGTGCGGAACCCGCAGGTCGTACTCTGCTAACGTCCCACTGGGGAATTTGACCTGAATACAGCAGTGATACCAGTTCCCTAAACGATTTCGCCCATCCGACCTTTGAATCGTCAACATTAATAACTGTGTCTGTTCCATGAAACTCCTCTGCAACCTCTGGCAACTTAGATACGTACTGGCGCTCTACTGAGTAACCCACTCCTGTGCCACACATGAGGACGTACATCATCTCATCAAAGGCCTTAGGGTGGTCGATAGGTAGGTAGCTACAGTTAAACCCTGCTACGTTGTCACGGTCTAGTGCTTCCCCTGCTGTCATCAACGCTCTCATGCTAGGCATAACGTCTAAATCATGTATGGCCTTGAAGATGTCAGATATTTCAAAGTCATTAAGGTCTGCTTTGTCTACCCAATAGTTAACATAACGATTGACTGTCTCTTCCCAAGTCTCACGTCGTTGTTCCTCTGGTAGGTAACGTGCGTAGCGTGACTTGTGTATGTATTGTTGGTATGCGTCCATCTATTCTGTTACTCCTAGTGTCTCGTTTAATATGGCTTGTGACGCTAACTGTAGTAGCATGTGTACACCGTCTGGGTACTGCTCGTTAGAAGCTACTTCAAACATCTCCCCGTCTTCATACATTACTACAACTACTTTAGGACTTCTTTTCTCTTCTTCCATTACTGAAGCTTTGGCAGCAAAGGCCATAAGAAACTCAGCAGTGGTAATCTCTTGCTCCTCTTCTTCTTTCTTAACTCCAAACTTACCTTCTACTACACGCATAGTTTTCTTAGGTTCAGGGTTTGTTGTGTCTTCATCACTCATGTACTAACTCCTTTATCAACCACTCTAGGTACACACGGGCCTTACGTAAATCCTCTACTCCGTTCTTGTACTTGTACCTATGTATGTACTTGTGTACGTTTCCCTCGCAGTAAGCACGAAAGTCATCACCCAGTTGCTGCTTGATGTAGTCAATGGCCTCGACTCCACCCTTGTTGTAATGCTCTGGTTTATCAACTACGTCTACCTTGATCCACTTTTTCTCTTTCTTTGTTACGTTGTCCCACTCCGCTGGTGTCGCGTTGTCAATACTCATAAACTTCATCCTCTAGTTCCTCTGTAAAGTCATCTAACTTTCGTATGAGTTTGTCCTCAAATCTATCTAGTATTTCCTCAGATGAAATTTGTAACGCCTCTAGTAAGTCGTCAGGGTCATACAAATGCAAAATCTTCTCCTTAATTTCTTCTAGTGTCAGTGACATAATCGACTAATTCCTTTAATGTGTCTATAGTATACCATAGAATCTCGTGTTTGTCACACCATTGAGCCATTGTATTCTTAGTACTTTTGCTTACTTTTTGGTTAGGCTTCATAAGTATGAAGATAAGTTCTTGATTGCTTCCAAGGCAGTTAGAGACTGAGCGATACTTCTGGGTGTCTCCTGATCTGAAGTATCCTTTGCATTCAATGAGGTACTGCTGGTCGTTTCTTTCGTACACAAAGTCCGGTGTGTACTTACGTTCAATCCTGTACGGGACTTGGAACGGCTCATAGCTGAAGCCGTAAGGTTGTAGCTGCTTCGATACGTCATATTCAAACCCTGATCTAAATTCATTAGGATACTTCTTGGACTTTCGGCTCATTAATCACCTCTGTTAAATACCTTGGACCACTTGAGTACAAGAAAGTACGCAGACCTGACCAACATACGTGCTTGTACTGGCAATAAGAGCAACCCACTGCTAACTTTTGGTTGCCACTTTTGCCGTCTGGAACGACCTCGTGACATACCTCTGGCCACACTGGTTGCTCCACTAGCTTTTTTACGCGTTCTATATGCTCCTCTATGTCGTAGCCAATCTTAGCGTGTACAGGAGCCTGTGTGTCATCAGAGTCGTACATCAGATAAGTTAGGTGTCCGTTCTGTTTGTCCATAGCTAACCAGCCAAACTTGGTTTCTCCTTCTGAATGTGCATAGCCCTTAATTTGAGCAATGTATCCAAACGGATCATCAAAAGCGAGACTTCCGTCTTTGAATTTTTTAAACCCAAAAGTGGAAGTGCTTTTAACATCTGTGACAACACCGTCAATTTTGCAGTCCATAGAGCCTTTGATACCTGCGACTTCACATTGCTTTTGTTCATCTGTCACCTCGTGTCCTGATAGTCTAGTGAGAAACAGAAGCATCTCCTCAATCAGATGCCCGTACATAAACTTGACATACGTGTTAGGAGTCATTTCCTCTTGTACGTCAGAGTTATTCACGGCGTTCCAGAGGTAGCGATCATCTCGCCCAATGTTAGACATACGTAACTTACGACCGTCACGCTTCTCTGTAAACAAGTTTGACATAAGTTTCTTACAGTTCTCACCAAAGCGGTCTATCTCTTCGTATAGGTCCACGTCCTCTGGTACTTCTTTGGTAGCGACTACTTTGTATATGTCCTCTACCAGTGAATAGATTTCCTTCATTCAAACTCCTCCATAGTGCCCCGTATCATAAGTTTAGCGAAAGCAGGGGCACACTGAAACCACTCGTTCTTCCTGTCGTCTGAACACTCCGCTAGTATCTCATGTGCGGCAGCTTCAGCAGCCCGTCGATCACTAACGCTCCAACTGTAATACAACACGTAGTCTCTGTAAGGTGAAGAAGTCTGGTAGTTATTCAAGCGATCCTCTGCGTCAATGGCCATGCCCACCTTGATCCACTGAGGAAAGCTTTCGTTAACGATGATGTACACCTGTCCCTCTTTGCTCATTTCGTACTTCGCTAGACTGTCAAAAGCTGCATCTGTAAACGTCTTATAGCGTCCGGGTTTGTGCAGAGGATGGGATTGAACAATATACTTGCCGTTTACCCACATTCTGTTGTTGTTTCTGTACCGCTTTCTTTCTGGGCTGTCCTTATAATATTTTCCATTTACTTTTTCGTAAACCACGTTTATCTCCTCAGTGTGTATCCGACCACGTTTGTCCAACTTTGTACTCTCCGTCGAGTGGGCACCTGAGGTCGAATGATAGACCCGACGCCTTGATGCACTCAACTGCGAGCCACCCAAACTTCTCTGCTTGTTCTGTGACAACCTCCGTTTGTATTTCATCGTGTACGTTCCCTACAAATCTGTAATCAATCTTGTGCTGAGTTGCGTAGTCATCTAGGAGAACCAAAGCCCTCTTCATAATGATAGCACCAGCGGCCTGTAGCAGTGTGTTCAGTGCACTATGTTCTGATCTGACCCAGAGCTTACGTCCGTCGATTCCGACGAGGAAGCCTTTCCTAGACGCTTGTCCAACTCGTTCTCGTAGAGTTTCAAGAGCAGGTGTATTTCGTAGAAAGCGCTCCCTAAGCTCACTGCCATCTCTTGCAGTTCCTCCGACGATGCTTCCAATCTTTGCGTCCCCTGCTCCGTAGAGGAAAGCGTAGATGAAAGTCTTTGCCTGAGGTCTTGTTGCAAGTCCCGCAGCAACTTGATTTCTGGTGTGAATATCTTCTCTAAGTAAGACACTAGTAAAATCCTCATCGTCCATGTAGTGAGCTAACATACGTAACTCTAGTCCACTGGCATCAACACCTACCAGCTTTCGATCCTCAGGTACTATCCAGCAGTCTCTACACTCCTTACCGTACTGAGAGTTAACTGAAGGCACCTGTGCCATGTTAGGGGTCTGGTGCGTCATACGTCCTGTGACTGCTCCGTTTGTTGTGACCCTGCCGTGTACCCTACCATCGTCCTGTACGTGTTCTAACCAAGACGATACCTGTGCGTACCGCTTCTGAAGTAGTAAGTACTCAAGAACAAGAACAGCCTCCGGTACGTGTTTGTTCTCCTCAAGTGTCTTTTCGTCCACCTGCGGCCTACCGCTGGGAGTGAGTTCCGACCATACTGCACCCTTAGCCTCAAGTCTCTCTGCAACCTGTTGGCGTGAACCGGGATTGAAGACCGTAACCTTATCCTTAAGGCGCTTGCCTGTCTTGTCTGAGATCCTTTCCTCGACAATAGGCGGGAACACTGCCTGTAGTTCTTCTTCGATCTCATACATACGCTCCTTGAACCTAGCGCACAACGTGTGACACAGGCGCTGATTTAGTAGCCATCCGTTGCTCACCTGTTCCTGTATGATCCACTGTACCTCGTGTTCTAGATCAATACACTGTTGCGAGAAGTCTGAGAGTTCAACCATGAGTCGCTTGTACACTTCCTGTGTAACCTCAGTGTCCCTGATGCAGTAGTCAATCATCTCAGGTGTCAACTGTGACCAATCCTCGTGGTCGCCCTTAGCGTAGCCTAGGATGTTTCCCCAGTTCCGCAACGAGTGACCACCAGACCTACTAGGCTCTGCTAGTCTAGACAGTACTAGAGTGTCAGTGACCATGCTCCTGTCAAAAGTAAAAGACCAAAGACGCTCGACCACAGGAACATCAAAGCCAATTCCGTTGTGGAATACGAACGTAACCGGCGCTTTACGCGATACATACTGTTTGAAATCTTGCTCATTACATATTACCTCACTCTCTCCGTTGTGTAGACAGACAGCACACCAGATAACGCTAGGGTTTAGCCCGTCAGTTTCAATGTCACAGAAGACTAGGCTCAAAACTCTGTCTCCGGTGGTGTAGGGTTAGCGCACTCGTGGATGCGTCCTGTAATCTTGTCGTAACGTAACCAGCAAGCAGGACCAGTTTCACCAGAGTAACGATTCTTAAGGATACGTACACAAGTTGTGTTCCTTATGTCCTCATCTGGATTCTGTTGGTCACGCTCCATGCCTATGACCATATCAGACAACTGGGCTATACTCTGGCTACCCCGTAAGTCCTGTAGACTGATACGTCCACCGTCCTCGTGAGCAGTACCGGAGCTACGACGTAGGTGTGACACTAGGAACAAACTGATCCCTGTCTCAGCCACCAGTGTCCGTAGCTTGGTCATTATCTCATCAATGGCTTTCCGTTCATCTCCGTTTTCTTGAGAAGAAACGACGATTGATAAGTGGTCGAGGATGATGTACTGACAGTCGCAAGCCTTCGCCATATGCCTGACTCTTGAAAGTAACTCGTCCGCTGATGCTGACCCCCAGTGGTCGAATAGATAGTAACGACCTGATCCCATCGTTGCTTCCCAGTGCGGTCTAAGGTCATCGACAGGTGAATCTTCTTCCAAGTGTAGTCGCCTAGACGATGCCACCGACATGATTCCCAGTGCTGTTGTTGCAACGTCCTCCTCCAGTGCAAGTACACCGATGTTGGATGTAGTTCTTTGCAGTAGATCGTACTCAAGTTCTCGTATAAACTGGGACTTTCCCATACCACTTCCGCTGGTGATAGTGACGAGTTCATACGGCCTGTGCCCCCTTGTTATTTCGTTTAGTCCGTCCCAAGGGTACGGTATGCTCTTCACTTGGCGCTTGGCTACTAACTTATCCCAAGTCTCAGTTCCAGCTACAATACCGTCAGGTCTGTACACTGCTGAGTCCCAGAATGCCTGTGTAAACTCTTGCACCCTGTTAGCCATGAGCATTTCACTGGCGTCCTTCAGGGGGAGCTTACATATCTTAAGCTTGTTGGGGCTAAAGAGATCCTTGACCTGCTCTAACGCTAACTCTCCTGCCTTGTCTTGGTCAAAACAAATGACCACGTTCTCGTAACCCTCAAGCCACTCTAGGTTCTGCTTGATCTCCTTAGATGCGCTAGACGCTCCTGTCCGTAGCGACACCACGTCGTACTTCTGTCCAAACATCTCGTAGATAGACATGGCATCTAACTCGCCCTCAGTTATCACGAGGTACTTACCTGTTCCTCTGCAATGCTTCTGACCAAACAAGCCTACGTTACTGTGGTTGCCTGACGCACTAAATTGCTTTGTCTTTACTACACGCTTCTTAGCGCCTACTACCTCACCAGTATCCTTGTCAAAGTAAGGGTAGTAGTGTGCATCAATCGTACCGTCAGGAGCGTACTCTACTGTCACTTGGTAACGCTTACACGTACCCTCAGACAGCCTCCTGTCAGGTATGGCAGACACTACGCCACCCATGTATAAGTTACTTGGTGTTGACACTTCCGTTTCTTCTCCTGTGTTACCGTTTACGTGATACCCGCAGTCTGGTGTGAAACAGTGGCGGCCACCGTTAGAGTAGACCGCCATGTTATCCTTACTACCACACTTAGGACATTCCTCGTGGTATAAGAATTTATCACCCATTAGAAGTCAGCCATTCCTTCAGGGGCATCAGCCTCCTCTAGAACCTTGACTGCTTCCAGATACGTAGGCGTACCGTGTACTGGGTGTGCTGGGCCTGTCTTGTACTTCAGACGCACACGGGAGTTATACGGAACCTCTCCGGTGTACTTGTTGCCGTCAGCGTCAAACAGTGCAATATCGTACTTTGACTTAAACTTGCGTTGCTTGCTGCCTTCGTAGTCCTTGATCTTTACACCGTTTGAAGACAAGGCACTAGCGTCATCCTCTGACATGGTAATGGTAATGCTGTACGCACCAGTAGACTGACCTTGGTACACGTCGTGTTGCGTGACGTTGCTAAAGTTTACTGTTCCTTCGATAACTTGACTTGACATATGGAATAATCTCCGTTAGTTAATTAACTGTACTCGCAAGTACACCTATAGTATACCACACTCCTCCTCTGATTGCAACCCTCGACAACTTAAGTTTCTAATGTAGTACTAATGTAGTACTACCTTACTTTCTACTAAAGCTTACTCTTTAGTAATACTTAAGTATATATTATCATAGTCCTCCTGTAATTGCAAGACTTCATCTTGTAAAATAGTACCTTCATTATCTATTGACTCAGTATTCTCTAGTTCCCAGTGAGTAGCAATAGAGACTGACAGGCATTCGCTACAGAGGTCGTAGTGTAACCCCCTAATATCCTTCTTAACTGCCTCTAGATCGTCTAAGATCACGTCACAAGCCTTACACCTCATAGTCTTCCCCAAATATCTTGTCGTAAGACCTCATAAGCTCATTATAGCTCATGTCCCTGTATTTCTTCAGTAATACAGTACGTGCCATAGACACCACCGTTGCAAAGTCTATAAAGTTTAGCTCAAACTCTGATAAATCCTGTATCATCTGCTCTTGTGTTAAGTCTAGCTCACCCATTTTCCTCTCCTATGTTTGTTGTATTAGTAGCTAAATTAAACCACATTAGTAAAACTAAGGGTATCCATATAGGACTTAGAAACACAACAATTGCCCCATAAAATATAGTCTTTATAATGTCCATCATTAATCCTTGTGTGTCGTTAGATATAGTACTAAAAAAGTTAAAACGAAAGTAAGCAGAAAAACCACTACACTGCCTCCTGTCCGTACCATTTCATGGGGATGCCTCTAGCGTCCCAATCGTCTGCCTTAAAGTTATAGTATACCTGATATCCTAGTACAGGGTCAACCCGCTTGCATTCATCTGGCATACACTGTGGAGGGTCTACCATAGGTGCCACATCGTCTTGTAAGGCCACAGGAAGCCCACAGAGAGCTTCTAAGTGTTCCCGTATAGTCTTGTGTACCTTCTGATAACGTCGCTCATACTCGCGCCCAAGGGCTTTCAGGTGGTGCCACGTCCAGATGTAAGCGTTAGCACTAGACCGCACCCAGACTGCTGAAGGGTGGTTTTTGTGGGTGCTTTTGTATGCTATCTGCCCACCGTCTAGCTCGTTGTGAGCCGTAGACAGTAGCTGAGCAGTCTCTAATATCATCTTTACCACGTGACGGTCACACTGTAATCTAGCGGCCTCGTGTGGGTCACGGTCTAAGTAGAATATATTCATCCTTTGCGCTCCTCTCGTATAAACTCGTGTACTGTTAAATCAGACACCCGCGCTCGCTCCCAGAAATCTAGTATCTCAGGCAGTGACATAACGTACTGCTCAGAGTGTAACACGTCTAGCATATAAGAGCAATAGCGCTCATCGTGCATAGCTGACCGCACTAGACGGTCTATGTTAGGCTTCCATTCAGATTTCACTAGTCACCCTCCTCTGCGTGTTCTATATCCACATTTGCTACGCATACCGTCTTACCGCTGTCTAGCACTGCAACCACCCATGACGGGTAATCTATAAGCCATTCTCTACGTACCCAACCACGTAGCTCGTCGGCTGTATAGTATACGTCGCTCTTTAACTGATCTGGGTATAGTGTACTCATAACTTAGTATCCCCGTTATTAATCTCATCCTCTAGTATACGCTCAAAGCACCAGCTATGGTAGGGCATGTAATCCCATTTGTCTGACCAAGGCAAACCCGCCGGTAGATCATCAGGCATAGCCTTCAAATCTTCAGGGTGTATTAAGGTGCAACAGTATTCACACATGCTCATAACTAAGTATCTCCGTTGTCAATCTCATCCTGAATGATACCCTCAAAGTAATCAATGTTCCAGCCCTCGCGCAAGTCCTGCGAGCCTATACTAACCTTTAGGATTTCAAAGACATCCCTGAAGTCGTCGCATGTTAACTCCCAGTGTATAACAGCGTCTAAGGTAGCCCATTCGCAGTCAAGTTGCACAGGTGTCTCGTGTAGTCCGTATCTGTTCATGGCCTAGTATCCTCCCGTTAAAACTATGCTTAAGTCTTGCGCGTCCGCTGCAAAGGATAACCCACGTTCCACCAGTGCCGCAACCCCGTTGTAAAAGTCTGAATCTGTTTTGTAGCATATAATCATGGCCTAAGCCTCCTCGTTAACCGTTATCCAAAATACCGCCACTAGTGATCCTATAATCCATAGCCACGCGTAATCCTGTAGACTCATAACAAACACTCCCACAGTAACAGTGCACCAGTGAACACGGTAACAAACAATAGTGCCGCTATCATCTCATTATCACAATTCATGTCCTAATGTCTCCCCTGTTGTCTTAGATCGCTCAAGGTAATTCACCCATCGCAAATTGTCAAGCGCCCTCTGGTACTGTCTGAATGCGTGGCGCTCTGATTCCTGAATGTGCTTCCACGTGTTGCCATAGTCCGCGTCATTCATTATCATATCCAATGACGTGGCGTCAAGCTTATCCCATTCCGCCTTAGTCCGCGTCACCTCTGTCGCTAGTGCAAAAACATCGTATCCCATGGCCTCAGGCCTCCTCTAGTGCACAGTATTGATCCATTAATAAACAGTCCAGCTTAACAAACTCTGAGACAGTAAACAACCCCATGTTGTACAAGTTATCTAGGCTACGCTCTAGGCGCTCAAGTTTGCCTAGGTTGTCCGCTGATTGTATACGCTTTACCGCTGATTGATAGTTGCTCATGGCCTCAGGCCTCCTCTGAATAAATGGGCTTAGCGCGGATGATGTCTGTACCCTTGTGATCTTCGCCAATAAACTCTAGTGCCCAGCGAATCACGGGGTACTTGCCCTCCTCTAGATCCGTAGTGTCTACCCACTTACGTAAAGCCCTGTATGCCGCGTTTAACTGAGGATAGCTAGTGCTGTAGCCGGTGATGTCGTAACCGTCTGGCGAATCCTCACTGGACGACGCGCGGCCTCTGAATAACTGAGTGTTGAAAGTGTCGCTCATGGTGGCGTTGAACCTGTAATTACTGTACTTCACTGATATGATGATAGCCATTGTATTACCCTCGTTTATGGTGTTGATTTAGCAGTAGACACCTTAGCAGATGCCTACCACTAACGCAACCCCCTACATTGTACAGGTATCAGCGTATGCTTCAGCGTCGCCTAGGTGCTTAAACGACTTGTGAATGCCTACCTGCTCACCTGCGTCTATATCATGCAGGATGACGCGGTACTTCCACATGATGTTAGGCCATGTGATTACCTGCGCGATCACTCCCGCTTCTTCGTTCTCTACTTCGTAAACGACTTCTTTGCTCATGGCCTCAGGCCTCCTATGTTAACCTAAAATGTCACTGGTGTCATATCCATTAGCGTCTAGCCATTCTCTGGCCTCGTCTATCATACAGAATGACATGTCATAATCATAGCAGATATTACCCTGCATAACGTAGACGCAAATGGCATCGTCCTCGCCCCTAATGATGTGCTCAAAATAAACACGATCAGTCCCAACGTATACACTGTAGTCTTTATATATTGCCATGGCCTCAGGCCTCCCGTAGTGTTTCATAAACAGCGTCTAATGCAAACTCAAAATCCTTTTGTGACAGCGGATCGCCATAGGCTTCTGAAGTCCATCCGCTGAGTCTAGCGTTAGTCATCTCACCGTCAGTTACTGCCAGCAAAGATACTAGTACCTTGCGTTGTTGTTCGGTTAGTTTGATTGTAGTCATGGCCTCAATGCTCCTCTAATACTTCTTCAGTAACAATGTACGCTTGCAAGCCCAGTCGCTCAAAAGCTTCTACGCGGCGCTGTGCTTCGCCCCTATGTGAGAATATGGCGCTCATAAAGAACTTACTATCCTCAGATTGTTTACCGTAAACTAAATATACAAACATGGCCTCAGGCCTCCTCTGGTGTGATATCTGTGCGATAGGTGGCACATTCTGTCATGGTCACTTTATACCCGTCGCGCTTTGGAAATTTCTCAGTCATCATGTGCATCATATCTAATGCCTGCTCTAGAGACTTTGTTGACATTGAGCGCTCGTGAGTCGCAAACAAGTGACGCCCATTCTGTGAAACGTTTAT
>Ga0098060_1000617_pt1 | contig 15588 bp, 18 predicted proteins | sample 21_taG_FD_77063 | JGI IMG/M metagenome (GOLD analysis project Ga0098060, IMG submission 77063) | Marine viral communities from the Subarctic Pacific Ocean - 21_ETSP_OMZ_AT15319 metaG | ecosystem: Environmental > Aquatic > Marine > Oceanic | place: Pacific Ocean | collected 2015-01-19 | reverse complement strand
TGACTCCACCATTTTGAAACATTATTCCTTCATAAGTAGTGCCATCTCCATTAAGTGTTAAGGCGGAAGTGGCATTTGGATTGGCTGCACCAATACCAACATGGCCTATCTCATCAACTACGAATGGGGTTGAAACCGTTCCTCCTGTAATAGTCACTCTCAGAAAATCTGCTGCTCCTCCTGATGCACCAGTTATTTCAAATGTGGTAGCATCATAAGTTAAATTTGCACTTCCTCCGATAGTATCGGCTGCTGTGCCAAAGGCTACTTGATTAGCAGCAATAGTTCCTCCAATTCCTCCTCCTGTGGATGCTGCCCAAGAAGGGACACCTGCTGCAAGAGTTAAAACTTCACCATTGGCTCCAGCCCCTAATTTGGATAAGGTATTGGCTGCGGAAGCATAAATTATATCTCCTTGAGCATAGGTGTTAAAAGATGTTCCTCCAGAAGTTGCTCCTAAAGTTCCCACAATTTCTGCGGCACCTGTTGGGTCATTGACTGTAATGCCTGATAGAGTTGTGGCGACTGAAGTTACGCTTCCGCCACCGCCTCCACCTCCAATGGTGATTCGGGCGATATTTGGGGAAGAACCAACTGCTAAAGTTCCATTAGAAACTTCAATAATATCTATGCCGAACAAATCGGTTGCTAAATCAAAAGTTCTGACTTCTAAACCGCTTGCACCGCCCGTTCCTGTGTATGTGTTAGACATCTGTATCACCTATGGTTAGCAACAAAGTTGCATCAGATTCCACCCTCCATACCTTGACGGTTGGTATCAGTAAATCCGTTTTGTTGTTCACTCCACCCTACTAAGGCTGCTTGAACATTTCCAGTAAGTATATCTACTCCTGCTCCGCCTCCGCCATCAACATTGACGACTCTGAAAACGATTTGCTTTTCACAAACTAATGGGATTTCAAAAGACCACATTTGGTTTGGAGGTGTGACCGCAGCCCATTGGAAATTATTCCAAGAAAATGATAGTTCTCCATCAACCCAGATTTGGTATAAGGCTGTGGCTGCACCATTTAGAGTTGGCAGGGTGTGTCCAAACTTAGCAATTAAATAGAGTTCATTTTTACGACCCGCAGCCGTAGCGGTGGTTGTTCCAGTCCTTAGAGTTCCTGTGGCTAATCCACCCGCAGAATTTCCTGAAAATTGCACACCCGTAGAAGTAATAGGTTGAGCACCACCATAAAAGGTAGAACCGACTCCAATTCCAGCCGTAGTAGGAAGTGTGGGTGGGGTAGTAGATGGTAAATTGGAAGCGCATGGTTGTAAAGCAGTTCCAGCAGGTGAACCCGCAGGGGCTGACCAAGTTTGCGTTCCTAAGATATTGTCATCATTAGCGTTGATAACAATTAAATCAACAAATTGTCCTGAATCTAAGAAACCTGCTGGGGCAAGACCTCCTTCATCCAAAAGTTGAGTTAAATTGACATTTTGACGCTGAATCAAGTTAGATGAATCAGATTTTGGGACTAAATGCCAAGGATAGGCTTTACTATCAACATTATTAGGGTGTAAGTTAAGATTTTCTATGGAGGGGCGAACTGGCCTCTTAAATGTGCCAGGGTCAATTCCTGCTCTTTGAGGTTGGGTTGCTACTGAAGTTTCAGTAGAATAACTGGAATATGGGACAGGAGAAGCATTAACCGCATCTCCTTTGAGAGAATAACTGGTTTGAAAGGCTTTTTTCCGATAAGCCCGCTTGGAGTTACGGATATTTTCGTTGGTATCACCATCTGACATAAAATGACCTCATACTTAGTTTGATGTTTCGTATATTTAAGTTTAATCTCGCTTAGTTCTCTTATCTTGATGCACGGTTTTTGGCGCATCAGGCTTTTTAAGTTTGGCTTGTTGATTTCGCCAGTAGGTTTGTGATTGTTGCAGATACCACTCCCAATCGGTTGTGTCCAAGCCACGAGAGAGTAATAACTGTCTTCTAAACCATTCTACATTATCTACGGTAACTTCAATTCCTAATTGGATTAACTTTTCACAAATCAAAGAATCTGAACCGCTAAATTCCCAATAGGTTACATAGACTTGAGCAAAACATCGGTTATCTACATATGGATAGTTGGCTATATCGGGAAGTTGGTTAGTCATCACATATCTAACATCCCAAGTTTCAAAAGGTTTAACATAAATGTTAGGCTCTAATAAGTAGCCGTAATTTGACTCAATGTTCTTGGGAAATGGGGACGCATCTCCAGATATGCCCCATGATTTAATATCTTCAGGGTTTTGATAATACCACACATTGTCAATGGCTATTTGCACGAATCCATTAGGAATCCAATTGGTAGTGACAAAACCATCATTTACCCAATTGGCGGATACGCCCGCAGTAGAACCAAAATCATCAATGACAACGAAGTGGTCTTCCCTCATTAAATTAGGTTCGGTTAAAACCTCTCCTTGTCGGTCAGCATAGTTCAAGACGGCTTCACCATAAGCGTCAGTAAAAATGGAAAATTGTTCTCCAGGTTGCGGCAAAGGTCTGTTTTGAGCAGCCATTCTTGCGGGATTCAAACACCACAAATAATTTTGGTAAGTTATTGCCATTAGGAAAACCTCTTGGGAATAGATTTCAACTTTTCTTCATTTTCTTTCTTCTCGTGAATATCGGCCATAAGTTGATGACGAATTAGCATCTGTTTGTATTGCATAACGGTTTCAACTGATACAGGAATATCTCTTTGGGTCAATTCATAAGCAATTAAAGAATCCGACCCATCAAATAAAACATATTCAATATAAACACGAGGGATAAAAACATCTCCAATTTGGGCAGGAATAACATTAGTATTTAGGGAATAATCTACTGATATAGTAGTAGCGGAATTTGATGGAGTAGTTATATCTTTAACAACTTGCGAGGGTTGGAGATTATTCATGTAAAAATATGCTCCCCAAGTAGAGCCTTGTTTGATGTATAAGGGAGTTTCGCTCATGGCCCAACTTGGCATCCAACCAAGTGGCTTAAATCGTGTTCCTCCTGATGGTCCAAACGGTGATGTATAGCCCGAAATGCCAATGTTATGACCTCCAGAAGTTTGAGTGCTTCTATCAGGATTTTGGAAATATAATTGTTGATTAACCCATAATTGACACGAAGCAGTAGGAGGCCAAATTGAAAGTTCATCAACTACTAAAAATTGCTCGGCGGTGACAAAGGCAGGAATGTCTAAGTTGCTTCCATAACCTCCTACAAAGATTTCTACACCCTCATTTCGGTTGGCTGTAAATTGAGGGATATAAGGATTAAGTGTGAGAATAGGATGCAGATTAAGCGTAAATGGGTCAGGATAGTTCTGACTTGGGACTACGCCTCGCCATTCATAAACCTGTCGGCGCATCATAACACAACATTAGCATCCTTGCTATTTGAGGCTTCCGTTTTCACGCAATTCTCTTTTGAATTTCATTTTGTCCAATTAAAGTGATTTTTACTCTTACAGTTCGGACATCTGCGGTTCCAGCGGCCATGCGGTGTCCAGCGATAGCCACATTGTTTTGAACCATAACTTGTATCGGTTGTTGATACAATACCAAAATTGGTGAGGGGAATGCGATATATCTTTGCTGATGCATTGATTTAGGCATCAATAATCTTTGAGTTCCGATGTCATCTGATGGAATGGTGTTTCCACTTACAAAGAAATTAACATCAAAATCAGTAAAAGTTCCTGTGGCACTTGTTCCTGCTGCGGATTGGTAAGCATAAAAATAAGGTGATGTGGTAGTAACAGTAGTGAGTTGATTGCCATTAGCGTCTAAAGCCATGACATCTACTGCATATCCATAAAAAGTGCATTGTTCATTATTAAATTGATTGGTAAAAGCATTGACAGTAATAGAAGTCCCACCTGCCAAGGTTGTGTCAGTTCCAAAAGCAGCAACTGGGAAATCGTGGACTGTGGTAATAATCTTTGGTTCGGGGTCTTGTCGCACCATCTTAGTTCACCACCGTATTCTTAATAATTTCATTTTGACCCATAAGTGTAATTCTAACACGAACTGTTCTAACATCTGTGGCTACGCCTCCCATTTGGTGAGGGGCTATAACTACATTGTTTTCTACCACTACTTGTAAAGGTTGCTGATACCTAACTAAAATTGGTGATGAAAAACTGATATATCTTTGTTGTTCAGCACCTGGCATTAACATTCTTTGGATTTGAATATCGCTGGAAGGGATTTGATTACCGCCTACCATGATTTTTACATCAAAATCGGTAAATGTGCCTGTGGTGCCTCCTGGTGTTTGGTAAGCATAGTAGTAGGGATTTTGAGCACCAACAGTTGCTATTAAATCGTTTCCATTCACATCTAATGGAATTACATTGACGGCCAAACCCCAAATGGTGATTTGTTCGTTATTAGCCTGAAATGTGTTAATTCCTTGTAGGATATTAGTTAGTGCTGCTAAGTTAGCACCACCAGCGGCTGCAACAGGAAAGTCATGAGTCGTGCTCATTATCTTCGGTTCAGGGTCTTGATTAACCATATTTGAATCACCCTCACATAGACCGTGCAGCAATCTTTTGGACCGCTAACTCGCTAATGAGGCTGATTTTATATCGGACAGTTGTAGCAGCAACAGGGCCAATACCATAGTTGAATGCGGCAACAGCAGAGTTAGCAGTAACAGTTAATTGTAGAGGTTGTTGGAATAAAGCCAAAACAGGAACTGTGAAACTCATGGTTTGGTCTTGTTGTCCATAAATCCATCCTAAGTCAAAAGCGTTTGATGGAACATTGTTAGAACCAACTGAACAAGTTAGGGTAAAGTCGGTAGGCATAGTAAATTTCGGGTCAGTAACTGCTGTGATTTGTTGTCCCGTAGGGCCTAACAAGATAATATCAACTGCAACCGCATAAATCCTAAGTTCTTCGTTATTTGCCTGATTCGTAAATATATTTACTGTATTCTGTGTTCCAGCCGCTACTGCGATTGGGAAATCGTGAATAGTAGTATATACTTCTGGTTGTGGGTCCTGATTTACCATATGTTCAATCTCCTATGTATTGTATAAGTCACTCTTACTATTTCAATCTATCGTTAGGATTCCCAAACATTGACTGGAGCCTTTTGTTTTCGGGCCAAATGAATCCAACGAACCAACAATCCAAATACTAAAATATCAAAGATAAAAAAATACCCTCCGAACTCTCTTAAATGAGATTGCATATCAGTTACTACTTCTAATGGAGTTTTTAATCCATTTCGCATAATAATAGCGGTCCAAATCATAGCCATCAAGAAAGCACCCCCAAAAGTAAGAAGCATTTCTCTTAAAATGGTGCTACGACCCATATGATAAAACTTTGTTTCACTTTCTATTTAAGCGTTTCTGAATAATGCATCATCATCTAAACTATCATCGGCAGGTAGCACAGAAACTTCAGGTGGCATCACTTGTGCTTCTAAGGCTTTATTGTCTAAATACTTACGAACTAAGCCATACATTTTTGGAGCAATATCTTCCATTTCTTCGGTCATATCACGACCTTCTTTGGCTGCTTCTTCCTCAAAGTATTCTTGAAATTTAGAAAGTAAGGTCATGGTTTTGTAAAATGATGGAGTAAATGCTAATTTAGTGCTGGCTCCAATATCATTAGCAGTTTTTTGAGCCATAATTGCTAAGATAACGGCGGCCAAATTGGTGGCCGTAATGAATCCAAGTAGTTGCCAAGTCCACCAAGCAGTTGGTTGAACTACCAAAGCAAAGGTTTGAACTACGACCTCTATAAATAAGGCTAACATTATCATATATCTGGCACTTATCATCTGTGGGTCTGCTAAACGCTCCCAATCTGCCTCTTCTTTCATAATTCTTCCTCTGGTGCTGCAAAAATAATAAATGTGAGTTCATTAGTGGGGTAAAACCCCGCATGAATATAACCATATTCCTCTACCTGTTTAATTGTTTTCTTTTCCCACTTCCTTTCTTTGTCAATTAAAAATGCGGTATCTCTAAAAATACCTTGATTGGATAGCATTAAAAAATCCGAAATAGTATAAACTTTATGCGTTTCTCCTTCTATCTCATATTCGGCAAATTCGGTATCTACGGGATTGTGGTCAGCCAATAATTGTCTTTCAAAGAAATCCTCTCCTAATTGGGCTTTGAGGGCTTGCTCTACTCCGAATCCTGCTCGCAAGCGTTCTTCTATTACTTCCCACTCTCTTTCAGCCAATGAATCCCACCAAGAAGCGTTGGAATTGTATTCTCGCCCTATATCAGAACGATAAGAATCTAAATAATCATTTTTACGACTTAGAATAAATGCAGCCCAGATTTCTTCTGGCGTTGCCTCATCAGTCATAATAAATATAGGGGATATTACTTATTTAACACTACCGTTGCTTATTGTTGTCTTCGGTTAGGGAATCGGCGGGAAATGGATTCCATTACTGCGGCATCGGATGGAGTATTAGTGGTCCAATAGTCGTATTTGGCCGCAAATATCAAATCTGTGTTGAGCAAGACATTATTAGGCATCATAAAACGAGTCAAACGATAAACCTCTACCCGATAGAGTCCAATACCCAAAAGATTCTCTGCTTCTTCTAAAGCAGCGTCTAAATCAGAAGTGGTGGTAAAGATAACTCCATCTTCGGAACGAGAGGTTTCTTGATATTTAATTTGATAGAAAATTGAAACTTGTGAGTCCGTTTCGCCTTCCATCGCAAACAAAGTTGGTTCAGGATACATAAAGAAATCATTTTCAAATTCAAAACCAAGAGTTTCTTGGTCCCACAATTCTCGGCAATACATCAATAACTCTTCTAATTTAGGTAGATGTTCCTCATAATCTTCAGGCGTAGCCCAAGTGGAAACAACTCCTACGGGTTCAGAAGTAAGTTCCGAAGAGGCTCCAATATATCCTCCGTCTGCCGATACTGAAGTATAGCCTCCGAAAAGAGTAGATAATGCAGTTTGCACAAACAAAATTCTATCTTCAAATTCAGCATCTGAAATATCTGAATCTCCTTGAGTAGAGGGAACATAAATCTTAATTTCATAACGAGCATCTTGGGATAAATCCTCTAATGGTGCTTCCGCAGCCTTAGTGTCTTTTTTCTTATTTTTGTTTAAGTTAAGCATTTCAGCGATTTCATCAACGCCTCCTGCTAAATTCAATCCCATCCAACTTTCTGCATCAAATTGTTCGCCTTCATAATCACGAATAGCGACACCTACGGGGAATCGTGGCACTCCATCATCAGTATATTCAAAGAATCTAACGGTAAGTGGGCGACCAATTGCAGCATCCCTGTTAGCCCATAATTCCCTTCTTTCATCCAAAGTTCCCATCGGTCTGGCTCGGAATCTCCTTCCATTAGGTGCTTCACATTCCCAAATAGGAGTTCCTCTATCATTTCCTGTGGCTTCATAATAGCCTACGATTGGGAATTCTTCATCAATAAAAGTCTTTAATTTTTGTAGGTGCTTGGAACGCTTATCTAATTCATAAGGTGATTCCAAATTACGAATCATTAAACCTTCAAAACCTTCTTCTTCAAATAATGCTAAATAAGCCACCACATCTTCTTCACTACGAATTCTTACATTTCGGGTCAATCTTAGACGAGGAGTTTGTGAACTTGGAACTGCTCTAAGAAGTGATTGCAGCAAACGATAACGGGCTGCGAAAGTCATATCCATGTTGCTTAAGTTAATCAAATCATAAATACGATACGATACTTGTTCTAAATCTTCTAAATCTTGTTCAGACAAATTCTCTGGCTTTTTACGAACTAATCCTGAAACTCTTTGGAAGGTTAGGGTGTCGGAATATAATTCTCCATCTAAAACAATGCTGGGCGGTAGATTCAATAGTGCAATTTCACTACGAAGTGAGTTCATTCCTGCAAACTCTTTATTTTTACGAGTCAATAAAACAATGTTAGAGGGAAAACCTTCGGCACTCATGGCTAAACAACGGACTCCATCAAACTTTCTCTGTCCCGCCGCAGGATATTCTACATGACGGGCTGCTTTGGAAAACTTCTTGGCTAACATTGGTAAAATGTTAATTTCAGTAATGGCTGATGCACGAGTCAATTTGTAGCCTTCATCTATTTTTCTAAGCCATTTGGACTGTGCTTCTGATTGGGCTTGTTGTGCAATAGTTCGGTTTTGTCGCCCTTCCGTAACATATTGTGGTTCAGGCTCCACCATATTTTCGCTACCTTCTACGCCAGAGCGAGTTTTAATATGATACATATCATCAGAGATTCTTTCTACCGTAATTTCCCAAGTGCGAATAGAACCGTTGCTATCTTTTTTGTAGAGCATATCAAAGGGCATACCTTATCATTCTCCAACCATCTATTTAACTTTATTCATTTAACTTAAAAAATGACATGGTATGTGTCGGAACCTTAGCCCACAAAGCAAATTTTCTTAATTGTCTGCGGATGATTCCCAACTCACTCACTATCCAATTCCCAAAAACTACTCTCTTTTTGGCTACTATCTCGGTAACCGAATTTTTTGACTCGCATTTCGTCTAAAACTAATTCAGAAAAGATGTTACCAAAAATAGTTCCTAAAACACCAACAATGATTCCACCTACAATAAATCCAAAGCCAAAGTATTCTTTATCTTGTTCATCATCAAAGAATCCTGCACGATTATTAACTACTTCTACGGGTGCGGCAGATTTAGATGGTTTTTTCTTAGGCTTTTTCTCTTCGGCATAATAAACAAAATCTTGCTGTTGCATTTTCGCAGACATTCGTTCATCTCTGTGAAGGTGTTCAATGGCTCTTTCAATAAGTGATTGACGGGCAGATTGCTTATCAGGCCCTTCTCCGTAACTGCTGATACGAGAGCGTCCATTGTTGGGTAGTCCAAACATTACATCTCCAAAGACAATGAATTCTCCATCTCGTTGCATGGTATGTCCAATATCAGTCATAATAACTTCATACTGCACTTGACTCATCTCCTTTGGCATTGGAAGAGGTTTCAACTAAAAAGTAACCAATAACTAAAATTGGAACTGAAAACAAGGCTAAGTCGTGCTTTTCTACTACTTTGAGAGGGTTGCCATGCGATTGATAGGTTTTGTGAACATTACCTACGGTAGAAAGGAAAAAGGCTAATGAACCTACGGCGGCTAACATAGTTCCTCGCCATGCTTTACGAGAAATTTCGTCTTTGGCTTCGGCTTGAGCCTCAAAGTCTTTATCAATGTCTTGTTTATCTGCATTCGCCATAATTGAAACCTCCTTAGTTAGAGGATTTCTTCATCATCACTAAGCCCAATCCTAAGACACCTGCTGCAACTGCAACAGGGGCTACCATTTTTGATGAGGTATCTTCTGCTCCAAACAATTTGCTCCACCATGATTCTTCCTCTACTGGTGCAGTAGTTACTGTGCTGGAAGAGTATGGGTCACCTGTTCGGCATCCAAAGGTAGGCCACAGAGGGTCACAAACACGAGAGTTATAGGCTCTGCGAGCACCTGCGCCTGGAATAGAGTCAAGATAATTTCGGGCATTTGGGTCAGCCCATCCCATGTTGTCAAAATTGCTTCCTTTTCCTTGCCAATTAACCATACCACTCATTGTATATGGGATTCCAGCAGGTCCAAAAGGTGCATATTGGTCGCCTGATTGATTCAAAGTCCAAAGTTGTGGCACCCATGCCATCCAAGGAGATGAAGAGGGTGCTTGAGTGATTGGATTTCCTGAATTATCCCACTTAGCAACCTTTTGGCGTGAACCATCTGCTAAAACAATATAACAGTCTTGCATTCCAAGTGCGCCAGGGTCGCATTGTAGATTAAACGACATGATAATAGTTAAGTATTACTGCTACTTAAACTTACTTTCGCTGACTCCACCAATAGGCTGCTCCCAAAGCGAGAACGGCTGTGGCGATTGCAGCAGTAGATTTACTAATTCCTTTTGAAGATTCTTCAAACAAATCGTCAGAATCAAGAAGTCCACGAGCATTGAATTCTTCTGCCCTGACCCAATCGGCTAATTCTTCATCCATTTCACCATCAGTCATAGACATATCTTGGTATTGTGCAATAGAATCTATAACATCTTCACTCATGAAATATGGGAATGATACTTCCCACAAATCGGTTCCTGTATCGTGTCGTGAAACTGAAAATAAACCTTCAAAGGTTTCTTCATAAAATTCTTCAATAAGATAATCTTTTAATTCTTCCTCTACTACAAAAGTTTCGCTACCATCTGCTTCGTCTGACCAAACATTGGAAACGGAATCAATAACTTCAACAAATTCTGCATCATAAACACCTTTTTCTCCACCCATCTCTAAATGTTCATCATAACAACCTTTACATAACTTGTGGAGATAAACTCCATCTTCAATATGAGCCACAATTTGGCTATTTTCATTACAAGTATGGCATTCTGCATCTAAGTCCTCAATATCTTGTTCTCCATCTTCAATACCTAAAGCCATAGCCTTCATATCAGGGCCTTGTCCTTCAGCACGACCCACAAAAATGTAATCGTGTGCAGGTAGAGATTGTGAGGCATCAGTAGCAGAAATAATTTCTCCTCCTGTGTGTTGTCCTAAAACACGACCATTTCCATTAGGTGATGAGGATGGTTCAGGAACTAAAAGTTCAGGAGTTTCTACGGCTGCGTCTTCAGCAGCAAATGATTCTACAACTTCTGCTTCTTTTAATTCTGATTCAGTAGTTGGAAGAGATTGTCCTAATGCAGCAGCCACAGTTTGTGCATCTGCCTTACCAATCATAGATTGACACTTATGCTTCTTGCCATCTTCATCAGTAAAAAATCCGACAACTTGGTAGCGGAATCCGCCTCCACGAGAGGGTGTAGCGATAATTTCATCCACATCTGCCTCAACTTTGCGTTTTAGGCCGACTGAATAGATTTCTCTTGTAACCATAGTATATCCTCCGTTTCACGACTATATCAATCTATCTCTTAGAATCCAAATACATCCTTTTGGAAATTACCTCTGGTAGATACTCCTTGTTGCCCTACGGCATCTCCGTAAATGCCCATAGTGTTTGAATTTGGGGCTGATGCAGCATTTAGAAAGAAAGACATAGAACCTGCGTGAGATTCAGCAGCGTATTGTTCCTGCTGCGCTTGTGATTGTTCTTCGGCTTCTTTTTCTGCGGCTTCGGTTTCTAACCTTTGCATTTCGGCTTCCGCAGTTTCTAATACTTGCTCATATTTATTGACTTCATCGTGAGCATCTAAGCCTCGGAATAAGCCTCCTAAACCAAATCCTAATGGGAACAAACCCATAGCACTTACTACGAAAGGTCGGTAATTGTATTCTCCTTCTGAAGACAATAGTTTTCCATCTTGTGAATACTTGTCAAAAGCCCACAATCCTAATGAACCAATTCCCATAAGTATTGGAAATCCGACTAATGGGCGGGATAGTTGGTCTTTGATAGGAGTTTCAACCACAGCATCATCTTCTTCACCTTCAAAAATTGAGGACCTTAATGCTGCGAAATCCATAGGCTCACCTGTATTTAGTTTATACCTCTTGATATTTAAGATTAGCGGATGGTAGATTGATTATAACTAAATCAATTTGCGCCAATTGCACTTCCTCCATAATTCTGACCGAATTCTGGATAGGTAGTAGATAAAGTCATACTGTATGACGACAAATCAGGGCCATTAACCATTTTCTCATAAGGTCCAATGTTTCCTAAATTAAGAGTTTGTCCAACTGCTTGACCGTTAATGATACCTCGTTGTGTGGAAACTCTTTGAATATCTCCTGAATTATTAACTACTCCCCATGCGTCAAGAGATTCTTGAGCAGGTGTGTGCGCTTCTTTAACATTTTCAGCACCCATAACTTCTTGTGCAATCTTCCAACCTCCACGAACTCCAAAAGCAACTACAAATCCAACTAAGGATAAGGCTCCTAAATTAAGTGCAAAATCTTTCCAATCTGTCATAATTATTCACCCAATAGCATTCCAGTCAAAACTGATGCAAGAGTTACACCAGCACTCATTAAGACAAAGCCAAGTCCAAGTTTAGCACCTGTTTCAATTGGCTTTTCAAGAACGATGTTTTCAGCACTACCAAACCATTGTGGAACTCCGTTGCTTGAAATAACTGCGGATGATTCACCAAATGAATTTGGATAATAACCTTCATCAATCATAGGGTTCTCAAATGTTTCTGCACTCTTTTTGTAACCTTTACGAATCTTGGTTCGCATTTTATCAGCATAGATTCCTGATGTCATTGGTCCATAAACTTGAGGGTTAGGATAACCAATACGGCCATAAACATTAAAGTTACCAACAGAGGTTTCAATAAAGAAGTGGAAACGGTTCATGCTACCTTGACGCTTGGTAAGATAGACAGGTCGTGTGCCACTCTTAAGTTGAGCACGAGGGTATTTTTCTCTGATACGGCTCATGCTGTTTGCCAAATCTCCATCATAACTTGGTGGAAATACTTCCATAGCCTCAAAGTGTTCCCAACCTTCTGCCATTAGAGTTTCCACATTTTTCTGTGTCTGGCTTGGCAAATAGAAACTCATTAAAATCTCGCTCATATCCAAGTATTCTGGGCTCTGTTGGCCTCGGTAACCCATAGCAGTAGCAATTTGAGCCATATTCATAAGGTGACTTAACGCCTCTTCATTGATTTCTTCATCCCCAGGAACAATTTGGTGGAAAGATGTGAAACCATTATTCATAAGCCATTGTTGATGAGTTCGGAATTGAGATACCAATTCATCATCTGTCATATTCGTAAGTGCTGTTGTAGATGATTCCGCACTTCCATACCATTGTGGAACTCCACGACCAGATGTTAAAGCAGAATCTTCTCCATACGAATTAGGGATAAAATCTTCGTGCATATAGTTCATGCCTTCTTCGGCACCCATGCGAACAGGAGGTTCTACATATTGAGAAGAGCCTGAGCCATAAGCCACAGGAACTCCGTTGCCTGTCATTCCATCTACTTCAGCAGAGTTTTGAGGATACATATCTGTGTATGCTTCTGCGCCGAAATGGATGCCAACTGGAGGTGCAGAGGGTGAACTTGTTCCAAATCCATCTTCCCATTGAACCATAGCATCAGTCAAAACCATGCCTTCTGCGTGTTTAGCATCGGAATCGCCCAATCCACGGAATCCTACTGGTTGTTGAGATTTAGCATTACTTCGTAGGTCTTGCTTGATTGAACCGCTAACTCCTACATTGCTAATCCATCGCCCTTTAGCATCACGAGCCAAATAACGAGAATTTCCCTTGATGTGGTCAAAGCGTTGTCGCTTTCCGTATCGGCGTTTGCGACCTTCTGCATTCATCTTTTTCATAGCCTTGCGAGCATATTCTTCTGCATCATCGTAATCTTCGCCTTCATCAATAAATTCATCCATAATAGTTTCCTGTCCTGTTTGGTCAATAAAGAGAACATTTTCAGCAGAATAAGATTCGCTCATTGGGTCATAGGTTTCTGGAGATTCAGTAAGTGGGTCATATGATTCAGGGGTGTAATCGTGTGATTCGCCTTCAGCAGAAAACGCTGTTTCCTTGCTATATCCACCCTTTGCTTTCTTAGTAATTTTAGCATTATATTCTCGGTCAGACATTGGACCGTAAATCTTGGGTGCATCGTAACCGATTCGGCCATAGACATTGAATCCGCCACGGTTGGTTTCCATAAAGATGTGGAATGCGTTGCTCTTTCCTGTTTTTTTAGTCATGTAAATAACATCGTAAATTTCAATGTTTGAATACATATTTTCTAAAACTCGGCGAGCCTCATCAATATCATGCTGTCCTGCTGGAAATACTTCCATGGCTTGAAACTTTTCTCTCATATAATCTACATCCTTAATTGCGTCTTCTTCTTGTCGGCGTTGTTTCTTGGAAGGAGAACGATACTTTGTTTCTTCGGCAGCGTGACACCCACAATTGTTGCACATATGATTGGTTACCTGTTCCGACTATTTAAGGTTATTTAACGCTCAAATATATTTCGGAATTTTTGCACTACTTCGGCATCGGTATAATTAGCCCAACCTGGAGTTCCATAAAGTAGAACATCATAAAGGAAGTTGTAATCTGAATTTTCTAATTCATGCTCTACCAAATCGTATCGCATAAGGTTGATTTCTGCTTCAGTATATTCATCGGAATCGTCTGCGGAAAATGATTCTGCATTTTTGGGAGGGTAATCCCATTGTTCTCCATTTTCATCTTTGCCAAACCAAAGCAGCGATACATCAGTCCCGAATCCATCTGCCCATCCAGCGGTTTCTTCAATGAAACAAGACAAGCAACCTCGCTCATCACATTGGCAAGGTTCGTAAGCAGTTTCTTCATAGAATCTAATGTAGTCATTCTTGCTAACCCAACTGAAGCCCTCAACTTCCTGTTCCTCGTTATCCTCTTCATCTATATAGGTTCCTACATAGTGCAATTTCACTTCGTCTTTCATTGGGAAAAACTGCCTAAATTCAGCATCCCATGTTTCTGCTCCAAAAGATTCTTCTTGAGTTAATTTTTGATTAGTTTTATCTAATACTTCATACCAATCGGAAATAGACGATGGTTTTTCTTGATTACTTACTGTTACTAAAGCATCTAATGGGAATCCTTTTACTGCGCTGGTGTATCTTAGTTGGCTACTTCCTTTATTGTATAACCCTGCGGGATTGGATACAACTCCTAAACCTGAACTAATGCTGGCAAAAAGACGACAGTTATAATAAATTTTCCTCCCTAATGCTGCGAAAGAATTATCGTGACAAGTGTTCCAAAAATTATTTACTGTGGTATTAGACTCAAAAGTTTCAGCAGACCACATTTCTTGACCTTGTTTTAAGTTTAACAAAATATCTGTGATAAAAATTCCACGACCTCCTAAAATTTGAATATCTTCATCGCCTGATGCTTGCCCTATATTCATGTGCATTTCCATAACATCATGTAACTTTTCTAAAATTCCAAGCGGGACTGATTCAGCCACCTTTTGTAAGTATTGAAAATAATAGATGTCAGTTAATTTTTCTGGGAAGTTATCATCCATAATGGCTTGACTTAAAAACTCTGAAAATTCATCGGCACTCATTTGTTTATCTTGGTCTAAATTTGTGTATTTATAATACGGGGCAATCATTTCATTGTAAATAGATTCTTCATTAGCCGCATCAATATAATAGGATTGCTCCTCTTGGTATTCTTTTAATATGTCATCATACTCGTCATTGAGTTGAGCATCAGTTTTGTCTGAAAATCCTTTGATAAAACGACCTTTTTTATCTCTTTTCTGTTGTTTCCAAGAATTAGTTTCAGCATCAAAAACAACATTTTCTGAAGCAAAAACAGAATTACGACTCACCCACATATCTACATAAGATTGAGGAATATCAATCTCGCTATTAACAATTTGACGGAAGACTTCATCTATGTCAAAATCTAAATCACCTTGTTCACGAGCCTGTCGTTGTAGGTAAAGAGCGTAATCGTGAGCCAAACTTTTCATAGCACCCATTAGACCACTCCCTTGAAATCATCACATAATTGTTTAACGCTAACCTCTTGT
>Ga0098060_1000614_pt1 | contig 15618 bp, 13 predicted proteins | sample 21_taG_FD_77063 | JGI IMG/M metagenome (GOLD analysis project Ga0098060, IMG submission 77063) | Marine viral communities from the Subarctic Pacific Ocean - 21_ETSP_OMZ_AT15319 metaG | ecosystem: Environmental > Aquatic > Marine > Oceanic | place: Pacific Ocean | collected 2015-01-19 | reverse complement strand
TGCATTCTTTGGTATTTCAGGTGAAGGTAAACAAGATATGGAATACTTGGCTGGTATATATAGTTCTATGCAAGGAGATACTAATCAAACTAAAGATATGCCATTTAAAGGTATGCTTGCTATCGATGAATATGGTACAAGAAGAGTTAAGTATTGGTTAAAGCATTCTGTAGAGCCTGCATTAAAACAAGTAGGAGAGCTTGTAAGACAATATACTCAATCTGTATATACAGCAAACAAAATATTTAGAATAGTTCAACCAAGTGCTATACAAGAAGAAAAACAAGTAGAAATTAATATTCCAGTTTATAATGATATGGGAGAAGCTATAGGTAAATATATGGACTATGCATCTTCTAAATTTGATGTAAGACTTATAGCTGGTTCTACACTTCCTGTTAATAGATGGGCATATCTTGCTGAACTAAAAGAACTAATGCAATTAGGCGTTGTAGATGATGTTGCAGTTTTATCAGAAACTGACATTAAAAACAAAGATAAGATAGTTAAACGTAAATCTTTATATGCACAAATGAAAAACCAAATAGAAGGTATGGAAAAACAAATGCAAGATAAAGAAGGTACTATTGAAACTCTTGAAAGACAACTTGTGCAAGCAGGTATTAAAAACAAAACAATGCAAGGCCAAATGGAAGTTAGTAGAAAAGTTGCAGAAACTAAAGCTGCAGCTGAAAATGAATTTAAGGAAACTAAAACTTTGCAACAGCAAATTAGGACAGAAAGTCAAAAACATCTTGAAGAAAATAAATCAAAATTATCTGACTTACTAAATAACTTGCCTGTTAACCAAGAAAATAAGTAACTTACAAACAATAAATAGGAGAAAATAATGATAGAAGAACAATCTGGTAACTCAACTCCATCTAATGAAGTATCTAATACAGATGCTGAAAAAGGTGTATTTGACTCTAGTGACTCTTTCTTTGATGCTTTAGATAACGAAGTTAGTGGCGCTGTTTTAGACGAAACAACTTCAGGGGAAGTTCAAGAAGAATCAATAAACCAACAAGCTGAACAGTCAACTCAGGAAACTCCTGACTCTGTACAGGCGCAAGGTAATGATACCGACTGGCAAAAAAGATATAAAGATTCCAGTCGAGAAGCTCAAAGGTTAAATGCCGAACTCCAAGAGTTCCAACCAATTAAGCCTTTAGTTGAATATATGAAAAGAGATAGCGGCCTAGTGGACACTATTCGTGGCTACCTGCAAAATGGTGGCAAAACGCCTTCATCAATACAAGATAATCTGAATTTATCAGATGATTTTATATTTGATGGACACGAAGCAGTTACTGATACAAATTCAGAATCTGCTAAAGTACTTAATCAAATGGTAGATGGTACGGTTCAAAAAAGAGTTAATGATATATTAGCCAGAGAAAAAGAACAGAATGCTGTAGTAGCTCAAAAAAACAAACAATTAAATGAAGCTAAGCAGTTTATGGAAAAAACTGGAATGTCTGAAGAAGATTTTACTTCTATGCTTAATAAAGCAAAAGGTAAACAATTTTCTTATGATGATATGTATTATCTCTTGAATCGTGATAAAGCTGCACAAAATGTAGCTACTTCTACTAAAAACGAGATGCTTGGTCAAATGAAAAATGCAAGACAAATACCTACATCACAAGGTGGAACAAATAGTGCTGGCGCTCCTGTTAAATCAGCAGATGACAGTATATTTGATGCACTAGCTGGTGCAGATGGAGGTCTTGACGATTTATTTAGCTAAGTAATCTTTTAAATTAAACTTGTAAAGGAGATTACAATGGCAGATAATTTTAAATTATCAGACATAAGCCCAGGTGCAGCGCCTAACGCTAGCAACCCAGGCTCGGGTACAGACCTTAGTACAGGCGATTTAAGAAGAAAGTACAATTTTGGTGACAGAGTATCTGAACTAAATATTGCACAAGACCCTTTCTTTCGTTTCGTATCTAAAGTAGCAAAGAAACCTTGCGATGACCCAAAATTCAAATTCACAGAGCGTAGAGGCTCTTGGCATAAAAGATATGCATACGTTGTTGACCATGGAGCTACTTCAGCTTTAGGAAATTCTACTGATGCTACTGTTGATGCTGGACATATTTCAACTGGTGACACATACTATTTAAAAATGGCTACTGACTATATGAGTGCAGGAAACCGTCAAAATGTATTTGGTCAATCTAAAAATGAAATAACAGTTGGTGCTGCAGGCACACAACCTACTTTCTTTTTACCAGGTGGAGTTGTTAAAGTAAATACTGGTTCTGCTTTTAATGTTATGACAGGATATGCTTTATTTAGAGTAGTTTCTGTTGACTTAGCAACATCTTCTGCTCATGCTATATTAAAATGTAGCGTAGTAAAAGGTACTGACAGTGCTACTGAACTACAATCTTATTCAGCTGCTGATGCATCTGAGCAAGACGAATCAGTAATTTCTGATTCAATAGCAGGAGCTCTTGAAGCTTCTAGATGTTATGTAGTTGGTAACGCTCATGGTGAAGGTACTGGTTACCCTGAAACATGGAAAGACCAACCTTTTAGTACAGGATATGGACAGACTCAAATCTGGAAAACAACTTGTGCTATGACTAATACTGCAAGAGCTACTGTTCTTAAGTATGAAGGCAACGAATGGGCTAGAGTATGGAGAGAAAAACTAATTGAGCATAAATATGATATTGAGCAATCTTTATTATTTGGTTCTCAGTATAGTGACTCTGATGGTATTGCATATACTCAAGGTGCTGTAGATTTTGTACAAAACTATGGTAATGTATTTGCATTAGATACAGCTAGTAAAACTCAAGATAGTTTCTTAGACGATATGTCTAACTACCTTGACCCAAGATATAACAATAGTGGTGCTACTGTTTATTTCTGTAACACAGCAGTTTATAACTGGTTACATAAATTAGGTGGATACTTCAAAAACAACTTAGAGATTGGTAATTTAGGTACTTCTAGTAATGCTGGAAATACAAATCCTTTCTCTGCTGATATGGCTGTAACAGGTAAGAAAATGGCTGCTGGCGTTGGTGTCACAACTATTTCTACTGTATATGGTGATATGAATGTTGTTAGAAATATACACTTAGATGGTACTAACGTTAAAATGCTTGGTATTGATATGAAACATTGTGCATATCGTCCTCTTGTAGGAAACGGTATAAACAGAGACACATCAGTCTACGTAGGTGTTCAAACACTTGAAAACTCTGGAGTCGACAGAAGAGTAGACCAAATATTAACTGAAGCGGGAATGGAATGGTCTATGCCTGAAGCTCACGCTGTTTGGTTATAGAAAGGATAAAACATGGCAAATCCAATGTATGGACAAAATAAGTTTGACTCTATGTTAACTAATCTTTCAAATCAAGTTAAGGTTAAAAGATATAAAGTTCAAGCTACTACTGCAACAGATGCAACTCACGTTTTAGATAGTTTTAGCAAAGGTGACATGATACTTGGTTTTCAAGTTAAAGTTACCACAGCTGTAACATCTGGCGGAAGTGCTACTGTTTTATTTGGCTTTACAGGAGGAACACACGTAACATCAGCTATAGCAAAAGGTACTTTAGTTGATAATTACGTTATTGGTTCTGCAGATAAAGGAGCTGCAGTTTTAGCTGCTGATGACAATTTTGACATCACAGTTGCGACTGCTGCATTAACTGCTGGAGATTTTGATATACAAATCGTATATGTACCAGCACCAAATATCACTGATGGTAGTGGTGAAATAGAATATGATACTGTTTCTATAGGATAACAGTTGATTATTTAATTAAATAAAATGACTGGAGCGCTCTCTATGGTGAGCTTCCCTCCCTGTAGGGAGCGTTTCTAGTTTTAACATAAACAAGCACATTCACGCTTAGTCAAAGCTTAGTGCAGGAGGTAAACATGGCAGCAGGAAATAAAGCATATACAGTACAAGAATCAACTAACCCTTATTTTAAAGGTGTGGTAGGAACATCTTCATCAACTCCATCAAGAGCTCTAATTAATAATGGTGAATCAGCATCAGTAAATATTACTTTTGTAGATGGAACAGTTGGAGCAGTATGGATGCTTAAAGGTACTTTATACCCTATAGCAGCAACAGCATCTAGTGCTAGTGTTCTATATTTATATTAGGAGATAATGTGGATTTAGATACTTTAAAATCAGCAGCTGTAGGTGGTAGTAGTATGACTATTCAATGTATGGATATATTACCTGACATAGTTAGGTTATGTGTAGGAATAACTACAATAGTATATTTTGTATATAAAATAGCTTTAATAAGAAAAGAGTTAGCAAAAAAGTAATTTAGTTATTATATTATATTATGAACATTGCAGAACATATAGCTTATTTAATAGGAGATTCAAAGAGGATAACAATACCTGTTTATCCTCCTGCTCCTATTGACCCTAATGAAGATTTAATTTATCCAGATGGTGACACAGGTTTACCACCTATTCCAAGACCAGAACCTAACCCTTTTAATAATGGAAATAAAGAGTTAGTTAATCCTGATGGAAGCGGTACTCCTTATCAAGGTTTAGAAGATAAGCCTAAAAAAATTGGACCAGGTGGTTTAAGCGATGAGATTGTAATTGATGACCCTATTGATGATGATGAAGAAAATCAAAATCCAATGCCTGCTAATCTTTTAGTAACTGAAGATTCTAGTGTAATTGTTAACTATATTAAAAAAGATGTATTAGAACAATGGATTCAAGATTCAATACTTAAAACTTCTAAGTTAATGCCTGCTAATTTAAAGTTGCATTTAACTAAAAGTCAAACGTTTACTGCAGGAGAGTGGGAAGAAAATTTAGGTACAGGTATAGGATTTAATTTAAATATATTAGGCAGTAGTGATATTAATGCTGTTATGAGATATGATGGTGATATTGCATATGAAGCAAGAATGATAGCTTTCCATCAAAGAAGTAAGTCAAGATTTGGTAGTGGATTTTTAGAAGAGTGTTCAGAAACAGACCCTATTTATTATGTAAATAAAATGCATTTAATGGTAGAGCCTAAACCTGAAGATACACATTTAGATGCATTAGATGGTTTTTGTACTATTGATTACATATGTTACCCTAAACCAGATGCTAATGATAAAAGTTTAGAAGATGTTCCTTTTGATATGCATCAAATAGTTTTAGTTGGTGCTGCAGTTAAATGTAAAAAGTTTCAAATAGATAATATAGAGTTACCTAGTTTACCTTTATTAGATAAAAACTTTAAAGTTGCACAGTTAGATAAACCTGATATTGTTGATGCTATAGAAAAAGCACAAATGTTAGTTGATAATTATTCAGGCAATTCTTTTAAAGACTTTTTAGAAACAGAAGATATTGAAATGGCTAAGACTGCATTACAAGGCTCTGCACAAGAGTTACAGATAGCTACATTAGAACTTTCTGAGCAAGATAAAGTTGCTTCACAGTATCTCGGAGAATTTGCACAAAACATTAGTAATTTTGCACAAAGTATTAGTAAATTTACAGTAAACTATAAAAAGTTAGATGCTGATTATGATAACTTAAAAGCAGAGTACCAAGAATTAATATATGCTTTAAGAGGACAGCTACCTAATAAAAAACAATTAAAAGATACTGAAAAGAAGTTAGAACAAATTAAACAAGTGGTACAAAAATAATGGAAGTAAAAGATATAATATCACAAGTTGAATCTTTATTTGGTAGAAAACCTAATAGGTATTTAATGCAGTTAATAAATGATGGACTTATGGATATAGCATCTAAAAGACTATCTAATGAAGATACTGCTGTAACAGATTTAATGGAAGGCCAAAGATTTTATGAAATGCCTCCAGGATTATTAAAAATAGAGTCTGTAGAAATAAAACAATCAAATACAGATGGTGGTTTAGAATTTGCACCTATTAGAAAAATTGATAGGTCTGCAATAGCTATAGGAGACGAGTCTTAGTGTTAAAAGATACAGCAAAAAAGTTTCTATGGTTTATAGATGAAGAAAGATTAGGTGTCGTTCAAAAGAATGAATCAGAAGATTCTACAGGAAAAGTTTTAAAAGAATTTAAAAGTCCTACTATAAGTATAGGTATGGGACTTAGAATAAGATACAAGGCTAATTATAAGCCTGTTGATAAAAGTAATCAAGATTTAGATGCACATTCTAATTTACACGAAAGTTTACATCCTGCATTAGTTGATTATGTAAAAGCTAGAATGTATGAAGATGCAGGAGATTTAAAAACAGCACAATACTTTAGACAATTATATGAAGTTAAAATAAGAAAATTCCCAGATAGTCGAGACCCTGGTGGAATAATAAGACAATACTTTAAGTTTTAGGAGAAACAATGAGCAAAAATAAGAACTGGTTTATAGAAAGTACGGTTGAAGCTGGAGAGGTCATCATAAATGATGGTGGTTCTGCAGTTGATTTTCGTATAGAAGGAGATACAGATGCTAATCTGTTAGTTACAGATGGTAGCGCTGATAAAGTTGGTATAGGTACTAACACTCCATCAACAAAATTAGAAGTTACATCAGATAGTGTAGGAGAACTAATATCTGCTGTTAACTATAACGTATCATCGATAATGCCTGCAGAAATTATGATGCAGAAAAGTAGAGGTAATAAAATTGCTCCTGCTACTATTATAGATGGTGATGAACTAGGTAAAATAACATTTAAAGGATTTGACGGTAGTAACTATGATGAACTTGCTCACATTACAGTTGCATCTACCTCAGTTTCTTCTGATACTTCTTCTATGACATTTCATTCTGACAAATTTGTTCTCGACACTGGTACTTTACAATTTGGTTCAGCAGGTCAAGCAGTAACAGGTATATCAACTTCAATATCTACTGATTCTTTAGACAGTGAACTTGTTTCAGCAAAAGCTGCTTATGATGCATTAACTGGGGGAGCAATATCATTTTCTAATGATTCAGGTAGTAATACTTGGGTAGGTACTGATGCTAATGCAGGTAAGGTATATTATTTAAGTACTGCAGCTGCAAATGGAACTTTTTCTCAATCTGTTATACAAGCTAATGCTACTAAATGTCACATTGGTGGAGCAGTTGGTTCTGAAGTATTTAAAGTCACAGGAACTGTTGGCATCACTGGAGCTACATCAATTACTGGAGCAACAACTCAAATAGGTGCTTTAACAGTTGGTGTAAGTGGAACAGGACATGATGTAACATTTTATGGTGATACTGCTGATTGTAATTTTTTATGGGACCAATCTGCTGACTCTTTATTACTTGGTGCTAATATGAAAGGTGTTTCATTAAAAGCATTTGGTGCTGGTGATGGTAATTACTTACATTGGGACGAAGCAAATAATAAATTAAATGTTCAAGGTGGTATAGAATTAGGTAAAACTACATCTGATGAATTATTAATTAAAGGTATATTTAAATTAAAAGCAGATGATGACATATTTAAATTTTATGCAAATAGCACAAGTCAAGCATCTGATATATTTCAAATATATAATGAAAATGATATTAACAGTTTTTGGATAGAAGATACTGGAGAAACAAATATTCAGTCATACTTAAAGTTTAATGCTCCTAAATTTGATTCTATAAGAATAGGGTCTTTAGGTATAGGAGTTTCAGGCGCTACTAGTGCTATAAACTTTGATATTGATTCTGCTGGAAGTAAGACTTTTAGTCTTGTTCAAGGAGCTACAGCAAGAATAGTTATAGGAACTGGTGGAGAAGCTACTCTTACTTTACCACAATTAAACAGTATTTCTTCTACTCATGTTCAATTTAAAACTCCTAAATTAATGGTTCAAGATGTATCAGGAAGTGCTACAGCAGGTAAAATTGAAGTTGCTGAAGTAACTACAAGTTCTGGAAATCTTACAATAGACTCTGCAGGAGGTACAGTTACAGTAGATGATAACTTAACAGTAACTGGAGATTTAACTGTTTCAGGTTCTATAGATTCTTCTGGGACTACTAGTGATGCATTTGCAGTAGCTTCAAGTGGATTAAATCTTAAATTAAAAGCAGTTAATATAACTGATTCTAGTTTACCAATAGCAGTAGGTAAATTTATACATCCTACTGATAGTACAGGAAATGTTGGTACAGCAGGTATTGCTGCTCAATATATACATTCAGATAATGATATGATTATATCAACAAAAGATTCTGCAGACGATATCATATTAGCTGCAGGTTATAACCATGATTCAGGTGATGTTAAAATTGGAACATCTACATCTAAACAATCTAATTTAATTTGTTATGGTGATGCAACAATTTCTGGTGATTTAGCTGTAACTGGTGATATTACTGGTAGTTTTGCAGCTACTGGAACATCATCCGCATCATTTCATTTAGATAGTGCAGGAAGTGGTCCAAAGCTTGTAATAGGTTCTGATAACTTAGTACAAACTACAACTACAGATGGAAGTACATTAAATGCAATACATGCTACAGGTATTTTACTTGATAATGTTGCAGGTGCTTCAAGTATATTAACCTTACAATCTTATAACCAAGAAATACAATTAACTCCTGGCTCAAATGCTGCAGGAGAGCGATATGTAGGGATAACAGGAAGTATTAATGTAGCACAAGGCGGAGCTACAACATATAACTATATATCAGGTGCAGGTACTAAAATTGGTGCAGCATCTAACAGTGCTTTTGCAGGAACTGGTGATATGTCAACAGGTGATGTTGAAATTATGACAAATAATGGTCAAATGCAGTTTGATGCAAGTGCAGATATAATAAATGTTACTGGGTCTGATTTAGTATTTGGAGCAGAAAGTTTAGCAGCTGCAGGTTCAAGTGATAATAAAGAAGTAAAATTTTATGGTAATAGCACATCTGCTTATATGCAATGGCAACAATCATCTAATAAACTTTTAACAGTAGGTACTGCAGTAGGAACTACAAACTTTCAAGTACATACTGGTAAAGCAGTATTTGGTAGAAGTGGTATAGATTCTTTAGATGTTGAGTTTAATGGAGCTGCAGGAATAATAGCTAGTTATGATGCTGGTGATAGTTTCTTTAAAATGTCTCAAGGCTTTAGAAAAGTACCTGAAGTAAAAGCTGCAACAGTAACTTTAACTTCACAAGAGTCTGGTAGAGCAATAGCAATTAAAAATAAAACTGCAGATGCTGTATATACATTACCTGCAGTAGCAGATGGATTAAATTATAAATTTATGGTAGTAGAAAAAGATGGTGCATATGATGTAGAGATTAAATCTCCAAGTGCAACTAACTTTTTCTTTGGAGGAGTAACACATTTAGATACTGATAATGAAACAATAGCAACAGTAGTATCTGATAATGATAGTAATGACTTTTTAACACTTACGTTAGTAGAAGCTGGAACTATGGTAGAAATGTATTGTGATGGAACTAATTGGTTTGTCACAGGACATGTAGCATCAGCAACAGCTCCTGCATTTGGTGACGCGAGTGGATTATAACAAGTAACTAAAACAAACACAGGGAGGTCAGAAATGGCTAAGAAAAAACAAGAAGCAGTAAAACTAACTAACGAACAAAGAGTTGAGCAACTTAAAGGTCAACAAGAACAATTAAAAGAAGCATTTATGAAAGTACAAGGTGCTATCGAAATGCTAGAGGCTATTATAGAAGAGGACAAGTAATGATATGTCCACATTGTAATTCTAAAAAAGTTCAAAGCAGAGGAACAAGAATAAGAAACAGTGGCGTTAAAGTAAGAGAGTTTTCTTGCAAAGAATGTAAAAAATGGTTTACTGTACATCTTAATCAACCTCAAGTACCAGAAGATATAGACCCAGGTCAGGTTCTTCAATTATCTTACGACAAACCTATAAAACTACATTGTGCTACGGATGTGCATCATGGAGCTTGCGAACATCATTACGAAAAGTTTGATGATTTTATTGCTGAAGTAGATGCAGACCCTAATGCTAGATGGTTTATGAATGGAGATAATATAGAACTTATACCGCCTAATTACAAGATAAGTCAAAGGGGACAAGATATGGAACCTGATGACCAGCATATTTCTTTTATGAAAAGAATAGAAAAGATAGCTGATAAGCTTGTTTTTATAAGAGGTGGTAATCACGATATGATTCGTTCTATTAATCTACTTGGGGTAGACATATCAAAAGTGATGGCTGATAGTCTTGGAGTACCATACTTTAAAATGCCAGGATATACCCAAATAGCGATAAATAATGTTAAATGGAACTTAGTCTCAGGTCATGGAAAAGGTGGTGGTAAAAACGGAGATTTAGAGCTTGATAAAATGGCTGCTATTTATACTGATGGAGATGTCTTTATGTTAGGACACAATCATCAACTATATGCAAAGCCTGTTGATAGTCTAAAAATAGAAGACGGAGAAGAAAGACTAAGACGTAGATGGTATTGTCGTGGTGGTTCTTTTCTTAAATATGCTGAATATGCAAGATATAGTTTCTATGGTGTTGCTCGTACTGGATGGGTAACTATGGAATTTTCTGAAGATGGTATAAAAGCATACGAAAACTAAAACAAATAACCTAGGAGATGAAGCGTATGGATTTCAAGGACATGGTAATAGATTACATTTTTAATGATGAAACAAAAGAAAAAGTAATCGATAAGTGGAATAAGGATATTAACATTCCTTTTCTAAATGAGAAAACTGAAAGAAAGATTTTTGAATCAATCTGGGAGTCAGTAGAATCAGTTCTTAAGGGTGTATTAAAATAATCCCTGTGAGGATAAACGGTTGCAACCTTCTAAGGTTGGGTATGGGTGGGCAAAATTAATTATGGCAAATAAAATAAAAGAGATAAAAGGATTTTTTTCAGGCATTATATCTAGTTTTTCTTCTAGTGATATAAAAGATGATGCTGCTTCTTATTCTGAAAATATAAGCTCTACTGATGAAGACGGTGTATTAAAAGGTTCTAAATCAGAAAATATAGTAGTAGAAAATGAATCTATTAAATCTTCTATTGCTAAAAGTATTGAAAATGATGATGAAACTTTTGATTTAGTAACTGCAGATAGTGATACAGGTAAAATTAATATTTTAAGAAATTTGTATGGACAATCTGATTTAGCAAATCCTACTAATTCTTCTGAACCTGGAAATAAAGCATCTTCTATTGAAGTAAAAAATAACCAAGCTTTTGTTGGTTACGGTAAAGATATAAAACCTAAAATAGTTTATAAAACTAAAAATTTACCTTTTGGAGAGCCAAAGTCTACATTTTCAAATTGGATATATGAAGACTCTACAGTATATGATGAAAAAATACTTAACTCTTCATTTAGTATAGATAGGTTTTCTTCTATTCCAGGCTCAACATATACACACACTGATTCTAAAAAAGCTGTAGGTATTAGATATGACCATAAAGATGTATACTTAGTTAATTTTGCTGCAAATTTTGTTAACGGTACAGATGTTTTTGATTTTGCTGCTAACCCTGGAACTATTACTTTACCAACAACTGGCAAAAATATTTTAAATGGTGGAGCTTGCGATATATGTCAAGCTGAAGTAGATAGTTTTTCTTTTTCAGTTAAAAATAGTAATGCTGACCCTAAAGTTTCTAATGATAATTTTAAATTTTGGGTTTTATCTAATTCTGGTGGAGATACAGAAGATACTAATAGTTTTCCTATAATTCAAAAATATTCAATTAGCAGTGTAGATACTTTTGAGTCATTAGGAACTCATACTATAGATTTTGGAGAGTATCCTCCTCCTAATGGTTCTTCTCCTGCATCTATACTAGAGACTAAAAATTATTTATGGATACAATATTGGAAACCAAATGGAGATAAATTTGGTAGAAAAGAACCCTTTTTATGGTGTATTAAATTAACTGATTTAGAGTTTAATACTAATGTAAATGCTGTAAATAAAAGTTTATACTATGATTATATAAAAGGTTACAGTCAAAAATTTAGACTTAATTATATAGCTCAAGGTTCTGAAGATTTTAGAGAATATTATTTTAGAAATATTGATGAACATTATGAAAATTTAGAAGATGATAATTGGCTTAGTGGAAATTCAGATTGGGATGATAGAGAAAGGTCTTGGGGAGGACATAAGTATAGTGGACTTTTAAATGGAGCTGGAAATATAGCCCCTTCAATAAAAATTGCTAGACATGGTTTAATTTCATCGCCACTTATTAATACAGTTCCTGGTGAAGATACTGATTATTTATTTAATGATTTTAATTTAGATGTAAGTAATGAAGACGAAGATTGGGTATCAGTTGTTGGTCAATCTAACCCATTATCTTTAAACATTTTAACAGCTAAAGAGTATAAAGTTGCAGGTGGAACTTTGTATGACTCTTATCGAAGACTAAGAGCTGGTGATGATGATGGTGGTGGAAGTTCAATGTTAGATAACCATGAGACAGGGTTGCTTGGATGGTTTGTAGGATTAGTATCAGAAGCTTTTAGTTTTGTTTATAATTTAATTTTAGATACATGTGATTATATAGTAGGTGCTAACGGAGGAAGAGTACTACAGCAATTTATTGATTTAATATTTGGAGAAGAAAGTGTAAATTGGTTTTATAACGGTAAATGTTTTGAAACTGGTCGTATAGAAAATTTTATTATAAATATCTCTTCAAATCATAACCCATTAGCAAAATTTGATAAAGATTCAGACCATGAGGATGGTCCAGCAAGATTACATATTAGAGAACTATCAGGATTTGATAACTCTTTAGATATTATATCAGTTAAACATTATTTTAATAGGCTTATGATTTCTTGCCATAATCCTAACGAAGAAAATCCTATTCAAAGTTCAAAATTTTTTATGTATGATACTTCTATGCATTCTATTTCAAATACAAACCCTTGTATGACTATGGTTATCCATCCTGATGATTGGCATGAAGCTATGGATAGTGGGTCAGGCGTTGCAATACCTGATGATTATTTAGCATTTGGTAATACTAGAGATGGTACAAGCGATGATAGTCCTGAACGTAAACCTAATAATATTATACAATTTTATACTCCTATTGTTGATTTTGAAGTTAATGGATTTGGCACTTATGACTGGCATATTGATTCATTAGAAAATATTTATCCTCATTTATATAGCGCATTTTGGTTAGATGAAAATTCTAATATAACTTTAAATTCAAATAATTTATCTAATTTAAGCACTGTAGGAAAAGTTTATGCGACAGAAAGAGCTGTGTTTGATATATTTTTAAGAGCAGGTGCATGTTATGATGGAAGAAGAATATTTAATGCATCTCCTGGATGGAGTAGTCAAACAACAATTAATGACCATATAGGCTTTTTATCTACAAGTGGACCTTTAAATATGTCTAAGTTTAATTTTTTAGTAGTTAAAAATAGTGGTACAGATGCTCAAGAAAATTTACCACTTGAACCAGATAAAATATTTCCAAATAATTCTAAATCTATAATATCTTTAAATCAATACCCAAATACTAGCGATGATATAAATATTAAACAATATTCTTTAGATTCTAAATCAATATCATTTGAAGTAAAAGCACAAACTTATGATGGTGCATCTATTGCTCCTTTTACTTATGCTGATGATGAAGCTTTAAACTTATACAGATATAAAATTAATTTAGTATATGATGGCTATCAAGATAGTCCTTTATCTAATCATTATACAGAAGTAGACATTAGAAGTGCTAATGTAAGAGCAGATTCTCCATACCCCAATGATGGTACTGTTAATTATAGAGCATCTTCTCTTGCTATAACTATTAATTTACATAAACCAGAACTACTTTCTAAAAGGATTACTGACGTAAGATTGTGGAGGTCTACAATATCATTAAATGAAAGTGATACAGAAAATGATACTTTTAATATAGAAGGACAATATACTCTTGTAGATACTATACCATTAAATTCTCAATGGATTTTAACAACAGAGTCAGTAAAAGGTTACGATAATATAGATATTGATTTAGGAAAAATTGCTTACTATACTGCAGTAGATAATGGTACAGTAGGTCCTAGTTATGAAGCTAGGGTAGGATTGCCTGAAGCTATGAAAATAACTTTACCTAATTACACATTATCAACTCAACTTAATGGTTTTTTATATATTGCTAATTGTAAACATCCTTCATTTGAAGATGCTAGTAGTTTAATATTTAGGTCTTTACCAGATAAATATAGTATGTTTGATTGGACTGAAAATTATCTTGCTTTGCCTAGTAAACCTAGAGCGCTAACATCTTTTGACGGTAGAATTATTGCATGGGATTATGATAATATGTATGTAATAAATCCAGATGGTTTTTATATTGAAGACACATTTGAAGGTAGCGGATGTTTAGGTTATAGTTCTTTTGCTAGAAGTGAGCAAGGGATATGTTTTGCAGATGAAAATAATATATACTTGTATGATGGTAAAAATGTAAATAATATAGGTATTCCTATTATAACTAACAACGAATATAGTCAAGAAGTTTCTTGGAGAAACAAAAATAAAGATTATGAAAGTATAATAAAATATAGTTCTATAATTAGAGCTTTTTGTTTATTCTTTAAAATAGATAGAAGTTTGTTTGAAAATTTTACTACAAACTCTAGTATTGCAGATAGTCATTATAATTCAGGTGGACAAAACGGTGATACAATATATAGATGGCATGATATTCCAGGGACTAATATTCCTTGGGAAGGTGAAATTGAGTATCCGATTGAATTTATAGTTCATAAAAATATGAGAAATGCATGGTTTCAAGATAATTTTAATTATGGTATTCCTGAAGACTACGATGAATCACTAGGTGATTTTTTTGACCCTTATATAACTGAGCATGAAGGAGAAACTATTTCGCTTCCTTATGGTACATTGTATGATGTGAATACAAAAAGACACATAGTAGATATGCCTGCATTTTTATATGGTATAGGATATTATGATTTATTTCAAAACTATGATGCTGATGACAATAGGTCTAATGTTTATGTTTTATTAGAAGGTTTAAATTTTTCTTCAGAAGAGCTTTTTAAAAATGGTAATTTTTTAACAAACTTACCAGAATTTTATTATTGTTTTACATATAATGTAGATAAAAAAAGATGGGATTTACAAAAAACAGGCGAATATAAAGGTATATTTAATGGTTCTAAAGGAGAGCTTTATTCTTCTCAAAAAAACAATGAAGATAATTTTGTATTAAAAGAATTGTTTAGCAGTGATAATAAAAAACAATTTTCATATATTAGTAAAAACTTTTCTTTGTCAAACCAAACTGTTAATAAGATATTGTCAAAATTAAAAATATTTTATAAATATACTACTCCTAAATTTGAGTATATGATAAATAATGATGATAAATGGATTACTCCTATTGAAAACAATATAAGTTATGAAGACTATTGTTTATCTTATAAATTTCCAAAAGAACATAAAAAAGCTAAAACAATAAAAATAAAACTTATATCAGGGTATAATGAGCCTGTAAAATCTTATGATACAGAAATTGATTCTTTTTCTATAATATATAGGGAAAGAGGCAATGTATAGTAAAAAACAAAAATCACAAAAAACTGCAAGAACTACAGGCAATAAAAGTGTAGATAGAGTTGT
>Ga0098060_1000610_pt1 | contig 15720 bp, 8 predicted proteins | sample 21_taG_FD_77063 | JGI IMG/M metagenome (GOLD analysis project Ga0098060, IMG submission 77063) | Marine viral communities from the Subarctic Pacific Ocean - 21_ETSP_OMZ_AT15319 metaG | ecosystem: Environmental > Aquatic > Marine > Oceanic | place: Pacific Ocean | collected 2015-01-19 | reverse complement strand
TCGTAGTCGGATTCCCACCTAATGCGATGTCATCTGATATTACGTTACTGGTTATCTTTGTGTTTGCCATTATTTAGTCCACTCCTGTCTTCCTGTTGCAGAAGAGAGGGCATCTACTTCTCGTTTGAGTTGTGCTTTTATATTGTTTATTACTCCGTTCCCTAATGCGCTTTTAGCCCACGCTATGAGGTCTGCTGTTTCTATATCGTCAAATGCTTTGTAGCTGTTATCAGGGTTGTGATAAAGATGAGCAGTAGTTTTAAAAACAGATTCTTTGCCCCCTTCAGAGCCTTTTATTTCTACTTCTATCGCCTGCACAAATTTAGTTAGTGCGTGGTCTTTACCATCAACAGTTTTAGTTTTTTTCTTTACAACATCTTCGCCTGTCATCTCATTTTTAGTTACAACATCTTCTTGCGTTATTACAGGCGCTTCTGAACCAACCTCTTCCAGAAAAACATTTTTTATATTCCATGTGTAATTCATAGCCATATTATAACCTCTAACTTATACCGGGGAAGTTGCCCCATGTAGCACTCCATCCATAACCTATATCATGTAGTTCAACCCTAACGTGATAATACAAACTGCTGTTACTATTAGTTATTTGTAACGCCGCACTACTCCAACTAAGTGTCGGTTCAGGCACTGAATTGGTTTCTACTTCCGAGGTAATCGTAGCGATACTCCTATTACCACTAATTAAATATTTTCTATAACTTGCACCACTGGGCGTTCCATAAATACCCCATACTTCTACTGTTCCTGCCGATTGAGTGCTTGAGTTACCATTAGTAAAGAGAGTATAAGTACCTGTTCCGTTACGCCCACCTGTCCTAACTTCATGCTCGCCACCAGTTGTGTCTGTGAACCTGTAGCGGTTTTTGTTAGAGAACATACCAGTACCATCAACGCCTAATATAACCGCTGAGTCATCACCATAAAGACGTGTAACACCATTTTGGTCCATTACTATGTGGTAGTGGGATGCTGTTCCTAGCCTGTAGGTTTCATCACTAAGAACTAAAGCAGAACCCAGGATAGACGTGGTATTCGGCTTATCTATAACCAATCCTGAACGAGTTGCTCCATTTGTTCTTATCTGTAAACCAAAATCACTACCTTCGTGTTGAAGCGTCATATACCCTTGCGGGCTTACAGTTATTGGTTGCTTAGTAGTGGTGTGATTGTATAGAGCAAAGTTGTCATTTGTTTGCACGTTCAAATCAAAGTCTTGTGCATCATTTTTTAGCCTTATAGATGCGCTAGAATTTGTGCCTGCTTGTAACGTCAGCACAGAATGACTTGTATTTGTTAGGGACAACGCCCCAGTAAACGACGAATTTCCTGACGATGTAATAGCACCACTTGAGATAGTGCCGCCTAAATGCAAGTTTTTGAATCTTGCATCAGAAGCACCAATATCCATGATGTTATCTCTGGCTGAATTTGCGGCTGTAACGTTAAAGAATTTAGTGCCACCGGTGTGTATTCTTATTCCACCATTTGAACCATTTAAAAAACCACCACTGGCATTTACAGATGATGCTGTAATAGCCCCACTAAGTGTTAAAGTTACACCTGTAAAATTATTAGCTTGTATTGCACCATTACCATCACCTGATGCGAACAATAGGTTTCCACCTGCGGCATATTGAGTCCAAGAGCGTGTTCCACTTTGGTCAAATCCGAGACGTTTGCCACTTGGTATAAACACCCCACCATCGCCAGATGAGTTTACATTTGCAGATGAGCTGAAGTGAGTTGAAGCAAGGGTGTCTAAGTTGGTAATGTCTTGTGAACCCATGTTCAAATCGCCACTCATAGTTCCACCCGCAAGTGGTAACTTAGTAGCTATCGCATTATTAACTGTGGTGGTAAAAGAAGGATCATCGCCTAAAGCAGCTGCGATCTCGTTTAGGGTATCCATTGTCCCTGGAGCTGAATCTATAAGGTTATTTACTGCGGTCGTAACAAAAGCCGTAGTAGCAATACGTGTAGTATTGTTACCTGCCGATTGAGTTGAAGTTGTAGGGTTACCTGCTAAGGCTACGTCATCTACTATTAACTCACTTTGTACTTTTGTTGTTGCCATAATTTATCTCTTAAAGTAGTGTTATGTTTGAAAAGGTTCCTATAACCCGTATATAGGCTTCTAAAGAAACACTACCTGTGTAAAGTTTCACTTGAAATGTAACTGTAGAACCTGACCTAGTATAGTTCCAATCAATATGACTACCTGATCCGTAAGTTCCTGCATTTTCCATTTCACCATCACCAGAGTAACTAGTTGTTCCACTCATAAACCCTTTATAATATGAACGTGCGGCAGAATGTCCGCTCCAATCCCCACCAAAAGTAATGATTTCATAAAATACTGCTCTATGGGTTGACAGAATATCAACCGAAAAGAAATCTGTATAACTTGTTCCTACGGTTTTAGTGTGAAATACCTCTTCTTTTCTATTATCGGTACTAGCAGAAGACTGCAGTTGGACAGCACCATTGGATTTTAATCGCATTCTTTCCGTAGCACTTCCACCGCTAGGTCTTGTATAAAGGCCTAAACCACCATATGATGTTCCTTCAGCAACACCTTGAATTCCTGCAAATGGATTTAAATTAGAAGCATCTGCTGTACCTGTAGCAAATCTTATTGATCCCCCATTACCATTAGCAGTACTACTATCAGTTACAATTAAATGTCCCCAATTATTATCATTTACATTATTTCCTGTAATTGATGCAACTGCTCCATAAGGTGCTCCACTACTCCAACCAGTATTTTCTACATGAAGTTTTGTAAATGGATCCGTATCTCCTATACCAACATTACCATTAGAAGCAACATGTAAATCTGCTCCTGAGCCTCCAGCATTAATGTTTAAACCACCCGCACAGAGTAAACTTGTCATATTATCTGCTGGGTTATCATAAAGGCTCATACCAACAGAACTTCCTCTATATATTTGATAGCCCGAAGAAACGTCTCCACTTCCTGCATTTTCTATTCTTACATAGTGAGAAGCACCATCTCCAATATGGAGGCTTGTAGCTGGATCAGTTTGTTTAATTCCAACATTAGCAGCAAAGGTAGTATTACCATTATCTGCTGCAACATCCAACGCAGTTACCCAAGTGATTGCACCGTCTTGAGAACCTGTAGCGTTTGAGGTTCTTGCTCTTATACGCCCACTCTGCAAGTCAAGCATGGATGCTCTGCCTGATTTCGCAAACTTCCAACCGGAATCATAATAGGCATTTGAGGATGCAAATAATTCGTTTCCTGCAGTTCTATTGTAAATAAAACCGCTATGCCCTATTTCCAAACCTATATAATCACTATGCCATTCGTCGTGTAATGTGCCACCAATCATTACTGCGCCTGCAAAAGTAGCAGCATCTGTTGCTGTCAAAGTACCTGTTACAGTCACACCACCACTTGCTGTAGCTAGTTTTGCAGCATTGTCGTAGTAAAGTGTTACTGCCCCGTCATCATCACATATAATTGAATACTCTCCGCTTTTAGCTTGTAGTATTATGTTGTTGTTATCATCATCATCTACATTATTTCTTATAAATAAAGCGCCTTTATTATTATCTATATAAGAATGTGTACCATCATGATAAAGCTGTAAATCTGTACCGGTGCCAACTTTAATTTTAGCGTTATCTGGTAAGTTGAGGTGACTAGACATTTTTGTCTCACCAACAATATCTACAGGTACGCTAGGGGATGAGGTCCCAAGGCCTACACGAGAGTTAGTGTGATCTACAAAAAAGGTAGGAGAATCAAAGGCTACGTCATACGCGCCCACGGTTAGGGATCCAGGTAATGTAATGTTGCCTGTAAGTTTTGCACTAGTTACTGTGCTATCACTTGGTGTGCCTATGTTTACAGGGTTTATGATATAGACAGTTACACTACGTCCTACAACTACGCCCGTGTCGAACGTAAGAGTGTTTGAACTTAGCGTAAACGCTGCTTGGTTTTGAAAAACACCATCTATAAACGCAAGTACATTTGCTTCGCCTCCAGGTGCATCAGAAAGCGTAAACGCTGTCTGGCCACTCGTAGCTGTAAATGTATCAACAGTAAGATTAGAACTTTGGAGGTTTATTAGGTTATCTACTACCACCTCAATTTTAGTGCCATTCGTTGGAGCTGCGTCAAACGTCAGGGTGGATCCACTAAAACTAAACGTATCGTGATGTTGGTATACACCATCTAGGAAAACACTAGCGTTTGCTTCTACACCTGGGTCTACACCGATATTGTATGCGGTGGCATTAGACGCTGCAGTTGCAGAGTAAACGGTTTGGTTAGCAGACTTAGCTGCTATATTTTCTTGGATCTCGGTTAATACCGCTGCAATTATACGAAGTTCGGCTGAGTCGCCTGTGCTAAACGCACGCGCTGTCGTATTGTCCTGTGCTCGAACAATGGTTAAAGTGTTGCCACTTCTTGCCGTAACCTTCGCTATCTCATTATTACTCCCATCATCAAAAGTGATGTAGAAGTACTCTCCTGCTCCAAGTGCCGGAAAGATTGAGCCATCAGCAACAGTTGCGCTCGTTACCGAGCTGTTTATCCCACTAGCAAGGGTTGATTTGGCATTGTTAGTATATTTAACAGCCATGTATCTAACTCCTTACTTTTTAACTAACAGTTACAGTCCACGTAACAGTCATTGAGTCTGAACTTCCTTTATTTACCACATTAAATTCTGTACGACACAACATGGTACCGCCAGAAGATGCGTTAAGAATAGCTGCTTCAGTTACCGCTCCAGTACCTGTACCCGCTGCGAAAGTTGCTACATAAGTAACAACAGCACCCGAAACCGAAGTACTAGTAAGGGATACCCTACCTAGTTGAGTTTCAGGAGCAGTATCACCAGCTGCTGGGTTAGTAGTACCAGAACCAATAGCCATGTGAGACATAGCAGTAGCTGATGCGTCTTTCATTCTAGACGCTACATAGCCTTTACCTGCTGTAACCACAAGGTTATCAACTTCTTGGACAACTTCATCGTTAAGGGATATAGTTAATTTACCCTTAAGTTTTAGATCATCATTTACATTTGACATAATTTACTCCGTTTAATTTAAAACACTAGTATTTAAAGCCGCTGTGTTCAAGACACCCGATCCACCAGGTATAAACAGAACACTAATCGACTCACTCATTGTAGCACTATCTGATAAACTTTTGGCAAAGCTATCAGACAATACTTCGCTTACACCAACAGTGTCCGATTTTCCTAAAGCAATCAAACTAGCAAGCTGGTCTGATATGGACGTAGTGTCTTGTTGCAAATCAGCAGCAAAAAGGTTGTTAAGCTCTTGCATAACTATCTGATCTGAAAAGACATTCTGTCCTGCAACAGAAAGGTTTTCGGTCACGGTCAATGAATCTGTAGGGGCTAACGAAATGCTAAGAGTCTGCGAATCTGCAGTACTAAAGCTATCGGCCCTTGGTATAGATGTCCCTAAAGATGCCGCTTCTTGCACCGTATAGGAATCAGTCAGCCCAGGCATAGTAAAACTAAACGCTGGGGCATCTGAGACTGACACAATATTACTTTTATTTAATCCTGATTCAGTAGCTAACTCATCGGAAGCACTAGCTAAATCATCTAATGTGTATGCATCTGCAAAAGTTCGTACATACACTACTGTTCTGGCTAAAGACTCTGTAAGAGATAGAGCAGGTAAAGCACCAGAACCTGCTGATATCCCCGCTTGCCACCCCATGTTGGAGTGATTAGTACAATAATAATGTAAAGTACTTGGCGTACCACCAGTTACTTGTATTTGGGTGTACGCGCCAGAAGATCCAGGAGTTCCGTTTGTAAGTACATTAGTAGTGTATTCACTACCCCCTCCATGTGAACCATTAGCAGTAGTAGAAAATCTAAGGGGGTGATTAGAGTTAGAAGAATCAGATTGGTCAAACGTATAAGTAATACCTGTTTCTAAGGCTAAAGTAGGACTTACTGACCCGTCTATATAATATTTATTTCCAGACCCAAACCCATTAGAACCAGAAGCAACTGTTACCACAAACGTTTTACTGGATACAGTCCCCTCGAAAAATGCTTTGCCTACTAGCTTTGCATCACTTTCAGATATAGTTAATGTCTCTGTTTTAGGTAATGAAGTTAAAAGAGCTGCGGATTCTGTAGGCGTAATAGAGTCTGATTTACCTAAACTTGTATCTATAGAAGTAATAGCTTCTGATAAAGTAGGTGTGTCTGCTTTAACTAAACTAGCTAATAGAACAGCAGATTCAGAAATACTAGTAGAATCAGATTTAGCTAGGCTAACTGATAGCGCAGTATCTTCTGTAATAGTAGGCGTGTCTGCTAATAGTTTCGTTACATTTAACGACTGGTCATCCACGAACTGGTATGCATCTGTAAAACTACGTACGTATGACACTACACGCGTAAAGTTATCCACAAGTGTAGGTGTATCAGCAGCACCTTTATCTAGGTGCTTGGCTGCAAGTTCTTCTAGTACAGGGGTATCAGCTAAAACTTTTGCAACATTTATGGTGGAAATACCCGCTGACATAGATATTGTCAGAGCATTCGGGCTATCGAACTGAGTAGTAAAATAAAGGTTTTTAGTGTCTGGATCTAAGAAAACATCCGAAAAAGACATGAGTGTGTACGCAGACACAGCTTCAGCATGAGTATGTGTAACGGAAGACTGGGCATAAATAAAGGTCGTAGTGGGTTCTGCAGCATCAGTTTGTACTACTAACGATAACTTATTAAAGTCTACTGTTAACTTAAACGCCATTAGTCGAAGTCGTCACGCACTACAAACTTTACTAAATCGTGTACAGTTTGTACGCCCCCATTAGATTTGGTGAACTCAACTTCACCTTCAAACGTACCAGACGCTGTCCAAGTACCCGAAGGGAATATAGTCTTACACTCTCCACTAGACGGAGTTGTAAGAGTCATTGTAATAGTTGAAAGTACTGTAGTTTCTCCAATCTCACGGATTCTAAGTTTTACAGTACCACCGGTTACATCTATGGGTGCCCACGTGGTCGAGTCTTCAGGATCTAATGTTGCTCCAGATGCAGCAGTATTGCTGTCTTTTAACGTAAAGTTAAGTTCAGGAAGCGTATCTCCTACTACTAATTTTATTGTCGATGCATAAGCCATAATTATTACCTCAAAATATTATATCCTAAAAAGCTGCATAAAACGGTACATACTTCTTAGTACGAAAATCTCCTTTTAATATATCTTCTATTCTTTCAGCAGTAGGTCCAAGAGGAGACACCCAGAACTCATCACCGTAATTACCTGCTTCAAACATAGGGACCACTAAACCATAAGGACCTAATACGCCTGATCTATCTAGTATTTCAAAAGAATACTCGCCATAGTCCATTCTATTAGTAGCAAGTTTTTTCTCATCAAAACCTCCAAATAGATATTTCATTAGCTCACGTATTTCTAGTCCTAACATAGTTAAAGGTAACAACGTAACTGCCCCCATAACTAGTGGCAACGCTGCCATACCTAGCTCACCTGTTTCTGCGTATTTATTTTTAGACTCACGCATAGCACCACCAACAATATTCTTGCCATACGCATAGAAGAAAGATTTAAGTTGCCAAATTAAAGCTGTATAAGGATTAGAAGCCCAAACAGGTCTTTCAGCAGCATTAGGTCTAATAATAGATTCATCTACAAATCTACCTAAAGCGTCTTGGACTTTCTGACCTTCAGGAGTATTAAAGTTACGCCTAGTTCCTTTTTTACCTGTCTTACGTTCTTTAGTAGCCCAGGTAATGATGTCGTCTGCTTTTACATTTAGCTCGTCTAAATACCTAATTGAAGTCTTATCTCCATTTTTAGCACGTCCTGCATGAGTTAAAAGAAACTGTTCTCCCATACCTAAAGCAAAAGTACGCGTAAATTTAGTATACATTTCTGTACCAGTAACTCTAAAGAAACCATCCGTAAACTGTTTTGCACGATCACTCATAAAATTCATTTCGCTAGCGTTTACGTACATAGTCGCCAGGGAGTCAAATGTAGTGACACCTACATCTCTAGCGAATTGTTGCATCTCTGCTTTGTTATTAAAGTAATGTTGTAATTGAACAAAACTTTCTCCTAAAGCAGAAAATTCTTTAGATCTTAAAACTGGCCCCGCTAAATCAGGAAGTGAAGCTAGTACTGCAAAAGTTAAATACGTAGATACATTTAAGAACAGCCCCCAGCTATTTAAGTTTCTTTGCCAAGGTTTCATACCTAAGCCTGTTTTGCCAAGCATAGCTTTTACTGCATCTCTTGCACCTTGCTGATCTGTAGGATCATCTATACGTTGTAGTAAAGTTTCTACAGCTCTCCAACCCGTAACTTCATCTCCTTCTTTTACATCTTTAAACCCTTTTATATCTTTAAGCTTATTAATATCAGAAGCTTTTATAGTAGTCCTAGCTTTATCGTTATAGTCAGTACGCTTAACCATATCCTCTACATACTTACGGATAGCTTGATCTGGAGATATAAGTATTTCTGTATCACCTTCAGGGTTAATATTGCCCTGGCTATCTACACCCCTACGTAAAGCTTCGTTAGGAATATTAGTAAATAGTTTTGCCCTTTCAATACCCATGCCGATTGCAAGATCCGAACCTGACTCATCTACATCAAGGTCAGAAGTTTCTTCGTTTCTTATTAAGTCTTCTACTACTTTGTTTAGTAGCTGATCAGATACCTCTGGGTTGTACTGCTTTAATACATTAACTAACTGTGCCCTAACCGCTGGATTATTTTCTACCGCAGAAAGGTTAAGCTGCCTACTAAAGAAGTTTTTACGTTTTTTGATGTTAGGGTTGTTTGGAGATACGTAGGTTTCAAAGAACGTATCAAGCCACTTTCTAACTTCTTGAGCTTTAGGAGATAAGTTTTCTGTATCTATACTTTCTTGCTCTGCTTCTAATAAATAGTTAGTAAACTCAGCTACTTCTTCTCTAGTAGGGTCTCCTGGTTTTTTAGAATCTACTAGATCCCAAAGAGTATTAAGATAGCGGTTAATAACAAGTATTCTATAGTTAAGGTGCCCGGTTTTATCTTTAGATTGTGAACGAGAGTAAAATATATTAGCTAGTTCTTCGCCTCCTACTTTTGTTAAGTAATTGTGCGCTGGAGCTAGTAGCCATTTAACATTCCAATGCTTCATGTTCTCAGGAATATTGTTTTCTACACCGGCAAGAATACGTTTTGCTTCGGCATTAAGTGCGGCTGCATTTTTCTTACCAATAGATTGTTCTGCAAACTGTGTAACTGTATCCGTCATATTTCTTATACGGACTCTAGTCAAAGTTTCTAACGGCTGGTCTTGAGGGTTTCTGCCGTCTTTATAAGACTGAACAACTTGCTCAACATAGTTATTAAACTCTGGATTAATACCTTTACCAAACCTATCTTGTATAGTTTTATGCAAATCCCTAAAGAATTTACGTATCTTATTAGCCAGTCGTTTAAAGTATGCTTCAGACCCGTTGCCTGGTTTCTTTCCTTCATTAATAAGAAACAGTGCCATCTGGTCTGCGTACCACTCTTCAAACCCATACTCACCTGTATATGGTGCGCCTATAGTATCTTGGGCTTTTTCAAACTCTTTATTAAGAACTTTCCAAAGTTTAGGGTTATCAACTAGCCTGTTAATTTCTTGTACAAATAGAGAATGCCCTAGCTCATGGCCCACGGCTAACACGCCTGTGTATAAGTCTTGAGCATTAGCCTTACCATTAGTTGTAGGTATGTTAAGAATAATTACATCGGTATCACCAAAAGTAATTATCTTTCCGCGCCTACCGCTATTTTGCATTTGCTGTTGTTTAGCACGGATAAAGCTATTAGGGTCTATGGCATTACCATTATCATCTAGGTATGTAGTCTCTTTGTTAAAACTAAAAGTAGCTGTGTCATCTGCTGTAATTATCTTAACCTTACGATTAAAACCAAAGTTCTTCTCTATTGTATTTTTAAGATTACGAAGGAGATTATCTCCAGCGTCAGTAAATATGTCTGCAGCTTTTGCAGAATAAGAAACTCCTTTGTTTATTTGTGTAGGACCTTTAGCAGCTTGTGCATAGTTTGGATCATTTAATGCCCTCCTACTATCATACCAACCTTCGCCTTCCTCTAAATCTAAACGAGTAGGGTTAACTTTCTCCGTAGCTTGACCTGTAGCCTGTAGTGGTTGATTCATCATGGCTTCTTGCTCGCCACCTTCAAGCCCACCTTGTTCTGCTTCTCTGTCTACAACTCCAGATCTAACAGACGCAGTATCAATTCCTTCTTCAAAAGCTACATTTTCTAGTACATCAAAATACCTAGGGTCTGCTTTTACATCTTCGTTTGTAGCATTAGCTAACTCTGGGTATCTAGTTTTAGTCTCGTTTATTAAATCTTCTTCAGTAAAATTACGCTGTTCTTCTATTTTAGTTTGTATATCTGCAGCAGATTCTTGCCTAGGGGCGGTTTTAGGTAGGCTGTTTAATTGGTTTAAAGTTAACTGCCTTCCACCCTGTACAAACACAGGGGCTGTGGATAAGATTTGTTCATTAACTGGTACACCTTTAAATAAAAGTTGGCTGCCTTCTGCATTTAGTTCAGTAAGTAAAGACCCAAAACCCCTAGCTATTTGTTGCCCAAACGAAGCATCTGAGTCACCTTGCTCAGAAAGCGTTCTACCCGCTACAACTAAATCCTGTATGTTAATATCTGACGTCTTGCCGTCTTCTACTAGTTGCCACCCATCAATTTTAAAACCTTTAAATGCAGTTTGTTTTGCTTTGGTTTTTGCTTTTTGTAGTATACCTGCAGCATCTAAAGTTGCTTCTGCTGTACCTGACTTACCTAAAGCATAAAAGCCTGGTTGTACATTGTCAGATAAAAATACATCCCCAGTACCTTCGGCTTCTCGTAAGTAAGCTTTAATAACCCCATCAGATAGGGTGTCTATCCTTCTAGAGCCGTCTTGGTTTCGAGTAGTCCAGTAAGATTGTTCTTCTGTAGTTAAGCTGTCTAGATAAGATTGTTTGTTTGCTTCAGAAGCTTTACCTGTTGCTTTGTATAAAACAACTTCGCCGTCTTCGTTACGGACGTAATCAAAAGAACCACCTTCTGCTTCATTTAACTCTAACCCTTCTGTCTGAGTAACTTCTGCATCATCAGCTTCTGCGTCAAGCATTTCGGAAGTTTCGTCTCCCATGTCCATGTTTCTCTCACGGACTGCTTGTTCTAGCATTTCTTTTTCTACTACGTATCCAGCATTTTTATCTTTTATTTTTCTATTAGCATTACGTACAGCTGCCGCTACCCCTTCTTGGTTTGTACTCTGCTCAAATACAATCTGACCATCTTTGTTACGTATGCGTACAACACGGTCGTGCGACTCGTTCTTTATAGCTGTATAACCTAGTGCATCCCGTAGTTGTTCTTCAGTAGGGCCACCGGTAGAAGATTTATCAAAAGCTTCTGCTTTTTGTTTATTAGTAGTGTACAAAGTTCCCGTAGGAGTTTTTATAGCAAAAATATCGTCGCGGCCTGCAAACGTAGGAACTAACTCAGACCCAGTAGGTACCCAAACTGCATCTTTATCTATAGTAGGGTCTAAAACAGCTTCTGCTTGTGCGTCTAACTGTTCTTGAGTCTCAGGTATTACATTTTCGCCATCCCCGTATTGCTCACGTCTTGCATCTCTACGATACATAGACTCATACCCTTCTTCGATACGGTCTTTAGCCCCTTTGAATATTCCTGCAATAGCACTACCAGCACCTCCTCTAGCTCCACCAGCTACAATACCAGCAAATGCAGCTTCACCAATTCTAAGTTTAGCCATAGCTGCGGTATAGTCATCATCAATTGCAAACCTTTGTGCAATCTGCAATCCTTCTTGAGCAGTTTCTGTAGTGCCTTCTACAATAGCAGAACGTCCAAACCCTTTAGCTAAGTCTTTAGCTAGCTCTCCTACAAACATTCCTGCACCAGAAGAGTTACGTAATGAAAGCATTTCGCCTTCAGATAGCTTTACTCCAGAGGCGCGTTTTTCATACAGACGTAAAAGTTTCTGTTGTTCTACTGTAAGTTTTTGGCCTTTGCGTGCTTTGTTTAGTGTTTGCCCTAGGGGTGTACGTTTAACTGCTTGTTTAAAAAAAGCTTTAGCAAAGAATACTTCGCCCATAGTATCTAGAGCAGCTTGAGGTATACCTAAAATAGCTGCCATAACAGCTTCATCTTTAGTTAATTCAACTCCAGCTTCTTGATACTCTTGTAAAGATTGAGAGCTACCTACAACATAGCTTTGCCCAAAAGCGCCCGCTACCGCCCCATATTTAGGAATTTTTGCTGCTGCTACAGAAGCTCTTAATAAAGCATTTTCAGCTTCATCCATTGTAGCCCCAGCTAATTTTTTCTTAAGCAGCTCTTCGGTTATTTCTTTACTAGCAGCAATACCTGTTTTACGTACTCCGTATTTAGCTAAAATACCTCCTACAAAACCTGCGCCTCCACTTGCAATAGAACTAGCAGCCATTGGGGTAAACCTACCTACATTTACAACTGTTTGTTCCCAAATGTTTTCTAGACTAGGTTCATTAACTAGATCTTCAAAAGTGTCTACTTTAAGTGCTTGTTGTGCGGCTTCTGCGTCTCTAAACTCAGCTTTATTAAGACGAGTTTCAGCGGCTTCTTGGTCTCCTAGGAGTAGATTCCCGATTGCTCCAAATCTTTCTAAGTCTCCCTCAAATTGTGCTACGCCACCTCTAACACCCGCGCCAAAGGTTTCGCCTGTAGTTGTAGGGGCTACAACTGCATAAGGGTCTTCTTGTATTTCTTGAGTGCCTTCTAAGTCTTTAGCTTGCCTAACTTTTTCTGAATAAAAGAGATCAAATAGAGGGTTTTCATTTGCCACACTTACCCCCCTCCGCCCATTCCTAATGCGTTAGCTGTGTTAACTGAGTGAGAAAGAATCATATTGTAAAAAGTTAAACCTGACTGACCTATTGTTGCACCGGGAGATATATCAACACCTTGCTGTATTCTGCCGTCTGGACCTATAAACCTAAAGGACTCAACTTTTACTCCGTTAGGATTATTGGAAGGATGATACACTTGAGCTAAATCGTTGATAGGTGCCCCATCAGTAGCTACTGCTATAACTCTATAGTTTAAATCTCCTGCAGCTAAATCAACGTTGCCTCTCCACCAATTCATTATTTCTCTACCCCAAGACGGTATGCTTAGGAATTTGAAATCATTATCGGAACGACCGGCTAACATAGCGTAGAACGCATTGTCTACAAACGGTTGTATAGCCATAGCTTCGCCTGGCGTTTGAGCTAAATTAATTTGTTGCGTTAAAATGTTCATACCCGCATTAAAGTTAGGAGTATTTATAAACTTACGTAAGTCAGTACCTTGAAGCGTTCTTGCTTGCGTAAAGACATCTACACCTTGAGTTTCATTATCAGAAGTTCTATTTGCCTGAACTAAACGAGTTTCAGTATCAGTAACAAACTTCCTATTGTCGTCTAACTGATTATCTTGTCTAGTCAAAAGCGTATTTCTAGTAGTTCTTAAAGAGTTAGCTAGATCAATATTTTGCCCCCTAATCTTAGCGTTGTAGTCACGAATACTGTTTTCGTTACTAAAGATTTGACCCCTTTGAGTTATATCTTGACCCCTACGAGTGGTATCTGTGCTGTAAGCACTTTGAATGTTTGTTGCTACTTGGGTAGGAGTAGGTGTTCTGTCTAAACGCGTTTTAAGTACACCATATTCAATTAAAGAATCTACATTAGGTCGCATTTCGTTGCGCCTATCTGCGGGAGTCGCGCCTAAAATGGTGTACCCCATCACAAACCTTTGTTTACGGCTCATAAAACTGAGGTCAACTTCATCAATATTATTATCAGCTACATCGTTTAGTAAAGCCGCAACTGAGTTTTCAAGTGCTGTTCCAGGAGGTTTAGGGAAATCTAACATCTCTTTATGTATGGTAGTCATGCCACCATCCGGCATATCAAAAGACACATCTAAACTTTTAACTAACTCTTTTTCTATCGTATTTACAGTAACTTTCTTTTGAGTTTGTTCCTTTTTAGTAGGTAAATTTTTAGCAAACTCCGGGTCGTTCATATATCGTTTTGCAAACTCTACAGCTCCTAACTCTTGAAACTGAGCGTAATAAGCTGGATGCCTACGTAATAAATCATGCATAGTTACTTCAGAGACTTTACCATCTGTAAGTTTATCTTCTGCACTACCTTTTCTAGTTTTATAAAATTCGCCTACTGCTTTAAGAGTTTGGAGTTTATCTTTTCCCTCCATAGGCAAAACTTCACCGTGTTTAGCTTCCCACATGTCTACGGTGTAGCCAGAAGAAATACCTCCTGGAAGAGTGTAAGAATCTTTAGCTATTTGACGAATAACTCCAAAATTTTCGTCACCAAGTTTTTCTATTTCTTGCCCCTCTAGGCCTTGCTCAAAACCATTTGAAATATTACGGTTAGTAAGATTTTTTGCTTGATCTATTAATCTAGTTTGTTGAGAGGGTTGTAAACCATTAAATTGTTCTGCACTTAAATTATAAGGAATAGTGCCTGGCTCATATAAATAACTAGAGCCACCTAAAATATCATCAAACCTTTTTACGTTTGCAGAACCACCTTTTAGCATATTTTGCAGTTCTTCGGCGTTATAAGGACGATTCATCCTAGTATAAATAGCCCCACTATCAGAAGTCTGGCGTAAGGTTAATGAGGTTTCATTTCCCTCAGGGGTAGTAACAGTAGTAGGTTGTTCACTAGTAGTGGTTTGAGACTGTGTACTAGAAACAGAACCACCCATTGTTGCGCCTTCTTCGTCTAGTCTTTTACGTATGGCTATATCATTTTGGGGGTCAAAAGAACCAGGCCCTCCAAGATTGTCCATAGCCGAAGGGTCACCTTGTTGACCTTTTATGGCATATAAACCTGCTAGCTGAGCAGATTGCGTATCAAAGCCTGCTTGGTTTCTAATGTTATTAGTGTAAGAACGCAACGCTGTATTTAATGCATTTGCTGGTAAAGACTGAGGCTCTCCTCCCAATCGCACTTTCTGACCCCCAACTGTAAAATCAGCTTCGTATGCTTGCCTACGTTCTGGGTCATATGTAATAACTGTAGGGTTATAAGTTCTAGTTTCAGCGTCATACCCTAACGTACCTATTTTTTTATTAGTTCCTACAGCTGCTGCTGAGAAACCAGAATCGTCTAAATACCTGGTTAAATAGTTTTGAACATACTGATCTTTAGTAGTTTCATTCTGCAAACCGGGCGTTACATCCCACTTCCTAGAAGCAATAGCCATAATCTCATCCGCATCAAAAGATTGCTCGCCTGGCATTCTGCCGCTTCCATCGGCTCCACCATATATTTTAAACTGGTTTTTTTCTTCGGCGTTGAACAAACTATCTAAGTCATTTCTAGTAGTCTTAAAAACTTCATTGGTTCTGTTACCAAAAAAATCTCTAGACTCTTTATCCATCTCAAGATTAAAGGCACGGCCTTGCATTTCATTTTGAAACATCTGGTTTCTAGTACCAGTCATTGCGTTTCTTACTTGCCCAAAAAAGTTAGTTGCCATAATCTTATAGTGATCCTAAAAAGCCCCATCGTTGAGCTTTTGA
>Ga0098060_1000607_pt1 | contig 15740 bp, 11 predicted proteins | sample 21_taG_FD_77063 | JGI IMG/M metagenome (GOLD analysis project Ga0098060, IMG submission 77063) | Marine viral communities from the Subarctic Pacific Ocean - 21_ETSP_OMZ_AT15319 metaG | ecosystem: Environmental > Aquatic > Marine > Oceanic | place: Pacific Ocean | collected 2015-01-19 | reverse complement strand
GAAGTAGCTGATACAAGTACAACTATTTATATTATAAAAGATATAGAAATTACAGCTAACAATACTTTAGTTTTAGAAAAAGAAGAGATTGAATTTGACTCTACTGCATTTGATTTTTTTATACAACTAAATGCAGCTGATAGTGAAGTTGATTTAATTTTAAACAAACAAATAAATTAAAATGGAAATATTTAAAGATAATAATAATTGGAATGAGAAATCAATAATAGGAGCTGTAGCATTTATAATAATGTGTATGGTTATGGTATTAGATTTACTAACTGGATGGTTAGGAAGAGACTTGGCTATAAACGAATTTGTATATGACTCATTTGTATTAGTAGTGCTAGGGTGTTTTGGTATAGCAGGTCTAGAAAAGTTTGCTAAGAAATAATGGGAGTTTTAGGAAAAATATTTAGTGCAGGAGCTGGAGAACTTGTAAAAAATGTAGGTGGAGTATTAGATAATCTAACTACAACAAAAGAAGAAAAACTAGAAGCACAAAGAAAAATAAAAGAAATAGTAGCTAACTATGAGATAGAAATGGAGAAGAATGTTACTGATAGATGGAATGCTGATATGAACAGTGACTCATGGTTAAGTAAGAATGTAAGACCTATGGTTTTAATATTTTTAGTAGTGTGTACAGTACTACTTATATTTATTGACGCAGGGCATTTAAAATTTAATGTAAAAGAATCATATGTAGATCTTTTACAGATAGTTCTAATAACAGTGATTGGTGCCTACTTTGGTGGAAGATCGCTAGAAAAAAGAAAAAAATAATGACATTAAACGAAATAGCTTATAACTTACTAAACTTAGTAAGGGGTGGTAGATCTAACCATGATGAGCACATATCTTTAGATCAGATTAAATTTAACATTAAACACTATAGAGCAATGTTTATTAGAAGAGACTATGAAAGAAATGGTTTTATTAGTAGACATGTAGAGCAAGATCTTGGTTGTATAAAACTACAAAGAGTAGATGCAACTAAATGTTGTTCTTTACCTTCAGAGTGTATTGTATCTAGAGGTGAAGATCTTATACCTAAGACTATTAGATATAATAGGCAAGAAGCTATTACATACGTAGGAGACGTTACAGGAACTGGTACAATACCAATAGTTGAATCTAGCGCAGTACAATGGTTACCTTTTGATAAGTATACAAATAAAAAATATAAAGCTTACATGATAGAAGATTATATGTATATTTATAACGCAGAAGGATTAGAATACATTAACGTTAGAGGAGTATTTGAAGATCCAGAAGCTGTAGCTAAATTTGCAAACTGTGATCAAGGAAACAAATGCTATGATGACAGTGTTACAGATTTTCCAATTCCTATGGATATGTTAAATACAATTAATAAAGGCATCTTAAGCGGTGAGTTATCATTATTAGCTAGTACTAAGAGTGATACTACAAATGACCGTATGCAAGATATAGCACAAGTACAAACTAAAAATTAAAATTAAATAAAATGAGCAAAGGAACACACAAAACTAAAGACGGTAGAACAGCCAAAAAAGGTTTATACTATAATATGAATAAACGTAAAAAAGCAGGAACTTCTAGACCTGGTAAAGGTACAGTAACTGATTCAGCATTAAAAAGATCTGCTAAAACAGCTAAGAAGAAAAAAGGAGGAGAACTAGGAAAGCTTAGTATGATAGCTGGACAAGACAGTAATCCTAATGTTACAAGAGCAGATATTATTGCTGGTGCAACAATGGGTGAAAAGAAAAAGGAGATGAAAAAAGGTGGTAAGAAAAAGATGTATGGTGGAATGGCTAAAAAGAAAAAGATGTACGGAGGTAAGATGAAGAAAGGAATGGGAGGTAAGAAGATGATGTACGAAACAGGAGGATTTCTTGAGCCAGGTATTCCAAACCTTGACGATTGTTGTAACTAGTGAGTTACACTCTTAAACATATTTACAAAGACTATCAAGATTATTATAGCGATGATCTTGATAAGTCTTTACATACAAATATTATACAAGAGTTTAATATTATGATTATGGATTATATTCTAGATGGAAAGGAATTTAATATGGGTAACAACCTTTCTACACTGTCTATTATAAGACGAGATAGAGATCCTAGATCACCAAGATTAGATTGGGGAGAAAGTAACAAGTATAAAAAAGAACTCCTAGAAGAAGGTCAATTGTTATACAACTCGGAAACGGGTGAAGGAGTAAAGTGGCATATCTATCATACTGATGAATATTATTGTAAGTACTATTGGAGGAAAGGTAAGTGCAAGGTACCAAACAAGTCAGTATATAGATTTGACACTACACGAGGAGTAAAAGGAAATAAAGAAAAGCTAATACGTTTATTAAAAGAAGACGACTTAGCATACTTAAAATTTAAAAAGCATTAGATATGGCAACACCATTATGGCAAAGAAAAGCAGGTAAGAGTCCTACAGGTGGATTGACTGCAGCCGGTTCTAAAAGTGCTGGTGTAAAAAGACCTGTTACATCTAAGAATCCTAAAGGTAAAGCAAAGAAAAGAAAAAAGTCTTTCTGTGCTAGAATGAAGGGTATGCGTAAAAGACAAAAGCCTAGTAACAATACAGGTAAAGATAGATTAAGCTTATCACTAAAGAAGTGGAGATGTAAAGATGGAGGTGTTTGTGGACCTACAAGATATGACACAGGAGGATTTTTACAACCACCTATACAAGATATATTTGAATAAATAAAACAACAACATGGCAGTATATAAAACAAAGTCTAGTAAGACAATCATAAGAAAAATCTTTAGGGATCTAAAGCCACAAGATGATAATTGGATTGATGATGCTATTGAATGGATAGGTGAAGCATTAGAGCACATAGGTGCAGCTTCTCAACTATTACAAAAACAATGTGTATTAACTGTAGCAAACCATAAAGTATTACTGCCTACAGATTTATACTACATTAATCAAGTAGCTATAAACAACTCAGTAGATCCAGTATCTTCTAAAGAGCTAGATACATTAATAGATAAAGTAAAAGAATTAAAAGATGAGATAGCCGATGCACAAGCAAACGGTTTAGAATACTCAAGCACAACATCTGTATTAAATGAGATTAACTCTAGGATTGTTGTGTTAGAAAATATATATTTTAAAAATAGCAATAATATGCAACCACTACAATATGGAGCAAGTAACTTCCATAGAAGTATGCATTGTGATGATTGTGTAAATGAAAGTGTACACTATGAAGATACATATATAATAGACAATGATTACATAAAAACATCATTTGAGAGTGGTAAGATATGTTTAAGTTACATGGCTTTTCCTACAGACGAAGACTGTTTTCCTTTAGTACCGGACGATATAAGCTACTCTGAAGCATTATTCTGGTACATATATAAAAAGATTTTATTATCTAAACCAGATTTTAAAAACAATGGAATAAACTATGGAACTGCAGAACAACAGTGGAAGTACTATTGTACACAAGCTAGAAATGCTGCAAACTATCCTGACATTGATAGGTATGAATCTTACATGAATCAGTGGGTAAGAATGATACCTAATATAAATAGACACGATGTAGGATTTGAACAATTAAATAACAGAGAGGATTTACATAGAAGCTAATGGCAAAAAGATTTATAAAAGGATTATTTAAAGACACTGCACATATTGACCAACCGGAAGGAACTTGGAGATATGCTAAGAATGCTATTGTCAATAACAAAAAAGGATCTCTTTCTAATGAAGGAGGTACAGAACTTGCTGGACATTTAGGGCAAAACCCTACAACAGGAGCACAGAATGATAAAGTTATTGGTAAGATAGAAGTTAATGATAATAGAGTAGTCCTTTTTGTAATCGATGTTGTTAATACTTTAAACCCTAGAAGTGAGATAGGTATATGGGAAAACAACACATACACTATATTATACAATCCAGATATAGTAACTACAGGTATAGATCTAAACTTTAAAGAAACACATCCAATACAAGGTACATTTAAAATAGACTCTAAGGGAGATTTAGTTGTATACTTTACAGACGATTTAAATCCACCTAGAGCATTTAATGTAGATAGACAAATACGTGAGAGCGGATCAACTGTAGAACATTTGTATGGTTTAGTACCTAATGATGTAGAAATATTAAATCTATTTCCACATGCAGGATCTGTACCACACATAGAATTAGAAGACCTTATTACACACCAAGCTTCTATTTTAGAAGGAGGAGGATTATTAACAGCTGTTTACTATTTAGCCTTAGCATATGTAGATGCTGATTTTGTATCTACTAATTTTGTAACAGTATCAAATCCTATATCTATTGTAGAGGAGTTTGACCACACACTTCCAACAACTAAAAAAGATGGGGCTAAAGAAGGTAGTCAAACTACTAAAGCTATTAAATGGGCTATTACTAATTTAAATACAGATTATAAATTTTTAAAACCTGTAGTAATTAGAAAGATGGGTGATGCTAGCGAAGCTTTTAAATTAAATGATATAGAAGTTGCTAACACTAATACTACAGTAACATTTACTGGTATAGAGGGTACAAGCCCTGCATCAGTAGAAGAGGTAATTATAGATACTGTATCATATGAAAAAGCTAAAACAATACAACAATTAGATAATATATTATACTTAGGTAACTTAACTAGTACTCAAGATTTAGGATACCAAAAGTACGCTAATAATATTAAGCTACATTCTGTTACTAAAAGTATAAAAAACTTTGATGAAATGTATGCTACTATAGATAATCTTCAAACTGGTTTTAGTAAAACAAGAGTAAATGAGTTTGATGGTTCAGTACGAACTGTAGACAATACTAAATCATATAGATACCAACCTAATATATTTAAGTATAAAGGATACATGCGAGACGAGGTATATGCTTTTTATATAGCATTTATACTTAAAGATGGTAGCATGTCTTACGCTTATCATATACCAGGTAGATCAGCCACTGGTAACGGTGCAGAACTTTTATCTGCAGGTACTAATCAAACAGGATCTCTTTGGACTGATCTTAGTAAATTAAATCCTGAGTATGCTAAAAACTTTCATTTCTTAGATAGAGTAGTGCTTGATAGTGGAGCTCCATTTAGTGAGCATAGACAGATGAACTATTGGGAAAATGCTACAGAAACATATCCTAATACTGAAGACTATGAAGTATATGATGGTAATACAGAACTAACTCCTATAAAAGGACAAAAGGTTAGACACCATCATTTTCCATCAAACAAAAACTCAGCTAGAAGATCTATTACAGGAACTAACTGTGAAACTGCAGAGTCTGCTCCATACCCTATAGCTCAAAAAACTTGGGATGGAATTGATTTAACATTTGAATGGAATGAAGATCAAGATAAGATAAGATTTGTAGGAGAGCAATCATGGACTAGGTATAAGTTTAATGATGATAAATCTCATATTAACTATGACATTGGTATAGGAGGAAACAGTTTAGCTCAGGCAAACACAGAGGATGCAAAAGAGGCTCTTTGGAATGGTGAAGTATTTACAGCTGATCAAAGAATGAATGTAGAAGTTGCATGGAACGTTTGGTTTCGTCAACGTGGAGGACCTGTAGGTAATGTAAAAACAAGACTAATGACTACTTCATCAGCTAGTGGAGGCGCTATAAATCCAGTAGAAGTAAATAGTGATACTATAACTGATTTTGATAGTGGTAGTTGCGCAGGGACAAAAGATGATTTTAACGGACAAACTACTCCAGTCACAGTACAACTTGAGGACGGAGAAAAACTTTGGTTAGAATCACGAGAGATAACTATTAAAACTGGAGATGTTTATCAATCTAACATGGGTGATAATGTAGGATGTTATCCTACAGATTTTGCTCCTAATAATGGATTTAATAATTATGAGAAAACTGATTGTGTAGATGGAGGAGCATTTGGTACTGGTGATCATTTTAATTGTAAAAGCTGGATAGCATTTAGTATTAGTTCTCAAGCTGCTACAGTGCCATCTAATGAATATAGCGATGCTAAAATTTCACATGATGTAGATATTTTAGGAATACAATTAGAAGATATAAAAATACCAGAATCAATAGCAGATAAAGTACAAGGGTTTAGAATCTATTATGCAAACAGAGATCATGCTGATAAAACTATATTAGGACAATCAATTTTAATTCCTGCTACACAACAAAATGCTCAAATAGGAATTTGTCAAGAAAGTAATAATAGTCCTGAAGCTTTAAAAATATTACAAACTTTAAAAAATGAAAAAGAAATTTTTTGGAGTATGGAGCCTTTTGGAAAAAGTATTACTGAGTATGAAAAATATCCTGCTATGCAGATAATGCAAGGAAATGTATTAAACTCTAAAACAGATGAACCTGGGTATAAAGTATTTAGTTTTCATGATTTTAATTTACTAAGAAGTCGTAATAGTTTATCTTCCGCAACACACATTGATCTACAATATAAAGCTAGAAACTTTGCTTGGAATGGTCCTGTAATTGAGCAAGAAAAGAAAATGGTTTCTAAAATACAAACTAATATTAGTAGCCAAATAGATGAAATAGTACAAGAGTGGGGATGGGATGCAGAGTTTAACTGTTACCCACAAGATGTTAAGTCTTGTATTTTAATAGGTAATGAGTATAGTCCTATAGCTAAGAAAACACAACCTAGAATGTTATCACAAAAAGCAAAAACATATTTAGCAGGTGATACTATATTTGAAGGAGAGCCTTTAGGATTTGGGGGTAAACTTTTTAATGAGTTTGGTGAAACATCTATAGCATTTGGATTAAAAGATAATCATGAGATACCAGTAGATGCCGCACAAAGCAGACCATATAATACTACAGGATGGCCACATGGTAATAGTTTTCCTGATGCAGGAAAATATGGATTAAAAGGTACAGGACTTTCTGTATTAACAAATCCTTTACCATGGACATCAGGAGGAAATGTTAAAAGTCAAAACTTTGTAGCAAACTTAAAAGCATTTAAAACTGATGTATATAAATCTATTGATAGTCAAGAATTAGTGTGGACAGGCTTTGAAGTATTAGGTGAAGATTTAGAAAACTTTGTAGTCAGAAGCAATACACTGCAGGGAACAGGAAAAACAGAGACTGTAGAACCAGAAGGAATATTTGGTGGAGATACATATATATGTAGATATGGTATTGCTACAGGACTAAAGCCTAGTAATCCTGATCAAGACTCTAATCCAGAGAGAGCTGTTAGTTATCATATAGTAGAAAGCACAGATAATATAAACTTTAGACACACACAAGATGATGATAGTTTATATTTCCCAGCATCACCAGCAAAGAAGATGTTACAATATGTAGGTATTAGAGATTTTAGTAGTCAAGCTAATTCTAGATATAATGATAACTACTCTGAGCTTAATAATTTAAGACCAGCATTTCCACTACCATTAACACAGTCTTTACAAGAAGACTTTCCTACAAGAACACACAGAAGCGCTAAGGCAGACACTACTAGTTTAATAGATAACTATAGAATATTTTTAGCAAATCAATTTAAAGACTTGCCTAAGAACAGAGGAGACCTTTGGGCACTATCATCATTTAATAACTTATTGTATTTCCATATGCAAGAAAGTTTATTTGCTGCTAAGGGTAAACAATCATTACAAATGAAAGACGGTAGTGAATCTTTTGTAGGTAGTGGAGATATATTTGCACAAGAGCCAGATGAGATAATACAAACAAAAGGAGGATATGCAGGTACTAGTTCACAATGGGCAGCACTAACAACACGATATGGTTATTTCTTTGTAGATAAAGAATCTAACAAAGTATTCTTAATGGGACAACAACTGCAAGAAATAAGTGCTATTGGTATGGAAAACTGGTTTAAAGATAATCTTAAGTTTGAATTAGAAAGCTATGGGCTTACAACTCAATATGATAATCCTATACTAGGATTAGGGTTTACTTCTATATGGGATCCTAAACAAAGAAGAATAATATTGACTAAGAGAGATCTTAAGCCTACATCTACATTTATAGCTAACTTTAATAATGGAATAGTATATGATGCTACAGCAGCTAAATATAAAAATACAACAGTTAATAGACCTATAGAGTGGGATGATACAACTTACTTTACACCTAGCGGTTGGACTATATCATACACACCAGAGTCAAGCACTTGGACTAGTTTCCATGATTATATACCTTATATTTATTTTAATACTTCTACAGATTTTTATTCATTAACTGATAAATATCCTAGACCTGTATCTGCTTCTGTTAGCGGTACAGCATTTGGTAATGCAGGTATATGGAAACATAACTCAGAAACAAACAGAGGTATATTATATCAAGAATCAACAGTAGGAGCATTAAGCACTATAGATCATTATTTATTTGAAGTAGAGTTTATACATAACGAAGTTAAAGGTTCTGATAGTTTAATTTCTAATTTAAGTTATACTTTAGAAACATTTAATCAAAGTGATATAAGTGTGTTAGAGCATGGATTTACAGATTTCTTTATGTATAATACATTACAAATGTCAGGAACTACAGAGTTAGAGTATATGATAAATACTAGAAGAGTTGGTAATAGCTGGACTATTAATAAGTTTAGAGATATGGCAGCACTGTCTACTAATACAGATACATATTATATGTCTTCAAATACTAACCTATTAGGAGGAACAAACACAGGAACTGTAACAAGTTCTTCTACAGAAAATATGTTTACTGTAGATGGAATGAGTGAACTTGTAAATAATTCTTATATAGATTTAAACAAAACATGGGATAAACAAAGAAAGTTTACAGATAAGTGGGTAGGAATTAGACTAATATGTGACAATAAACAAAATAATTTATTAAATTTGTATTCTACATCTGTAGGTGCAAGAAAGGTACACAGATAATATGGCAAAAAAATCAAAGAAAAAACTTCGTAAAAAAAGTAAATATGTAACAGGGGGAACAATGTATGAAAACAATATTCCTGGTACAGTAAATTTAGTAGCACAAGAATCTGATCCTACCGTTTTAAGAGAAGCAGAAAAAACAAAAGAGGAGGAGACACAAAATTTACTACGTAATGCTGAGAATGCATCAGAGCAAATTGAGCAAGATGCTATGAGAGCAACTGAGAATATAGAAATGCAGGCAGCTCAAGAAGAAGCACAACGAAAAGCTATTGAAAGTACTGCAAAAACAATAGGAGGTAAGTTTGTAAAACCAAAAAATAGAGTTAATCCTTTATCTGATGCTGTAGGTGCTTACAGAGGAGTAAGAGCAGTAAACTTAGCATCAAAAGCTCAAAAGGGAATTACAGCAGGAGTACAAACAGCTAAGCAAGCGGCACAAGGAGCTAAAGCAGTACAACTTGCTTCTCAAGCTTCTAAGTTGCCTGTTGGTGTAGCTGCTCCACAAACAGTTTCTACCCTAGCAGAAGGAGCTAAAGGTGCAAGCGCAATAGGAGCAGGATTAAAAAACTTTGCTACATCAGGGGCAGGTATAGGAACTATAGCAACCATAGGTGGACAGGTAGTTGGTAGAGCAGCAGATGATAACGATGCTACTACAATGAATTTTGGAGAAGGAACAGGTAAAGTATTATCTGGTATTGGAACAGGGTTAGGAGCTGCAGCATTAACTGGTATGGCACTAGGTAGTGCAGTTCCATTAGTAGGTAATATAGTAGGAGCTGGATTAGGTGCTGCTTATGGATTAGTTAGTGGCCTTGTTAGCAGAAACAAAGCAAGAAGAAAACAAAGAGAAGCACAAGCACAGCAAGATCAATATGCATCACAAACCAATAAAAGAACAGGTCTAAGACTTGGATCACAGATGTCAAATGTAAGAGCGCAACAATTAAGAGCTAAAACATTCTCTGGGTATGATCAAGGTATTAACACAACAGCAAAGAGGGGCGGGTTAAGACTAGGAATGCCGAGATATTAAAATATAATACAATGAAAGAAAACATATTAAAAAGACTAAAAAAATATAACATGGGAGGTGAATCAGGCAAGTTTGCGTCTTTTGGATTAAAAGCAATTAGGCCTTTTCTTAGTGGTGCTGCATCTAGAATTGCAGGTCCTCTTGGATTAATGTTTGGGTCACAAAAATTAGGTGCCGCACCAAACCCACAATTTACAAATGTAAATGTTCCTTTACCTGGTGGAGGTACTACAGATTTTATGACAACTATACCTAGTAATACATCTGTAGATATGGGGGCTGCAAACGATCAAATACAGGCTGCAATGGCTCCTAAATTTCAAATGGGAGGAGTAGAACCATTACCAGGAGGTATGATGGCACCTATACCAGGAACTGATGCTGTAGAGTTTATGGGTAATAAACACAATGAGTCAGGCATGGGATCAGATAGTGGTATTATGGTAGATCAACAAACAGAAGTAGAAGATGGAGAAACTATGGACCAAGTTACTATGAAGCATGGTGGTAACCGTGACTACTTTTTTTCTGATCATTTAAAAAAAGGAGGAGTGTCATATGCTAATATGCATAAAAACATTTTAGAAATGGGTGGTAGTCAAGAAGATATAAATATGCTAGCTAGAATGCAAGAGAAAGCTGCAGGTAGAGATCCTAATCAAGTAGCTAAATTAGGAGGTGTAGTAGAGTATGGTGCAGGAGGGGTAGGCCCAACATCTTTACAAAATTTGTATGCTAGTGTAAACATACCAACGGAAAATACTAATACAGAAACGGGAGATAATACAACGGTAGATAATACAGATCCGTATGGTAATTATTTAAAACGACAAAAAGAAAAAGAACAAGATCAATTACAAGAAATGAGAGATGCATTAGCTAAACAAGATATACCTTTAGAAGCAAAAATAGGAATGGGTGTACAGATGCTTCCATTAATTGGAGCAATGTTTACAAAACAAAAAGACCCAGAGCTAATGACATATACTCCTGGATTTACTAGTCCTGTAGTTGCAGGTAGAGTTAAAGGTTTAACGTATGAAGCTCCTGATCAAAACGCAGCTAGAGCAGCATTATCTCGTTTGTACACAGGACAAAATATAGGACTTAATAGAGCAGGTCTAGGTCCTGGAGATCAAAGTAATAGACAACTTAATTTTAGCAAATCTTTAAATGCTTTGTCAGCTATAGGAGCACAAGAGTCTAAAGATAAACTATCAGCTGAAAATTTATCTAAGCAAAGTAAACAAAAAGCAGAGATGATGAATGTACAAAATGAACTAAAAGCAGCTAGCATAAATGCTCAAATGATACAAAGAGAAGCGGACAGAAAACAAACAATTGAGAACACTAATGCGCAGATAAGAAACTTAAGAGAAAATGAAAAGATAGCTAATAGAATTAATTTACTACAAACGTTTGCTTCAAATGTTTCAACAGGTGCAGGAGATATTATGCAGTTTAAAGCAGCTGATAGACTTGCAAGAGCTCAAGGTATATATGGTATATTTGAAAGAGACAAAATGAAAAATATATTAATGCAAGACCCTGACTTTAGAAAGCTGGGCGCAGCTGATCAAAATAAAAGAATTTCAGAAATGTATAATAAACTATTTCCAACAACAGGATAACTATGGCAAAATACGAACTACAACCAGCACAGTCTATGTATAGAGATACAGGAGCTGTAGCAGTCAACACTTTAAAAAGACAAGAATACTTAGCAAACATGCAAGCTGACAATACGTTAGCAACTTCTGTTATGAATATGGAAGCTATGCCCCAAGACAACGAAAAATTAGGAGAACTTGCAGATTTATATAATAGTAATATAAATTCTAGAAGTGAAAGAAAAGATTATGAAAATCTAGGTATGAGTATACACAAAGACGCTATGGCATTTGTTAAAGACTATAGCCCTATTAAACGAGAGCTAGAAAAATATAATGCTTATAAAACATCTTTAGATAAAAGAATGGCTAGTACAGGACCAGATAGAATATCTAGGCAACAGTATAATAATGCGCTAAAAATATCAAATGATAAGTATAAAGGTGTAGCTAATAATTCAAAGTTTCAAGGAATAGGTGTTGCTAGTTATGTAGATGTAGATAAAAGAATACAAGAAAAAGTTAAAGATTACGTACAAAGAGAAATGTCTGAAACAATAGAATTTCCAGCTGATCAAAACTACACAATATTTACAGAAGAAAATATTAAAGGAGATAAAACTGTAGGACCACCAAGACATTATATTAAAGTTAAAAATGAGAAAAAATATTTTAGTCCTGGAGCAGTACAAAACATAGTTAATGGAGTAATGAAAGAGCATGATGTAGAGTCTTTTATTTCTCAAGAAGCTATGTTTGAAACTTACGGTAAAGGACTTATTCCTGATGGCTCAAATACATCAATATCTGATAACGAGGTTGATGGTAAAATAAGCTCTCTTACAAAGAATATTTCAAAACTAAAGAAATTAGTAAATCCAAGCAATACACAAAAATATGAGTTAGAAGAAAATGAAAAAATGTTAAGCCTTATACAAGATATGCAAGGCAGAGGAGAAACTAATAATGCTATTCATACGGCATTAGTTGCATTTGATATACAATCAGAGTATGCAGATCGTGCAAACATAAAGTATTCGTATGTAAATACTAATTATGAAAAAACAATTAAAGATATTAAGACAGATGGAAGTAGCTCAACAAATGCTCCTAAACCACAAATACAATATCAAGTAAGTGCTCAAGGTTTAAATCATACAGTTTTAGGAGGAGTTTCTACAAAAGAAAAAGAAACATATATTAAAACTAACGAAGCAACATTAAAAGCTATTAAAGAAAGCTCTTCGTTTGCAAATCTAAATATTAGTGGAGATGATATATTAAGACAATTATACTCTATTAATACAGAAGAAGAGGCACAAGCTTTTGCTGATTTACCAGGTAATGGTATAGCAGATGCTGCAACAGTTTTAAACATGGCTAGTAGCGCTAAAAGAGCAAGAAATCAAATAGAGCTAGTAAGAAACCAACTAGATAATGGATATAATCAAGCAGGTTATGAAGGCAGACAAGGCTTTAAAGATGCTGTAGGGACTATATTTGAAGATTATTCTGGAGGTCAGCTGGGTGCTGTGTATAATGAAGAAAGAGGTACATGGGACGATTTAACTGGTTATGACGACAACATTGATGTAAATAGAAGGGGTGAACCAATGAGTGTATATTCTATAACTTACCAAAAAGTTGTAGGTATACCTGCAGTAGCAGAGTTAAAAGGTGATATGAGTACATATGACTTTTTAGAGAGAATGTCAAATGATGACGAGTTTAGGTTATCAGTTCAAGATGCAGTATATAACAATATAACCACTGGAGATTATGATAAAGGAACTGCAATTAGTAGAGGAGATAATGAGGTAAATATAAGAGCGAGAGTTAAACAAATGGCTAATATGTTTGAAAAGTTTGTAGAGAATAAATCTAAGGCAGTTGAAGAAGCATATATTAAAGAAATTAAACCTACTGGAGTTGTTGCTACTAGTTATGGTGATCAAACTAAAGAAGCTTCAGAAGAAATGAAGGAGTTCTTTACAAGTGGTTATAATGAGGGATTAGTAGTGTATGGTCCAAATGGTAAACAAATAACTATAGGAGAGCTAAAAAGTGAGCCTGGATTTGGAGATATAAAAGGACAGGAAGGAAGAGGATACGAAATATTAGCTGATGGAGGTGGTTTACTTAATATAACAAGAGACGGAGAAGCTGTTATTGGTATACCTATTAGAATGTCTGAAGACGTAGATGCAGAAGGCTTTGGATTTGGTTTTGGAAAAGATGCATATAAGAAAGGAGATGTACTTATGTTCTATGCTCCTGTAGATCAAATAGGTGGAATACCTTCTATTCAAAATTATGTAAACACTACAGAGTTTAAAGTACAAGAATTATGGCAAATGGGAGAATCTTCTGCAAATCCATCATTTAGTCCGCCAATGTTTGAAGATCCAAACGATATTGATCAAGCTACAAATGAGCCAAGAAGAACAGTTATATTTAACTATGGTGCAGATGCTGGTGCTAATGGTGAAAATTCTGTTCAGGTATGGGATCCTGTAACACAAACATATGAAGGTTATGGCAAGGTATCGGGTCTAAAAGAAATAGCAACTTTTATTAGTAAAGAAAATCCAAAAGGCTTTGCATTCTAAATATGAGTATACCTATTAAAATAAATAAAACCACAAACTTACCAGAGACATCTCCAACTATTGGTAAAGGATTTGCTATTGATAATAATTTATTAGATGCTAATAGAAAAAATGTTATTCCATTTAGCGCAACTGATATTAATCCGTTTGATTCAATGAACTTTACATTTAAGTATACTGATCCTTTAAGTAAATATACATCGTATCGAGTACCTGTAAATAGGTACATGGATTGGAATGACAAAAGAGCTCAAAATCAAAGTAACGTAGAAAAATGGGGAAGAGGTGTAACTAAAGGCCTTGCTACAGGTATAGGAGCTGTTGTAGAAAATACTTTAGGTATTATTGCAGGTCTAGGTGAACTAACTACAGGAGGAGCATACTATGATAATTATGTAGGTAAAAGTGTAGATAAAATGAATAATTATCTAAAAGAAGCTATTCCAAACTATTACACACAAGAAGAACAAAACATGACTACTCTTCAAAAACTTGGTACTGCAAACTTTTGGGCAGATCAAGTTATGAATGGACTTGGTTATAGTATAGGATCACTAGCTACATGGTACGTAACTGGAGGAGCAGGATTAATAGCGAGAACAGCGGGTCTTACTGCTAGAGCTAGAGCATTAAACGGATTATACAAAGGATCTAAAGCTATTTCTACCGGTACAAACTTAACTGCACAAGCATTAAAAAGTAGTGGTACACTAAAAAGTGCAAACATGTTAGAACTAGGACTATATATGTCGTTAGCAGAATCTTCTGTAGAAGCTAGAGAGTCTCAAAGAACTATGTATCAGGATCTAATTAATAGAACAATAGAAGAGTCAAATGGTTTGTATCAAACTGAACTACAAATACCAGAAGAAGAAAGAGCAGACATGTTACAAGCATCGTACTCTGCAGGTAATGCTAATTTTATTACGCAGTTACCAGTATTAATGGGAACAAACTTATTTATGTTTAGTAAACATGTAATGGGATTTGGAGCATCAAAAGCAAATAGACTTTATAAACCTAAAGATGTTGCATATGACGCAGCTGCTAAAAAAGTTATTAATGAAGTAGGTAATAGGGGTACAATGAGAGCAATAGCTTCTAGACTAAGCCCACTTGGTAAAGGAGCTGGAGTAGAAGCATTTCAAGAAGGGTGGCAGTTTGCATCTAAGGTTGGATCAATAGATTATCACACAGACAAATATTTTAATGGCGGTAGTGAAGATATGATTAGATCTATGTATGAAGGAATTACAGATACTTTTGGAACACAAGAAGGTTTAGAGTCTATGCTTATAGGAGCTATTGTGGGTGGTGGTATGGGAGGAGGAAGAAGCGCTATACAGAAACCATACGCTGCAAGAGTTAAAAATGCACAACATATTACAGATTTATTAAATGGTGGTTATTTAGCAAACTCTGCAAACAAAGCTATGAATTATGATGCTATGGTAAAAGTTCATACAGACATGGAAAAAGCTTTGGAAGAAGGTAACATGAAAGCATTTAAAGATGCACAAAGTAAATTATTACATTACCATGCATACGATGCAATGCAAAATGGAGGCTTTGATGT
>Ga0098060_1000604_pt1 | contig 15798 bp, 30 predicted proteins | sample 21_taG_FD_77063 | JGI IMG/M metagenome (GOLD analysis project Ga0098060, IMG submission 77063) | Marine viral communities from the Subarctic Pacific Ocean - 21_ETSP_OMZ_AT15319 metaG | ecosystem: Environmental > Aquatic > Marine > Oceanic | place: Pacific Ocean | collected 2015-01-19 | reverse complement strand
TTGTCGGGTAGGAGTAATATAACACAAGAAGTAACTGAAAAATGGTTATCGAAATATGACATCCCTTATCACCTACTCAAAATGAGACCAACAACAGCTAAATGGAAATACATGCCAGACGACCAATTAAAAAAGATATGGTTAGATGAATTATTTCCAGGAGAAAAAAAGGAAGAGATTATCTGTACTTTCGATGATAGAGATAAAGTAGTTAATATGTGGAGAGAAAATGGATTAACATGTATGCAAGTAGCACCAGGAAATTTTTAGAATACAAAATATAAAAAAAACAAAATTTAATTAATATTAAAAAATAGAAATCATGAGTAAAAGAAAAGGACGTACAAACGCTAAACTAGAAAAATTAAACGGAATCAATCAAATTGACCGTAGAATAAAAAAAATAAAAGGTAACGAAGAAGAAATAGAGAAGTTACTGGGAAAAAGAAATCAATTAAGACAACAACTTAAAACCTCAAGGTAGTACTTAGATTGGACCCGTAGCTCAGCTGGATAGAGCAACAGCCTTCTAAGCTGTAGGTCATAGGTTCGAATCCTATCGGGTTCACTAAAAAGAATGAAAATGAAAAATTTAGAATATGTGTATGATGATGGTGACGTATTGTTTTTAACTGACGGGACCAACTATTACGGACTTAACTATAACGATATAGACAAATCAGAATTAAGAGAATACACCAATATAGAACCAACTGAAGTAGAAAAAGATGAGGATGGAGATTTATCTTATTATTATGATGATGACAGTTGGGAGGTGGATTATGAGATTTTAGAAGAATACATAAAGGATTATTTTAAATACGATTGTGAGATTGTGGAATCAGGAGAGGAATTAGCTGCCTCACAAGGAGCTATTTTTAAAGTAACTGAAGGTGATAATGGATGGCATGAAAGTTTAATGGAAAATTTAAAAAATAAATGAAAAAAGTAGTAGTTACAGGAGGTGCAGGTTTTATAGGTTCTTATTTAGTAGATGAATTAATTACTAGAGGTGTTGAGGTTATAGTCTTAGACAATCTCTCCACCGGTAAAAGAGAAAACCTCAACCCCGACGCTCGTCTAGTGGTGTGTAATATTCCTCAAGCTACCACTGAATTTCTATGTGAACAAACCCAAGACGTCGATGTGGTTTTTCATTTAGCGGCTAAAACAGCTGTACAAGAATCTATAGAAAACCCAGAAATGTATAATGAAATCAATGTGGGTGGTACATTAAAAATGTTAGAAGTATGCAGACTTAACAACATTCCTAAATTTATTTTTAGTTCCACATCAGCAATTTATGGTGACACTCAAACACCAACCTCTGAAAAAAATCCCATAAATCCAATTTCCCCATACGCTACCACTAAGTTAATAGGGGAACATTATTGTAAACTGTATAACAGAATTTATGATTTGGACACTGTTTGTTTAAGATATTTTAATGTTTATGGTAACCGTATGAATAATGAAGGTGGTTACAAGTTAGTAATGCCTATTTTTAAAGACCAGATATTAAATAATAAACCACTAACCATTAATAATGATGGTGAACAAAGAAGAGATTTTGTACATGTAGAAGATATTGTGGAAGCAAATTTATTGTCCACAACTTTAAAAAATTCTTGTGGTGAAATTTTTAATGTTGGTAGTGGTAAAAATTATACTATAAATGAAATTGCGGATATGTTTGGTGGTAAAAAAGAATATGGTAATAAAGTCATAGAACCAAAAGAAACTTTAGCTGATACAACAAAAATAGAATTAGATTTGGGTTGGGTGGTAAAAAAGAATATAGGTGATTGGATTAGTGGTTATATCAACTACTAACTCCAGAAGATTAATTTACTAAGAATCCCTAGGACTGCAATCCATACAGACCATAACGCCCCATTAGCTTTTTTTCTAAAATCAGTATTACGATTAACTCTTGCAATAGTACCCTTATCTGGGTCCAATAAAACTTTTTTAATCATTGTGATATCTTCTTGAATCTTAATTTGACCCTCCTTTAGATATTGCATGTCGTTTTTTACAATTTTAATCTCACTGTGTAAGTGTTCGTTTGTTAATCTAGCCATTATCTTTTTTAATTACTTTTTAAACCCACAAAGTGTATGAGCGTAGTCAGCTCGTTCTTGCCACACACCACCTCTTTTTCTACCTTCCTCAATACATGCTTCAGAACAACCATTTTTATAGCCCTTACTTCTACACCAGTCACCGAAAGCACCTTCAGTACCGTCCTTTTCACTTTCTTTATTTGCTTTCTGAATCCAGTTCTTATCTTCACTTAAACGACTTTGTTCTTTTACAACTTTTTCAATTAATGAAATAAGTTCTGATTCTTTTAATATTATTTTTCTTCCCATTGTTTTATTTTTTGAGTTTTTTATTATTTTGTAAAACCTAATAATTTTGCTAAAGTTTTTTGGTTAACAGTAAGTTGATTAAATTGTTTTTTACCGTCTTGAAAAAGTTTAACGGCTGTTACATCTTTATCACTAAATTTACCACTTCCACCAGTTATACCTGGTTTGGTTTCTTCAGTATCGTCAGTATCCTCAGTATCTGCATCCTCAGTATCTGTATCTTCAGCATCGTCCTGTTCACCTAACATCACATCTTCGTCTTCTATGTAATTTCCATATTTAGATTCCATCGGACTATCAAATCCCATACCCATACCACCTAAATCAGCAAAACCTAAATTACTGGACTTATCACCACCACATTGTTCTTGGATTACCTTCTCTACTAATCTACGTACATCTGCTTCTGTTAATCTTATTTTTTTTCTCATTATTTCTTCTTTCTTAATTGTTCACGTAGAACTTTATTTGCATCTACAAATTGTCTGTCAATTCTTTCATGTAAAGTTTTAGGTTCCTTTGATTTTTCTTCCATTACTCTAGTAATTATTTTTTTTAAAGTAGTATTAGATAATGGTATAATATTTTGTTTTCTTTTTTTCATAAGGATTTTCTTAATAAATATGTTTAAACCTGCGTTTATTGTAGCTTTAATAAAATTTATTACCTTAAGTTTGTATTAATGTTATTTTTTTTGTATATTTGTGTATGAATTTGACTAAAAGACAAATAAATAATAAACTTAAAAATAAAGTTCTCAAACCTATTACGACTAGTGATAATAGGGAGTATATACAATACTGTGAAATAAAAGTTATAAGAGCAAGAAATGTTAAGTATGGTTACTGGGTGGGCAGAAAAAGGAAACAGGCAGATAAAACTTTAGTGACTGTGGAGATTTCTGGGGCAGTACTCTCAAGTAAAGGTGAGTATTTACCATTACACTATTATGGTCCACGTCATATAAGAAATTATTTACGTAAAAAACATAACGGTATTGTAGGTGCTGTGTCCTCATGGGTAAAATTATGGGGATTCGATAATAATATTGAATTGGAGAGAATCAAATTAATAAAAACTAACAAACACATCAACAAGATAAATGCATAAATTAACACCAATACCAAACCTATTAGAGGATAAAGAAGATAAAACACTTTTTATTGTAGGTGGTGGTCCTTCCCTAACCAACTTCGACTGGTCATTATTAGAAGGTAAAAATGTATTAGTCCTTAACCGAGGAGTAGAAAAAGTTCCAAACGCTATGGCTTTACTATGGAATGACGTAAAATTCCATAAAGATAACGAAGAAAACATTAAGAATTTCCAAGGAATTAAAATAACCACTACTCGTTATATGCTACCAGGTAGTTCTCATCCATGTGAGTGTGATATTATCTGGGTCAAAGGTAGAAACTATTTAAGTGATGCGTGTGGTATTATTGAGGACTCACCTTACACTATCAATCAAGGTAGTAATACTGGTTATTCAGCATTAAATGTAGCTTACCATTTAGGAGCTAAAACAATTTATTTATTAGGTTATGATATGAAATTAGATAAAGATAAAACAAATTGGCACGATGGTTATCCTAATCAAAATCCTCTTGCTAACGAAAGAATAGAAACTTTTACAATGGTGTTTATGGGTGTAGAAAAACTATACAAAGAAAAAGGTATTAAAATTTACAATGTTAATGAGGATAGTGACCTTACCGAATTTGAAACTAAGACACTAGAAGAAGTATTGGCATAAAAAAACCCTCCGAAGAGGGTTTTTAATTTTTACAGATTATTTTAACCCTTAAGTAATTCTTTATTCGGGTTGATTGTGTCGTCTAGTTTGTGAATATCAGTCCACACATTATCAAAACGTTTGTCTAAACTCCTATCCAAACGATTTAACGAAGACTTATTCATGGTTTGTGCATCATCAATTCTACGATTTAAGTCTGTTTCAATGGAATTCATCTGTCCACTAAGACCAGTCTCCACACGCTCTATAGCGTCTGCAAGTCTACCCTCAACGTCCATCACTTCCATTCTCATCAACTCTAAATCTTCAACTTTTCTATTCAACCTTACCACTCCCACAACTGATGTAACTAACGCAACAACCCCAAGAGTAATCAAAACTGTAATAACGGTTCCTAATTCTATCATGATTTATTTTTTAAAATAGTTTATGCCCATAAGGACACTATAAACATAATAAAATATATTTCTAAAGTACATTGAACTATTAGTTAATTTTTCTTACTATTATTACATGAATAAAAAATACAATACACACACTACTAAACAAGATGTTTTAGGTAGATTAACTAAATTAAGAGAAGACATTTTTAATTATGCCGATTATAATCATTATTCCTTATATGACTATAATGTAGAATTAACTCTAAAAAATTTAGATGAGTTAATAGAATCGGTAGATTCACCAAATGAAAAATATGGTTTAGGTCATGTCATTAATACCATTAGTGAAGATGATAGTTTCTATGTCCCTTCCGATGAGTGGGTTGACGAGGACGAAGACTAAGCTTTTTGCATATTAATAACCCCACCTAGGTGAGGTTATTTAATATATTAGTTTCGTTAACTAGTTAGCTTTCTCTTCAGTAGTTACCGGTACCTCCTCTGCTGGTGCAGATTCGTATTCACCAGTTTCCATGTTTACTACACCAGCTCCATACTTAGTTTCCAAATTAACTCCTAAAGCCATTTCTTTACCTTGTAATTTTTTAAACTCTTTGTGTAGTTCTTCTTTCTGATTTTCCAACGTTAGTTTTCTTAATTCCAAATCTCCTAATGCTGTTACCAATATTTGGTAATCATTTCTAATAGTTTGGATTTGTGTGATTTCTGATTCTGTTAGTTTGTCGTTTGCCATAATGTTATTTTTTAATATAAATATTAGTTAATATGTAAATTTGTAAATGCCTTTTAGATAAAATTATTTAAGTTTATATAATAGTTCTCCGTAATTCGTACTCATCCCTAAAGCTACAGCAAAGAAGTCGTAATCTGACCCTAACGGGGACCCATCTTCTGCTGTTTTATTCATTTCCATCACCACCATATCCCTATCTTCTATTTTTTCAAAATCTTCACTCCTATTTTTAAAGGCGTGTTGAAGATTACCGTATCTTTCTTGGTGAAATCTCCGATTACTACTAAACACATATTTTTTTGAAACCCTAAACATGTGTTCTGTGTAGTATTTAATTGTTTCATTAGTCATTTCCGTTAAGGAATCCATATTAATTACCATATCGACACTTCTATTTTTAATTTGGAGTATCTCTTCTGGAGTAATAAAAACAATATCGAACTCATCAAAGTTAATATTATCTATTTTACCCTCACCAGGTAATCTTATAGTTCTTCCAAGTTTATAAGAAAAATAAGCAGAAATATTAATAGTACTAGGAATGTCAACAACGATATAGTTTAAATTTTTCACCTTATCTAACATTAAATGAGGAAAACCACCCCAACCCGCACCAATCTCTAAGACGGTTTTCTTAGTAGGGGAGTCTATTAAGTCTTTAACAAATTTAACATCTAAACCTAATTTATAAAATAACGGAGGTATAATTTTTGTTTCTGTTATTTTTTCACCGAATAACTGAAAATGATTTTCTATGACGAATGACTCCTCTAACATTCCAGTTTTCTTTATACAGAAATCTTTTAAGTCTTTAGTAAAAAGAGGATAGTGTGGATGTTTACCCATATTGTGTAATCCGTGACAATTCAACCCATTAGAAATTTTATGATTACCAAAAATCGGTAATAATTCTTCATAAGTTCTTACTTCATTAAAATTCCCTTTTAATTCACCAGTTTTACCTAAGGCATCGTCCCATTCATTTACTTTAGTATGGTTATCTTGGTTTTCTTTCTGATATAAATAAGATTGTTGTAGTCTTTTAAATATGTCGTCACTTTCTTTCATTATACACTTTTAAGGAAAAGTACTTTATAAAATGACTTTGTAAACATATTAAGAGAAATTCCGGACGAAGTCCGGTTTCCGGTTGCCGAAATGCAGAAAACCATTATTTTTTAGGTTTCTGAGTATTCTCATTTGTAGTGAGGGCTCCAATAGGGGCTAAAGCTCTTTTTCTCCCACCTTTATAACCACCACCAGAACCACCTTTAACAATTACATCATAAATCGCGTGTAACATTTTTCTATCCATAGAATTAAAATCGTTTTTACTTGTTAGAATCTCTTCTTCACCATAGATTGTATTTTGTTCATATATGGTACCACTAGTATTGATATAGTCATCAGCAGTATCTAAATAATCAGCAGCTAAAGTAAGTTTGTCCATCCACCACGTAGGTAAATCACCACCTGACTGTTGTAACTCTACTAACCTTTCTAAAATATCTTCAGCATCATCTAAAATTAATTGACACTTTCTAATAGCTGAAGGAATATCCATATGACCATCTTCGTTTAAGGTAGATTCCTTCATAACTCTCTGTACTATATTATTTAAATCTGATTCTGTAATTTTAATTGGCTTTTTCATAATGTGGTATTTTATTATAAATATATGTTACTAATCCTTTTTCTTCTCATATACAGTTATGGTACGTTCTCCTTTTAGTGACCATAAATCTTCTCTATTTCTGTAGGTATTTTTAAGTTTACCTTTTTTAGAATAAGGTTCCTCATTATATTCGTAAGTAATTTTTTCTCTAAAAGTAAGTCTAGACATTAATTTTTTATGGTCTTTACCATCTTCTATACAATCTATTACTATAGAAGGAGGTATTCTATCTATAATATCCCCATATAAATGAATTGGAACCCATAAAAGATATACGTCCGCTTTAGGTATCTCTAAATCATATAAATCCTCCATTAGTATAAAATCTCTATCCTTTGACCCAGACTCACCAATAGTCCTAAACATCCATTCATCATTTTCAATACCAATAATGTCATTACTTAGACCCAATCTTCTTATTTCGTATAATAAGTCACCAGCACCACAACCTATATCACATACTGTCTTACCACCAACATAAGAAGATATTACGGGTATTAAATCCAATGGTCCACGTTCAGGCCATTTCTGGATAGGGTGAATAAGATTATCTCCCATAGTCCCATATACGTTTCAAGGGTTCAATATAATAATGTTTAAAGAAAGTCTTAATCTCAGGTTCACCCATTTGTTTCCTCAATCTATTTTCCCACATAGTAGCAGGACAGACCAGTACAGGTGAAAAGATTAGATGTGAAACCCATACAGTAATAGGTGCCCATATCCAGAATGGTTCATGAAACATAACCAAAGGAGGTGTTAATATTAAAAGAATTATAAAGATGTGATGAATAGTCACCAAAGAATAGAATAGTATTTTTAACCAAGTATCTGTCATAATTAACGTATATATGCTATAACCATAATTATAAGGGATATTACTAACATTATAAAGATACCCCACGACTTTTCATTAAAACCCTTCATTAATCGTCGTTTTCCCCGTCGCCGGACGTCAACCCGGACGGAGTCCGGTTTCCGGTTTGTGCCGGATATACAATTTCAAAGGTCTCGTTACCCAGGAAATCCTTTTCCCGACCTTCCCAATCTATTTCTTCTTCACTATAGTCATATTCCGCACTATCCCACTCATAAGGTTCATAAATACCATCCTCGTCATTTAGTACTGACATCGTGGCATCGTTTGTATCATAAGAATGAACACGAGGTGACCATTGTATGGACTTATACACACTAACCGTCTGCTCCATAGGAACCTTTACTTTAATAAAAGGTCGTAAATACAACTCATCATAACTGGTGACGGTATCATTAACCATATTATCAAAATTATCATAAGCGGCCCAAAATATCTTATCGAGAATAGTTTCCGAATCTTTCTTAAAACCAAGAACCTTAACAACTTCCCAAACCTCCTGTTGTCTCCACCAGGGAGACTCATCAATATTGGATTGTTCAACAAACCAATTCTTATTTTTACTGTTAACTAATAAATCAACGGCTTTATAGAATATACCCGTTGGGACGGTAGTACTATAATACTTCCCAGTTCCACTATCATAATCTCTACTAAAATAAGAATTACCAGGAACATCACCATCAGTACTCTTATCGATTGGATTGTTGTACCCACCTTCTCTATTTAAAATGTCTTCTTGTTCCTTAAGTCTCTGAGAATCAGGTTTACATATATTATCTTCACTACAATAGTACATTCCCTTTGGACAGTCTTTCTTATCCTCTTCATAGAAATCGAATCTATACTCCTCCAAATCTTCTTCTTCATTAAACTCACCACCCTTATTTAACTTTAAAGTCTTATATAGTTCCTTATTAACATATTCATCCAAATCTTTCTCAATACCTATAGTATCTCCATCATAAGACCAATTCTCTAAATCTTCACCTAATTCATGTTGTACCCATTTCTGTGGACTTTGTATAGTATAATATTTTCCCTTATTAAAAGAACCATTCTCCAAATCTTCTATAGACATATCTTCAGGAAGAAAGTCAGGATGATATACTTCCATATCCTCAACAACCTCCTCCAACTCTATATCTTCCATAGTAGCTGCTTGTCTATAGGTAGGACTCTTATCTTTCCACTTCATAGCTTCATTAGACATATCCACTCTCCTATTCCTATGGTCATGGGTAACAGTCCCATTAAACTTAGGAGACTCACAAATTATATCCTTTATAGTGTTAAGTAATTTCATATACAATAAATACCACTATATACCTTAAATTTTTTTAGAAAAATTTTTTACTGAATTAAGAGAGTAAATAAACATGGGTCCGCTTTCTAGGAAAAAATCCTAAGTTATCTCACAGTGATAGTCAGATTGAATTATTTCATTCCAACCCCCACGCCCATATTTTTCGGTTATACCAAATTCCCTATATATTAGATAACCAAAGAGAGATTCACCAGCAGTAATAATATAATAGTCTACCCCATCAACATTATCATCATAGAATCCTACTACCACCTTATTCACCGGGATTCCGTGAGTTTCACACCAGTAACCAATATCTCTAAGTAATTCATTACAGTAGTCCTCATCGTCAAATATTATATCCATTGTTCTCATAGTCATAAATATACTAAAAAAATTCCAAAAAAATTTTTTAGACTATGCACACTTAAGAGAGAGGACCGTGCCCCCTTATTACCCCCCTAAAAGCGGCTGATAACAGGGGATACGGCGAGCAGGGGGCAGGGGGGCAGCCCCACGTATACAGTAGGGGGTCCCTATATACTATCTAGTTGTCCCTGCCGCTCCCCCTTATAATAAATTAGTTAGACCCCCAGGGGGGATGTATGTTGTCCCCATTAGCCTGGGTCTTATTTAGAACTAGACTAAGTAAGCGTGTTCCCTTCAGGGCATACCATCCCTCCCACCCTGCAAAGGTACAACTTTTTTCTGACATGGCCAAACAATTCCCCTGACAATTTGTCCACTACATTTACTTATGAAAAGTTATGAACAACCCATTGTTAGTAACCTGAGAAAGTTATTAACAATGACAATGTGTCACCCTTTAAATTTGTGTATGTAAAATATTCTTCGTACCTTTAGGGTGGATGGGTGGGAGTAGCATCCCGACCCTAGTAATGGTCCATATAAATTGTCCCCTAAAGTCCCCACTAAAATGTCCCTGACAGGGTGTCAGGTGGATAACTTGTTAGTAACTATCTGAAATTGTGAATAACTTAGGTCCTGCTGCGGGAGCGGGACAATCCCTACAGCGGCCAGTGACATAATGTCCGATTAGGTATTCATAGTATATTATATAGGGGAAATTGTGTATAGGAATGTCCTATAGAGGATTACACTTGTGGTATAAGGTGGTAAAGAGTGGTAATATGTGGGAAATAGTATACGATAAATACAGTATGTTATGGTATGTGTATATATAAATATACTATAGTGTGTAAATATACTTGTAAAGGTATCTAAGAGTCCTTTAAATCGATTATCTTTATGGGATTAAATGTGGGCGTGTGGGAGACTAGTCAACGTTGTAAAACGTTCTATAATAAGTCCTTTAAAATGGTCTCTAAAATACCCCAAATCGTTAGAGGTGATTAGGGTGTCTACCTTGTTTAATGAGTACTTCATCATAGTGTAAATGACATAGGGTTTGTATACCCCTTTCACCTTTACTATACTTAGGGTTCTTCTTACTGATAATAGGTTTACCTAAGTAACCCATATCAGCAATGGTCATTGCCTTATCACATACATCACAATGATGTATCTTACTCATGTCTATCATATAGTGTTTATTGTCTATTGGTTTTTACTCCCCCACCCTTTAGATATCATTCCCCATATATAGAATGCTAATATACATCCACCTATCTTTAGGAGTGATAACCATACGTTAAAATCTGGGTCTACTTCGAACATATTCTATTGTGTTTTATATAGGAAGATATTAATCATATACACTTGGAGTTATTATAGTAAGTGTATTATTATTATTCTTTATACCGTCCTTTTTGAATTTATTACTATCTTCATCAGTAACACCATTCCTGGTTTACTTTTTTAGTTTGTCAACATAACCACCGTCTCTACCACTTTCTTTAATTAAAGTGTCTATCTTTTGTTGTAGTTCATAAATGATTTCTCTCGGTGCATCCTGGAATTTAGCCTCTTGTAATTCTCTCATACACTGATTTATTTCTTCTAATTGTTTTTGTATTTCTTGTTCAGTCATTTTAAATTATTTTCTATTACGTCTATTATATATGTTGGTAATATTAACAATAGGAATATTGGTGCTATTGCTATTAGTATTACCGTCACATTTATTAGAAACCCCATAAACTCTAAGGTTCCTTTAATCAGTCTTATTAAGTCGTTCATCCTCTTCTTCTAATCTTTTTAGTTCTTCTCTATGTCCTTCTAATACATATCCGTCTAATCTATCTCCTGCTGCAATCTGTTGTTGTAGAAAGGTTATTCTTTCTTTCCTCTTATTACTATTCTCTTTTCTATTGAATGCAATGATTTCCTCTTGTGTTGGGTATTCCTTTATCTTGTCCCATTCTTGGTCATTATCGTGTTTGTTTCTTAGTCTCATCATATAAATATTATTAAGTTTTATTCTCCGTGTAATTTATCTATTACCCAGAATATTAATTTGAATGTTAGTACTATACCGATTACTACCACGAGTAGTTCTATCATAACATTCTGCCTATTGCAATACCTACTATCATACCTACTATAGTCATACATATAATGGTTATCCAGATATCTTTATTACTTCTTTTCTCTTTCATCCCTTTCATTCATTTTCTTTAAGTTCTCTATGATGTTGTTATCATCATCTACTAATGGTGCATAAATCCATTCATATACTAACCATCCTAATATGAACACCACTGTACATATCCAGAATACCGTTAAAATTATTTTAAATAGTATCATTTCTTTGTTCTTTTATGTTTGTTCCATACATTAACTGGGTCATCCTTTGAACGTCCGCTCTCGTATTTATTCATGTTATTCATGAATTTCTTTTGTGATTCTATTCTTTGTCCTTCTATTATGGCATATCTCCCTAAGTAAAAGGTTACTACTAAAACTGTTATTAATATTATTGTGCCCATTTATTTCTTATTTTTATGTCGGTTCTTTCTACTTTGTTTCTTTCTTTTATGTGTAGAGATTTTACTTGATTTCTTTTTCTTTGCACCACTCATTTTAATCTTCTTTCTTATTTTTGTATGTTTTACCTCCTCCTCTTACTTCGTAAATCCAGCCACTGTCAGAGTTCTGGTTAAAGATTTCTGCCATCTTTAATGCTTTATCTAGTCCCTTTATCTCTAAGACTGAGGATAAACCATCGTTAAGTAATACATATGTTTTCTTACCCGTTAAAGGGTCCTTCATTTTTTTTATTATGTTGTAAGACATTTCTCTATTTTTTCTAGTTGTGTTAATATAATGACTATCAGTGCGATAGGTGTGAAGAGTATTAACGTAAGTCCGGTACTTACTAACGTGATGATAACTAGGTTAAGTAGTATCACGATTGCCAGAATCGTGGTACAAATATCTAATAATATATTAAGGACTTTCTTCATACTCTTCATCATATACAAATATAAGAAATTTTTTCATTAAAGGTAATCTTTATAGGTTTTATTTACCTTGGTAAAGGTATAGAGTTTTTCACCATTAACAGATTTGGATTTAATGTCTGCAAGTTTCCTTTCTATCTGTTTTTGTAAGTTATCTCTAACCTTCTTGGTGACGTCTGACGTTGATACTTTATGAACATTAATAGGATTAATACTTTTAAGTTTTACTCTATTTTCTGTTGTGTAGGTACGTCTTTGGACAATTTCTACCTCTACTATATAATTAGGACCTTTAAGTTCATTTAAAATACAAGCTCTATGATGTCCATCTTGGATGGGATAACTTACTTCCCCTTCTTTTATATCTTCATATATACATATTTTTCGTTGAAGTCCTATTTTTTTAATTGATTTTTTTAAATCATCCCACTTTTCATCACCATAACCATGGATGACTCTACTCTTTACACCCTCTAAAGAAGGAAAAGATGCTAAATTATCTATCATTTCTCTAGTCCCTACAGGATTGAGAGAATTTAAAGGTAGTTTTATTGTAGGAAATGTACCATGTTTATCATGGTACTCTTGTATCCAGTTATCATTAGGGTTATAGGTACTCTTTACCATGACTACATCATAATTTTCTTACATTCAGCTTCTATTTGTTGTAATCTAGTTCTTAACTGATTAACTTGTTGTAAGTTCTCAGGTGAATACACATCAGAAACTGTTGCTGATTTACTTTGTTCCTCTATAGATAACTTAGGAATCCTACTTAATTGGTTCTCATTAATTTGATATTGTTGCATTAACCAGTCGTAGTACTTTGCTTTTTCTTCTCTATCCATGTTCTTATTCATAATTTTTATTTTAATTATACTAACTTATTTTAATTTGTCCATAGAACTACGTGGATTCGTGTCTTTCGCACCGTGGGTGTAACGTAGTGAAACCCCGTAACGAAGTGGAGAGGGAGAAAACACGGATACATGGAGGTATAGACATTTTTTATACTACCTCGGGTGTATGGTAAGGAACTGGTGTCCCCGGTCTAATACTTTCATTACCGTAACTATCTGGTGTTCTACTCCATGGTCTATTAATATTTCTATTAGGGATTATAGTATCTATAGAAAATAACTTTCCTATTTCTTCCATTTCATTGACGAACTCACGGATTCTAGCTCTATATTCCTTATTGTATGTTTGGGTTTGACGTGGAAAATGGGCATTGTTCACTCGTAGATTGTCTATGGACCATATTTTATCAGCATCCTCTCCTTTATCTAGTTGGGGGATGAAAAGGTCTATCTTTGCTGAACCGGGCATCCTACCTGGAATCGCACTAAGGTGATATTCTAGTCCGTCATAAATAAATGGGGAGTTCTTAACTAAGTAATCATTAAATTCTGTAATTTGCTCGCCGGATTCGGGATTACGGTTCAGCGCGTAGTGTCGTCGTCCTCTTCTTATTGACCACTCAGGTTCTAGAGCTTCGTTAATGGTTCTTCTTCTTACCTTTTGTATAAATGTTTTATTTTCCTTTAATGGTTTTTTAGGTAATAATATCCATTTATCTCTATTTATTCGTATATCATCATTACCTATTTGAATTCGAGGGCCTTCCTGTCCACCATATAATCCGAAGTATTCTCCACTCATCTCATCTCTTACCTCATATTCGATACCTCCTCTAAAAGATTCTGTATCACGGTCAGTAAATGGCCCATCTGTTACAACAGCGATAGAAGTAGTCGGTAACTCTAAATCCGAATCATGACCTCCTGGTGGTTGTGGGTCTGGTACCATATCCCATACATGTATCCTATCCCCTACTTTTAAATCTGGACTAACCTCCTCTTTATCTACATCCATTAATTGTTCATATAGTGGTGGTTCTATAACCATTCTACTATTAACCCAGTCTGTTACTATATCAATAAAAATTCCTATATCATCTTTTGGCAAACCGGCTTCGTGCATTCCTTCTATTGAATCGTATAAACGACTTATAGGTACAAATGAGTCAGTGTCATATGAATATAAAGCCATTTGTTTACCGTCATACGTAATTTCTCCTCTTGGGTGGGGATGTATAGTGAAGTTATCGTCTAGTATTCTAAATAGTTGGGACGTCGTGTCTCTTTTTTTAGCTTCTAATGGATTGACCATATCATATTGTTCTTGTAAGGCTGGTTCCATATTTTCTTGATATACATACTCATACATTTCATCACCTAATAGTTTACCGAACTCAGAGTCACTAGGATAATGAACTTTAGCCATATTTCTACTGAAGGCAATGTCATCACCTATTTGTCTTAGTTCATTAGCGTATTGTGGATATAGGTCTGCGAGATATCGTCCGATAAATCTACCTTGAGTGGCATGGCCTGACGGGTAAGAAGGTGTGGACGCAGATTGTAATGTTTCTGCATCTAAGGGAAGTCCTTTAGCTTGTGCAACCTGATAAGGTCTAGGTCTATTATAGTAATATTTTAACCGAAGAACTATTGCTCTTACTCCTTGTATAACTTTTTTTAATTCTTTACCAGGCCATTCTAATCCTTTTGGTTCTAAAAACTTTTTAAAATGAATGTCTATATCATCAGCACTATGAATGAAGTCATCATCCATTGGTATATTTTCTAGGTGGGCTATCTCCTCTTCTGTTGTGTCAGACTCATTTTCTGGAGGTGGCATGTTCTTATATGTTTCTATAGGAAACCCGTCTAAACTACCTAAATCTTTATTCATTCTACGAATGTGTTTATCTTTAGGTTCATCTCTATAAACTAAATCATTTAGTGAGTCATCCTCATTTAGAGGTTCTTTCCATCCTCCCCAGTCTCTTATATATCCTTTTCTTAGTATCCATTTATCTGTTGGGTATATGTGGTGGGCACGAACCTTTCCTCCCCCAGCTAACATACGACCAATTAATTCCTCATCACTATAACCAAAATCCCCATCTAAAGGTTGTACTTCATAATATGTTTCTTGAGTCTGATTACTTTGTTTAATTCCTATAACAACATAATCTTTAAATCTTTTAGGGGTGTTCAAAGTTCCCCAACCTTCATCAACATCAATAACTGTTACCTCATCACCAATGATTAAGTATGGATTTATTTTAGTCTGTAATTCTTCAGTTAAATGTTCTCCCCTTAAAAATCCTGGTCTTAGTATCCATTTGTCTTGACGAGGAAAAATATACATTGGTCTCATACGTCCTCCTCCAGCTAACATAGCACCTGTTCTATCTTCATCTGTCATCCCAACAGGTTCT
>Ga0098060_1000600_pt1 | contig 15878 bp, 7 predicted proteins | sample 21_taG_FD_77063 | JGI IMG/M metagenome (GOLD analysis project Ga0098060, IMG submission 77063) | Marine viral communities from the Subarctic Pacific Ocean - 21_ETSP_OMZ_AT15319 metaG | ecosystem: Environmental > Aquatic > Marine > Oceanic | place: Pacific Ocean | collected 2015-01-19 | reverse complement strand
TGAAGAAAACGCTTATTCAGCGTTAGCTGCTTGGTTTAAGACTGATGAAGGACTTGAAGTTTACAAGTCTATACAGAAAAAACTAAAATAACAAGTGATTATAAATAAGGGTGGTTTACGCCACCCTTTTTTTTTAAATAAAAAATATGGAATTAAACGTAAATACAGTTTATACTACAGTGTTAAGTATTCTCAATAAAGAACAAAGAGGATATATGACACCAGATGAATTTAATAAAGTTGCTACACAAGTACAACTAGAAATATTTGAAGGATTTTTTCAAGATCTTAACCAGTATTTACGAATGCCTAAAACAGATGAAGAGTTTGCTAGTAGAATAGCTCATGTAGAAGAAGAGATGCAAGTGTTTGAAGAATACAAATCTGCATCAAGCGCTACTAATGCTATTTATAGTTTTCCAGAAGATTCTAATAGTAATAATGAAGTTTATAGATTAGGCTCTGTATATTTCAATGCCGTTCCAGGTACTCCTCAAATAGAGTTAGTTAATAGAAAAGAATATAAGCAACAGCTAATGTCTCCACTTACTCAACCTAGTAAAAGCTTTCCAATAGGTATATTAAAAAATGACAAAGTTGAAGTATATCCTAAAGTAACTACATTTAACCCACCAAGAACAGTGAGCGTTGATGATGTTAAATTTAGCTATATAAGAAAACCAAAAGATGTTAGATGGGGTTTTACTACAGGGTCGTTAGGACAATATTTATATGATTCTAATAAATACGATCCTCCTACATATCCAAGCGCTAATGATGCAACTACAGCTGGTTCTACTCAATTTGAAATAGACGCATCAAATCAAACAACTGTTATTTTAGAGATATTAAAATACTCTGGAATAATAATAAGAGATCCTCAAATAATACAAGCGGCTCAACAAGAGCTAGTCCAAGACGAAGCTAACGAAAAAAGATAAAATATGGCAACATCAACTAATTACGAAAGCCCAGGGCTTGTTACTCAAAATAATTCTGAATATTACACGGGAGAAAAAACCTACGTATTAGGTGCTAGTGGTGCAACTTATCCTTGGCCTACTGAATTAACTCCTTTAATATGGGATGCTTCAGCAGATGCTCAAGCTATTAATAATTATGATGTATACATAGATAACGTTTTAATGGTTCCAACTGTCGGTGGTTATACTAGTGATTCTGTAACTACTACTTTAACTAATTCTAATGACCCGGCTACAGCTGCTCAAACTGTAACTGTTAATTATATAGCTCCTATAGCTTCTGGCTCTTTACTTACAATAAGGCTACAACAAAATACTATATGGGATAATTATCAAAGTTATCAATATAATAGCTTAAAAGACATAGTAGCTAATTTCATGTTATCTTATGTAGGAACTGATAGAGTTATAAAAAGAGCAAGAAGATCAGAGATTATATTTCACGCAAAAAGAGGTTTACAAGAGTTTAGCTATGATACTTTAAAATCTGTTAATATACAAGAGTTAACTATTCCCGCTAACTTATCATTACCACTTCCTCAAGATTACGTTAACTACGTACAATTATCACACATAGATAGTATGGGTATAAAGCATATTATATATCCAACCACTCTTACTACAAATCCAACTGCTCCTTTAATTCAAGATAATCAAGGTATACCAACACAAGATGACTTTGGTAATAACTTAGAATCTCAACAGTCTATTACTAATGAAAACTGGAGAAACGCAAATCAAAGAAATTTAACAGGTACTAATTTTGAATCTACCGATGCAAATGTTTACAATTGGAATTGGTGGAAAACAGCATATGGACAAAGATATGGTATGCAGCCAGAAATATCTCAACAAAACGGTTGGTTTACTATAGACGATAGAAGAGGTGCTTTTGCTTTTAGTGGAGATTTACAAGGTAAACTAATAACTTTAGAATATATATCAGATGGATTAGCCTACGGTGATGACACTAAGGTACCTAAGATGGCCGAGGATGCATTATATTCTCATATACTATATTCTATAACCTCTACAAGAGTTAACATCCCAGAATACATTATTCAAAGATACAAAAAAGACAGAGCTACAAAGCTAAGAAATGCTAAATTAAGATTATCAAACATTAAATTATCAGAATTTACTCAAGTGATGCGTGGTAAGTCTAAATGGATTAAACATTAAATATGGCTGAAAGTAAGAATAATTTTACTAATTCAAAAATGAATAAAGACCTAGATGATAGGTTAGTTCCTAAAGGTCAATACAGAGATGGTCAAAATATAACTGTAAGCGCTAGTGAAGGAGATGACGTTGGTACTATGCAGAATATTTTGGGTAATAATTTATTAACTAATTTTGGTATTAGTTCTATAAACACACAATGTATTGGTTATTTTGTAGACGAGACCAATAACAATATTTACGGTTTTTTAACAAATTATACTGACTCTAGTTCGGATTCATTATCAAATAATGCTTATAATTTTTCTGGAGCTGAATGTTATATAGTTTCTTACAATTTAGCTAATGATGCTTCTGCAGTGCTTTGTAGCGGTAACTTTTTAAATTTCTCAAATACACACCCTATATTTGGAATAAACTTAATAGAAGATTTACTATTTTGGACAGACAATAGAAATCAACCAAGAAAAATAAATATAGTAACAGCTTCTCAAAATTCTTCATATTATAATACAGAAGATAAAATATCTGTAGCTAAATTTTACCCTAGTAAGCCTTTAGAGTTTTACAAAGAGTATAAGTACAAAACTGGTAATAGCTCTGGTGGTGTTGATAATGAGCTTCAATTAGAAGTTAGAGGCAGTGCTGCAGACGCAGGTATAGAAGTTGGTATGATAGTTTCTAGCACAACTGATCAAGCTAATTTAAATGGAATAAATTCATATGTAACTCAAGTTGATCCACAAGCTCTAGGAGATGGAAATATATTACTAAACGACAATAGTTTAACTTGGTCTACAGGAGATATTATAACTTTTACCAAGTATGGACTTAAAAATTGTGTAGACGAGTATTTACCACCAGAATTCACATGCGAGTTATCTCAAAATGTTGGAGTTTACAATATAAATGCTAACCAAATACCTTATCAAAGACAGTCATCAGGAACTACATTATCTAGTGGTATGTTTATAAGAGGTACAGGCGCTAACAAAGATTTAATACCTAAAGGAACAACTATAGTAGTAGCAACTACTACAGTCGCCAACGATACAATAGTTTTAAATCCACCATTAGCAGTTCCTTCTGAATTAGATGGAGAAGTAGTTGAATTTTTTAGAAGCAACCCTGACTACAATGCTAATTTTCCAGGTGATAAAAACTATTTAAAAGAAAGATTTGTAAAATTTAGTTATAGATATAAGTTTGATGACGGAGAATATTCTCTAATAGCTCCTTTTACTCAAACAGCTTTTATACCAGAGCAAGATGGTTATTATCTTGAAAATGACGAAAGATCTGCTGCACAAAGCTCTATAGTGAAGTTTTTTGAAAATAAGATAAATTGCATAGATTTAAATGTGTATACTCCTTTTGAGTATTCAAGCACGCAAAGGACTAGTGATAATCTTAAAGTTTGGTCACAAACTATTGCTGATTTAAATATAGTTGAAATAGAAATATTAATTAGCGATGCTAACGAAAATAATATAAAAATTGTAGACAGGCTAGACACGGGTTCTATAATAAATCTTTCAGGATCAAGTCCTTCTCTACCTATCTTAACTTATTCATATAATTCACAAAAAGCAGCACAAAGTTTGCCTAGCAGTGAATTAACTAGAGTTTATGATAAAGTTCCAATTAGAGCTTTGTCACAAGAATCAGCTGGTAATAGAATAATTTATGCAAATTTTTTTGATAAACACACTTCTCCAGATTCACTACAATTTAAAGTTGCATCAAATAAAAAACTAACTTTATTAAATTCAGGATCTCAATCAATTAGAAATTTACCAAATCATTCATTAAAAGAAAATAGAACTTATCAAGTTGGAGTTGTTTTATCAGATAGATATGGCAGACAGTCTGACGTAATTCTTTCTACAGTATCTGGTGGTGAAAGCGTATCTGGTAGTAGCTTTGGTTTATCAACATTATTTCATCCTTATGCAGATGCTGGTAAATATTCTGCAGGAAGCATTTTAGACTGGAGAGGTGATCAATTACTTCTTTATTTAGAAACAGCTATACCAAACGCTATTTCAAAACCTGGTTACCCAGGCTTATATAGCGAGAGTAATCCTTTAGGTTGGTATACTTATAAAATTGTAGTTAAACAACAAGAGCAAGAATATTACAACACTTATATAGCTAATTCTTATAGAGAAGACGCTCCTAGCTATGGTTCTGAATTTAGTTATTTTTCTTTAATTAATGACAATATAAATAAAATACCTAAAGATTTGAGCGCTGTAGGTCCTAATGACAAAATATTCTCTTCATCTGTTAGGCTGCACCCAAGGGTAAATCCTTCCTTTAGAAACACAACTGGAATAACTAACGAGCAAAATAGTTTTGTAATTTTTCCAACATTTAAAAATGATGAAGTAGAAAGAATAATAGATAATGCAGTAAGCGCAATAGATACAACTACTGGTAATCTTTCTACTAAAGGCTTAGAAGTAGATGTTACTAAAATATACAAAGGAAATACGGCTACGTTAGCCACAGTGTCTAATCAACAAACTTTTGGAACAGACAGTCAGAATATTAGTAATGCTAGTTTTAACATTTTAGGTGTTTATGAAAATAATCCAGTAGAATCTCTTTTAGACATTTATTATGAAACTTCAACTGCTGGTTTTATTTCTGAAGTGAATGTTGACATAAACACAGGTAGTCTTGGACCAGTGAGTATAACTAATGATCTATTGCAAATGTATGAAAATACAGAACCTTATGAAATTGGTACTGGAACAGCTAATAGTCCTCAATTTGGAACTGCTATTTATACTATAGAACCACTAAACAGTGCAGGTGCTTTTACTAGTGATCCTAATTCTACTTGTCAGTTATTGTCCGTTTTTTCTAGTATTAATCCAAATCAAGATATATCTAGCTCATTTACAGTTATACCACAATTATCAGGTAGTAGTCCAAATGGCAGATTTGATGTATATGCTAATGAATATTTTTACTGGGGACTAGCAGGTCAAACATTTACATTTACTGTTAGTATTACAGCTAATTCAATTACAAATGAAAACTTAAGCTTTACAGGTTCTTTAAGTAATAAAAGACCTCAATATAAAGAGCAACAATATCCTTCTGCTTCTACAGACGAGTATATACCTGTAGTAGCTAAAACTTACGAAAACTACACTAGAACAACTGGTAATACTCCTGCTTTATCATTAAAGCCATATTACTATAATGATCCAGTAGTAGCGGCTAATGGCAATAATGCAGCTACCTTTGGAGTTGGTGCTAACTCTTTTAGCAAGCAATTGTATTGGTTAAAACACTTTGTAAACAATGTTGAAACTTCTTATATACAAACTAATCCATCTAATAATGATTTACTTCTTCTAACTCTTGGAATTGTTAGCTGGGCAAATCCTGGTGGTATTATAGCAGGCGTTCCAGCAAGTTTCCCTATACAAAGCCCTTCTCCTGCCACAAACATATGGATAAGTAAATCTAAGTATTACACATATATCGACTACGCACCTCATAATGCGGGATTACCTTATACTCCTATATGGACGATGTTAGAAGAACCTCAAAATGTGTCTAAATTTATTTCTCAAAATGGTGGAATAGGATTTATAAATGGTACTTTAAAAGGAGGTATATCTTCAACACCTACTAGTACTCCTACAAGAGACTTAACATACACATTAAGTAATTTTTCGTGGGATGGAATTAATCCAGGGCCTACCACATACACGTCAGAAGATATAGCTGAATGTGTTACTGTAAATGCTAGTACTGGTGTTTTAAGTGTTAATGACCAATTATTAATAGATAAGTTTGGCACAATAACATCTACACCAGAATTTGTTTACAATATATTTTCACCTCAAGGTACATCTCTTACAGGTCAACCAGCAGAAACGTTAAACTTTACTGTTACAGTTCAAGACGCTGGAAACTCAGGTGCTGGATTTACTACATCTTTTACATTTAGTTTATTTTTAATTTCATAAAATGGCAGCAATAATACCTATAGATTATTATAACACTTTTTGGACAAAAAAAGTAGGATATATAAAAGGAAGTAATTTAGATGGAGATTACACGCCTACGTGGCCTGGTGTTTTTTACGATCCTCCAAGTTATCCTACATATCCACTTAATGCTACAACTATTGATGCTCAAATTTTTAATAGAAACTGGTATGTAGAAGAAGCTAGAATAAGAGGAGGTTACAACAATACTACAGTTAGCTTTGGACCTAGAGCTTATCTAGATGAAGAAATAATAAATCAACAACATCGTTTTAATGCTTTAATATTTTCAGGTATATATAATTCTGTAACTGGCTTTAATCAAACAAATGTATTTTCCGTAGGTGAAAACATAACGAAAGCAGTAGATCCTTCTTTTGGTTCTATTCAAAAGCTTTATCAGTCAGACAACGATTTAACTATACTTCAAGAGAATAAAGCAAGTAAAGCTCTAGTGGATAAAGATGCCTTGTATACAGCCGCTGGTTCATCAAATTTAACATCTACTAATTTAGTTATAGGCCAAGTAGTTCCTTTTAATGGCATGTTTGGCATAAGCAAAAATCCAGAATCTTTTGCTAGTTTTGGGTTTAGAAAATATTTTGCAGATGTATATAGAGGCAAAGTAATGCGATTGTCTATGGATGGATTAACAGAAATATCTGATGCAGGTATGGAGGATTATTTTAGAGATTTTTCGGCCAGAATTTTAGACAGTCCTCAATTTTATACTTTTTCTTTAGTCACGTCTACAGGGGCTGGATCTGTAACAGTTTTTAATGTAGGCTCTAAAATTACCACCGTTGAAATAGGCATGAAAATTACTGTTGATGGTCTTTCTACTGATAGCTATGTTGTAAGTATTAACACTACTACTAATGAAGTCACAGTTAATCAAGCTATAACTTTAGGTTCTTCGTCTACTATTATTTTTACAAAACCTGTAAAAGACAAAGTAATAGGTGGTTGGGATAATCACAATAGGCAATATACTATATCTTATAATAAAGCCTTGTTAGAACCTAGCACAGTAGAAGATTTTACAGTTTCTAGTGGCAACAGTAATACTTTATCTTTTGATGAGTCAGTTAAAGGATGGAATAGCTTTTATACCTATAGACCTAATGATATATTTAGTTCTAAAGGTAATTTTTATACTATTAAAGATGCTAAACTATGGAAACATTACTATAATGATGTGATTAATAATAATAGTAGAGGTAAGTTTTACGGTGTACAAAGCCCTTCTAGTATTGAGTTTGTTATAAACAACAACCCATCTATAAAGAAAGTTTTTCAAACAGTTAATTATGAAGGAGATAATGGTTATCAAATAGATTTTTTTAAATCTGACATACAAAGAGTAGATGAAGACTTACCAGCGTCACCTATACCTACTTTTGCGCAAAATAACGAATACCAAGATACTACTCCAATTGTGTATAGTTATTACCAAGGTGAATATACAGATACTATAACTGGTCAAACTAAAAGAGCTGGTTTTGATAGAAAAGAAAACTTATATGTAGCTAATTTAATAAATAATAGTACCGCTAGACCAGATGAAATTATATTTGGATCTTCAATAAGTGGTGTAAAAGGTTATTTTGCTACAGTAAAAATATCAACAGATAGTTATACAGATGTTGGTGGTTTAAAAGAATTATGGAGTGTAGGTAGTAAGTTTGTAAGATCATCTTAAATTATATTATATGAATAAAGAATTAAATGAAATAAAAAATCAAACAATAAAAGCTCCATTGGCTAAAGAAGAATCTAAAAAACAATTTGTAGAATTAACTAAAAAATGGGGTATTAAACATACTTTTGATTTTGATGAAGCTTGGGAAATAGGTGAACAACTAAGAAGAAAAAAAGATTTTAGAAATAAAATTAAAGAACTAGAGTCTCAAATGTTAGATAATTCTTCAACTATGAAAGGTGAGCAATTAGCTGAAACTAACCCTGTTAAACACTCTTTCGCAGAAGGTTGTTATATTAGAGAAATATACAACCCAGCTAACGAAATAATAATAACAGCTATACATGCACAATCCCACCCTTTCTTTTTGTTAAAAGGAAAAATGTCTATTTTAACGCATGAAGGAATACAATATATAGAGGCGCCACACTATGGCATAACAGACCCAGGTACTAAGCGTGTAATATATACTCACGAGCCTTGTAACTTTGTAACTGTACACGCTACTGAATTAACTGATCCTGAAGAAATAGCTAAAGAAGTTGTTACAAATGATTTTGATGATCCTAGAATAACGAAAGAAGACATGAAATTAATAAACAAATTAAAATTAACAATATGAGTTTTGCAATAGTAGCAGCAGTCGCGACACCGCTAGTAATAGGAGGAATAACTAAAATTATGAATGACAACAAAGCAGATGCTATGAATAATGATATTCAAGCTGCGCAAGGTGTTATAAATGATCTATTAGATAATAGAGAAGATGTTTACGATGCTTCAGGTAAGATTAGAGATATGAAGTCTATGGTTAAAAATCCATACGAAAATCTAGGTGTAGCTACTCAAGCAGCTGAAATGCAGGTTGCTCAAACTGATCAAGCTTTAGCAAATACATTAGACACTGTTCAAGCTACCGGCATGGGAGCTGGCGGTGCTACTGCTTTAGCTATGGCAGCTGCTCAATCTAAAAAAGGTGTTACAGCTAGTATAGAGCAACAAGAAGCTCAAAATGAAAAATTAAAAGCTCAAGGAGCCGCACAAGCTAATCAACAGTTAATGAACTTAGAGTCACAAGCTATATCAGCTGAAGAAAGAGCTGCGGCAGGTGAAGATGCAAGAGTTCAAGCACAGCTTGATAGAGCTTATGGCGAGTCCGATGCTTTAAGATCAAGACAAATGGGTTTAGAAGATGCAGGAGACGCTGCTCTAATGGAAGGTATATCAGGAAGTGCTAGTGTTTTATCTGGCGTGGCTGGTAGTGGGGGTTTTCAGTAGGGAGTAGTCCCAATAGTACTACAAACCCTTTAACAGGTATGCCTTCTACAAACGATTACAATGATTTTGGATTAGAAAATTTTGATCCTAGTAGTCCAATGTATGGAATGGGGTAATACAAAAACAAAAATATGAGTCAAAGACAAGTAAATTTAAAACCACAGCAGCAGTTTACTCAACAAGCTGTAGGGATAGTTAGAGGAGCTACTCAAAGTAGTTTAAATACTATAGGTAGAATGCAAAAAGCAGCTGCTTTAAAAAAAGAGCAATCACAAAAAGCTATAGCTATAGGTATGCAAACTTCAGATGCTTTAATGGATAAGTATTCTGATCAAATAGATTCAGCTCCGGCTGATACTAAAGCCGCTTTAAATTCTTATGTAAGACAAGAAGCTATCAAAATAGGTGATTTAAAAGCTGCAGCTTCTAAGCCAGGCGCAACACCTGAAGATGTAGAAGCTTATCAGAAATATAGACAAATGAGTTTGTCTAATTTAAAAGCTGTAGCTACATATAGTGTAAACGCTTCTCAAAGTCAGAAAATATTTGAAACGCATAGAACAGCTATGAACACTAACGCTATGACAGGTAGGTTATCAGATGAAGCTTTGAATAATCCTGATGTAATAAAATTTGACTCTGATTTAAGCTCGGGATTTATTAAAGACTTTAATGTTTCTACAAATCCAAAAACTGGTCACGTAGAGTTTAGTTATACTGACAATGACGGTAAGTCTATAAGCAAAGATATATTTGCTGCTAATGAAACTTTTACTCAAAAAGGAAATAACTTAGCTAGTTATGTTATAAGCGGAGAGCAAGATATTACAGGCAAAACATATAGAGCTGAATTACAAAATGAATTAAAAGACTTTAAAGATTTAGTTCCAGTTAAATCTACAAAAACTGTGTTTAATGTTAAAAATAATTCAGAAACAAAAACAGTAGTATCTGGGGTTGTTGATTATAAGAGTAAGTTGATGAAAAATCATAAAGACATGCTTATTCAAAGTACTTATAAATCTAACATGGCAAAAACATGGACTCAGTTAAATGGACTAGGTAAAATCAAAGGTAAAGAGTTTGATCAACCATGGAGTACTTTTACTCAAGGTGATATAAATGATCCAGCATCTGTCAAGCAAGCTATAAAGAATTTAAAATCAAACCCAGCTGCTATAGCGGCTGCTGACAAAGATAAGCCAGGTTCACCAGGTTATGGAGTAATAAGTCCTGAAGAATACATAGATATACAAAGCAAATTTAGAAACGCAGCTGCTGAAGGTATAGCTGAATTAGCCAATGATTTCTTTGGTCAACCAGTTGAAACTACTTTATCAGAACAAGAGATAATAAATAAATATAAGGTAGATAGTAAAGGTAATAAAACTACTAGCTATACAGACTCTTATAAGCAAAGCTTTGCTGATAATTTTAATGATTATTACCAACCAGCTGAAAACGCCTTGAAAAAAGCTTATGCTGATGGAGGCGCTTTTAGTGGTGAAGAAGATTTAATAGATTTCTATAGAGACAATAAAGATTTAGTAGCTGAGAACTATAATGTAAGTATTGGTGACAAGCAAAATATAATGGATTATCAGACTCTTGTAGATACATTTAAAAATGCTAACATACCTGTTCCTGAAGACTTGAAGAAAAATACTAATGGAATATTTGTTATTAATATAGATGAAAGTGGTCAATATAAAGGTGGTTATGATATGATAGCTGACAATAATAAAATTAAATTTAAAGATGGTAAACTAACACCTGAAAGTAAGAAAAACTTATTTAGAACTATTGGTGTTGAATTTAGCTTATACGAAAATGCTAACAACAAAAAGCTAAGAAAAGAATCTTCAGATTATTTACCATACAATCCAATGATGTAATATGGACGAAACTTACTTTTTTACACAAGAAGACGGAACAGTAGTAGAAGTTACTCTAGAAATGCTAGAAGAAGTTAGACAAGCTAAAGGATATAAAGATGTAAAATCATACATAGCTGATCCCGGTAATAACGTAACTGTTGAAGGCGGTGAAGTAGAGGAGACTATTGAAGTAGAAGAAAAAAAGCCTGAACCTAAAGATCCACCTGCTGAGAAACCTAAAAGTAATGTTCCTGACTGGGCTTTTGACGCTGCGGGTATTATTGATCCAATTCAAGAACCTACGAAAGCTGAGTTGTTGATGAAAAAACAACCAGAAGGTAAAGAGTTGTATGAAGCAGATTCTAAAACACTTACACTTCAAGGTAACATAGCTAAAGATAATTTATTTTATGATGAAGAAGATGTTGCTTTAAAAGATTTTGAAAAAGCTTATACTTCAGGTCAGTTCAATAATTGGCTACAGTCTCCAGATCAAATAAAAGCAGCGGAAAATCAAGCTAAAGTTGAAGAGCTTGTTGTTAAACCTAGCATACAAACTGCTTTAATAAACAATGATTATACTGTACAAGACATAAGAGACTTTCAAAGTGTAGGTGTAAAAGGCTTACCTGACGTTTCGAATATAGATATATTTAAAGATCCAAATGCAAATATATCTTCTTATGATAATGATAGTTTTTTTCAAGATGGTATTGTTGAACAAACTAGAGAAGCTCTTAAAAAAAGTAATATATATAATACTTTTGAAAAAGCTAACGCAGAATTAAATAGTGACAAGCGTTTTGATTACGTTTCTAATATTATTAGAAATGATAACAGCGAAATATCAGAAAAAGAATTACCTCGTAAAGTAAATGATTTCTTGTTAAATAACATGGTAAAGACATCTGACGATAGAGCTAAAAGTTATTTAGGATCTGATTTATATAATAAATATTTAAAAGCTGATAGCAAAGGTAAAAATGAAATATTAAAAGAAAAGTTTAATTCTAATAATATAGAAGCATTAGTAGATGAAAAAGGTAATTTTGTAGATACTAGTAGAGTAAGTCCAAAACAAAAAGAAGAAATAGTAACTAAACAAGTAGATGAAATACAAGAGTATAGTAACATGGGTATTCAATCACTACTTAAGCTATTTAAATCTGCTGAAGATGAATTAGCTTCTTTAGCTACTACTCTAGTTAGTAAAGGTGAAGATAGCATATACGATGACGCTTTGCTTGTACAAAAAGGTAATGAATTATTAGGTGATTTATTTCCTTCTTTAATGCCTGAAGATGAGAAAACTTTACGTAATGATTTCAATGACTTAAAGTTTATGAGTAAAACAGGTATTGTGCCTAAAGGTCTTAGCTACTTACCACAAGGTGAAAGTCAGTTAGTTTCAGATTACAATAAAGCATTAAGAAAACTTCAAACTATACAATTAGCTGTAGGTTTAAATGTAGATTTAACAAAGCTAGATAGAGAAAGTACTTCAGATATATTGTTTGAAGAAACAGAAAAAGCTTTTGGCTTTGGCGAAATGACTTTAGGTATAAATGAAATGCAAAATACATTGCTATACGCAATGCAAGATGAACTAGGATTTAAAGCTAAAGAAGAAGAAATAGCTAGATTAGGTTTGCCAGGAGATATATATGTAAAGCAACCTAATTTAGATGATCAAGGTAATATAGTTAGAGACGATCAAGGTAATATAAAATATGACGCTATAAATTACGAAAGAATGTTATCTACATTACCTGGCTTTACAAAAATGAGTATGGAAATAGCTGGAACTTTCTTTATATCAGGAGGTGTAGGCAATGTAGCTAAAATAACTACTGGTATTGGAGATTTAATTGCTTTGAATATGGCTCGTTATGGCGGAATATCTTCAAAAGCTGCATTACAGTTTGGTAAGTTTTCTGCAGGAGTTTTACAAGAATCTTACGGTTTAGTCGGTAGTAATACTATAGGTAGTAATCTTTTTGGATCAGAAAAAATGCCAGTTATACCTTTTGCGGTTGGATCTCAGTTAGGTCATTTAGGTATAAATTGGTTAGGTAAAGTAATTCCTAAGGGTATAGCTAGATACGCTACTGAAAATCAAGCTTTTGGCACTGTAGTTGACTTTGTTAATAAAATGCCAGGTGGATCTACTATTGGTGGCGCTGTAAAATATACAACTGCACCTTTAATTAGTGCTACAGCTATAAAAGGCGGTGAATTTACAAGTGGCCTATTAGACGTTGCTAAAGGCGAACAAAGCATGGATCAGCTATGGCATCATATTACAGATGTAGATAGCTTTATAGAGACCTATGGAGCTTTATTATTTATGTCTGCTGCACATCCTACTCAGTTGATGAAAAAAGCCGTAGATAATTTCCAGTATGACATGTTAAAGCTTCAGACTGACATGCCATCTTGGAATAAATTAGCTTTAGATTTAGGTTTAGAAACTAAAAAAACAGGTAGTTGGAGTAGATCTGAGGTTAATAAAGCTGTAGATAAATTATCAAATGAAATAGCTTCTAATCCTGAATTATCACCTGCTGAAGCCAGACAGCAATTAGCAAATGTAAAAGCTCAAGGAAAAAGACTAGGTATTAAAAGACAGTTGGATATTGAAGCTAATAAAGCTGAGAATATAGAAAATTGGAATACAACTTATAAAAACTTACAGAGAACTATAAACTCTATAGGTAAAGGCAATAAAATAAATGTTACTGATATTACTAATTTAGTAGAAGCTGGTATTGCTAATGGCGGGGCTTCACCAATTTTAGAATTAAAGACTATAGGTTTAGATAGTAAAACGGCTACAGATCTTTATAAATTTTCTCAAACGTCTTATAATGAAGCACAAAACTATTTTAAAGATGTTAATAGTAGTAATTTTAAAAGCTACGTAGAAAGCGGCATAACAGAAATGAATGCTAAAAACGCTAAAGATAATTTAAACACTATGTTGAAGGATCGTACTATAAGCAACGCAGCTTATAATACTCAATTAGCAGAAGTAGAATCTGTAATAGAACTAGAAACAGCTAAGCAAGAAAATTTAATAGATTTAGCGAAAGGAGATACAGAAGTTAGAATAAAAGAAACTAGAGACTATGCAGACCAAGTTATAGCAGAAGGTTCTGAAGTAAAAGAATTAAACAATGAAGAATACATTAAGTTAAAGTCTAATTTAGGTGGTAAAGAAAGTAGTTCTGTTGGTTTTGGTTTTCAAACTGTTATAGATGGTAAACCTACTTTTGTTATAAACAAAGATGTAATGGTTCCCAATAAAGGTGAGTACAGGTTTGAGTCAGGTGGCAAAGAATATGTAGTAAAAGGTTTTCAAGGATCAACACTTAAACATGAAGTATTCCACCCTGTTTTTGAAAATAAATTTTCAGCTGAGTCAGTAGAGAGAAGAGCTAGAAAATTAGCAGGCGTAGAGGGTGATGTAGATGCTGCTAGAGAGACTATTATTAGACAAGATATAGAATATATAGATCAATTTAAAGAACGTCTTAAAGAGCTTGGTGTATTCAATAGAGTTGAACAAGAAATGAAATTAAGACCTGGTTATAATGAATTAATAACTAAAGGAGAAAGAAGTGTTGAAATAGAAAAAGAATTTATAAATGAATTTTTAGAACTACAAAACGAAGGAGCTTTAAATAGTTTAGTTAAAGATATTAAATTTAAAGAAGTAAGTGCAGATGTAATAACAGAGCTTAAAAATGGTGCAGATGTAGCTGATTACTTTTTTACAGGAGTAGAGCAGACAGCTGAAGGTAAAGCTAAAGTTAAAGAAGCTCAAGAAGCTTATAAAGAGCTTGTAAAAGATGGTGAAACTCCTATTCAGTTGTCAGAGAAAAAAGCAAATGATCTTGCTAAAGAATATAAAAATGGAACTATAGATACTAAAGGCATAGAAGATTTAATAAAACAATATAACAATATTGGTTTAAAAGCTTTAGGTTACGATATAGCTAAAGGAGATATACCACCTGAAAATGCTATATCTTTTATTAATAAAGAATTTGTTAGTATACTAGAAAGATATGACGGCAGTACTAAGCTTTCAACATGGATTAATAGTAACATAAGGCCTAAGCGTCAAGCATTTTATGAAGGTGAAATAGGTGACAAAGCTAAGACTACTAGCATCGACTCTGAAACAGCTAGACAAGTAGCTGATACAAGCACGCCTGAAACTATAGTTGAAGGTAAAGAGTCTGCAGTTAAAGAAACTGAAAGACAGATAAGCACATTTGAAGGCAAAGAAGCCAACAGAAAGAAAAAAGAAATATTAGAAGTAGCTGAAACTATAGAACTTCAAGACATGAAGCCTGGTGTAGGTGGTGCGCCTAAAAAACAAGTTGGTGAAATTGGTGAGTTAATATTTGAAGTACCTGCAGAAAAAATATCTGATCCTAGAAAAAATTTAACCTTTGCTAAAAAACTTATTAACTTAGAGACAGGTAAGGTTGCTAAATCAGGTGAAAAAGGAGTTGTAAGTGATTCTGAGTTTGGTAATATACAAAAATTCTTTTCAGATAAAAGTAATATGAAAAGGTTTATAAAAACTTTACCTGAAACAAATGTTACTAGTGAACAAGCTACTGTAAACAAGCAAGGAGAATCTATAGATGTATCAAGAGAAGTTGTAGGTAGAGGTATTGGATTACCAAATAGAATAATTAAATATTTTTATGAACCTACAGGTAAAAGATCTAAAGGATTAACTAGTCAAACAGCTGTATACAAACTAAAACCTGAATTTAAAAATGCTACACCAGAAACTATAGCTAAAGTTCAAGGAGATTTATTAATA
>Ga0098060_1000599_pt1 | contig 15901 bp, 17 predicted proteins | sample 21_taG_FD_77063 | JGI IMG/M metagenome (GOLD analysis project Ga0098060, IMG submission 77063) | Marine viral communities from the Subarctic Pacific Ocean - 21_ETSP_OMZ_AT15319 metaG | ecosystem: Environmental > Aquatic > Marine > Oceanic | place: Pacific Ocean | collected 2015-01-19 | reverse complement strand
GGTGACACGACTAGCAATAACGCAGCAGTAGAATTTCCAACTGCAACAGGTTCTTGGGGTACAGTCACACACGTTGGAGTATTTGATGCATCGACATCAGGCAATCTCATGGTGTATGCAACCTTATCTGCCAGTAAAGCAGTAGCTTCAGGAGATGTGTTTCGTGTACCATCAGGTGATTTAGATATTACATTGAACTAGGCTAACTTCAAATGAAGTATGGTCAATATAAATTTAACCGTGGTAAGTATTCTACTGCTGATTTAGAAGAAGGTGCATCCACAGTATCGGTTACTTCAGGCATTGCTAATGCAATAGCTGTCCGAGTACGCACATCAGGTGCTTTATCTGCTGGTGTGACTGTTGTTACTACAGTAGCTAATTTAACATCTGTAGGTGCAAGTGCTATAACAGCTACAAGTACATCGAGTTGTGCATCAGAGAAAATATCGCTTGGCTCTGCAACAGCAACGGTTGCTATTTCTACAACTGCTGTAGGTGAAAGAATACACTTAGCTAATGCTACAGACTCTTACGGTATTTATGGTATCTCTGATATTGATGCTGACTCAGAGTTAATTATGTTAGCTAGTGCTTCTATGGCAAGTGCCTCTTCTGTAAGTGATCCAAGAGGTGGATTTAAACACACAGCAGACGTAAATGACATTACTTCAAGTTCAGCAATAGTGTCATCAGGGCGTAAGAAATGGGAACTTATCGGAGAGGGTTCAGAAACATGGACTTTAATAGCAGCATAATATGGCATTAATACCACTTGAAATACCACCGGGCGTTTATAGGAACGGTACAGACTTTGAGTCATCAAACAGATGGAGAGATTCTAATCTTGTAAGATGGCATGATAAGTCATTACGACCTGTAGGTGGATGGGATACACGTAAGGCTTCAGCATCTGCTTCTGTGCCAAGAGGATTACATGCTTGGGTTGATAATACTAACGGATCAGCTCTAGCATTAGGTAGTCATAATAAACTTTATTACGTCAATGCTTCAAGCACGGTATCAGATATAACACCTACAGGATTAACTGCTGGTGATGTCAATGCTAGTGTTAATGTTGCTTATGGTGGAGGTTTTTGGAATAACGGTATCTATGGTATTACAAGACCAAACACAGGTATCTATCAAGAAGCGACAACGTGGGCATTAGACAACTTTGGTCAAAACCTATTAGCGTGTTCATCTAAGGATGGCAAGATTTATGAATGGGCATTAAACACGTCAGTCTTACCGACAGCTTTAACTAATGCACCTGTTAATAATAACTCCATGCTAGTAACGGAAGAACGCTTTGTATTTGCATTAGGCGCTGGTGGTAATCCACGTAAGGTGCAATGGTGTGATCGTGAAGCTAATACTACTTGGACTCCAGCAGCAACAAACGAGGCTGGTGACTTTGAATTAGTTACAACTGGTCAGATTATGTGTGGTGTAAGAATGCGTGGTACTACGCTGATATTAACGGATACGGATGCACATTTAGCAACGTATTCAGGTGCGCCATTTGTATATGGATTTGAAAGAGTGGGTACAGCTTGTGGTGTTGCTTCAAGAAAGGCAGCAGTAGCAATAGATCAAGGAGCATTTTGGTTAGGCGCTAATGGATTCTTTGCCTTTGATGGTAGTGTGGCAACAGAATTGCAATGTGACGTACACGATCTTGTGTTTGGTAATATCTCTAACAGTCAAATTAGCAAAGCATACGCAGTACATAACTCACAACATAGTGAAATATGGTGGTTTTATACATCAGAAAATTCTACAGAGAATGATAGATATGTTACCTATGACTATAAAGAAGGTCATTGGGCAGTAGGCACTATTGACAGAACAGCAGCTGTTGATCGTGGTGTGTTTGATAATCCAATATGGGCAGATGCTAGTGGAAACTTATATAACCATGAATACGGATTTGCACACGGAACATATACACCATTTGCTGAGTCAGGCTCAATATCTCTTGGTAATGGTGATCAAATTATGAAAGTTACTAAACTTATACCTGATGAACGTACTCAGGGCGATGTTAAAGTATCTTTTAAGACACGTTTTCATCCTAACGATACAGAAACTACACATGGCACATATACACTCGCTAATCCAACCTCAGTAAGATTTTCAGGTAGACAGATTCGATTGCGTGTAGAAGGTAACAAACTCGCTGATTGGAGATCAGGCATCATGAGAATAGAAGCTGATTCAGGAGGTGGTCGATGAGTTCACAGTTACCACCACCACCGTTAGGCGATAAATGGAGTACGTGGGGTGAGCGTATTAATAAGTTTTTAGTAAATACACGTAACAAATTAGAATTTAAAGATGCTGATTCAAAAGCAACACAGGATGGCATTTTAATGTGGGATGAATCGCAAAACGCTGTTGTAGTATCTAAGAACGGAGCTTGGGTGAAGTTAAAGTATGATCCATGACATTAGCAGAAGAACTATTAAGATGCCAAAAGTGGATACAAGCTGCACTAAAGAAAGGTGGCGATACACACGACTTTAAAGATGTGGTCGATGGAGTGTTAAGTGGTAATATGCAATTGTGGTTAGGTGCTAACGGTTGTGCAGTAACTGAAATTGTAGTGTATCCTAATAAGAAAGTATTACACGTATTCTTAGCTGGTGGTGATCAAGGTCAAGGAATAGAACAAATTACAGACATGCATGATGATGCAATGGCATGGGGTAAAGCACAAGGATGCAATGGTATGACAGTAACAGGGCGTAGAGGTTGGAAAAAAATCTTACAGCCAAAAGGATGGACTGAACAGTTCACAACATTATTAAAGGAGTTTTGACATGAGTGGTGGCGGTGGAAAAAGTGGTAGTGAAGTAGAAGAAACAAGTATACCTGAATGGATTAAACAACCAGCGATTCGTAACTTACAACGAGCTGAAGACGTTCAGCGCATAGAATATATGCCATACAGAGGCCCTGAAGTTGCTGGTTTTACTCCTAGTCAAATTTCAGCGTTTCAAAACAATTTAGATACAGCTAGAGCATTTGGATTAGCTGCTCCTGAAAGTGTTATGGATGGTATTCCTACACCTAGTACGTTTGCTGGAGGTGTGAGTGGATACAGCACTATGCCACTCTATGAAGAAGCTCTAGCTGAGACTATTGCAGCACAACCTGATGCAGTTGAACAATATAACGCCTTATTTGGTAAGAACGTAGCAACTACAGCTAACCCTAATCCATTACCTACTGGAAGACCTAGTGGTGGAGGTGGTAATGTAACAAACAACCCAACTACACCTACAACACCTTCAACACCTAGCTATACACCAAATACACCTACTGCTATGCAAAACTATTTAGACGATAGTCAACTAAATTATCAAACAATAAATAGTGCATACGATAACTATAACTCCCCCGGACATCCTAGTAGAGCTAATTACAATTACGATGATCCTGATGATGTACCAACAGATAGAACTGCGAGAGCAATGGATGATACAGCAGATATAGAAGCTGGAATGCAACCTCAGTTATCAAGTAGATTAGATAGCAAAGGATATACACCAACAAACGTAAGTAGACCGATAGATGAAATTATGGCGGATTTTTTAGCGGGAAAGTAATAGGGAGCGATGTAGCTCCCATATCCCAATTAAATAGTGGTTTGACCATGCCTATAGGAGACAATTTAGTAGGCAATGAAATACCGGGGCAACCGGGTATATTATCTGCTTTTTCAGAGAATGATGCTGGAATGGTAGATGCAAGAAGAAACTTTTTATTCAACAGGGATTTAGATTTAGGTAGGCCTGGAGATGCTAGTTATGTGCCTTTTGAACCTACAGTAGGTCAATCTATGATGAGTAGTGGCTCTAATAGTGGGCGAGGCATTCCTACAGTAAGATCAGACTCAGTAATGAGAGACGTTGGAGAAGGAATGGGAGAAAACCTTGCTGAAGTATTACGCAAAACACAAGGAATTCAAAGTAGATATGGCAATCCTGACGATAAAAGTCCTGATGAAATAATGAATGAATTTCGTATAAATGAAGCAGAGAACGCTTTTCAAGGTATGGATAATAACAGAACATTAGGTGATGCCATTAGCAATAGATATGATGGTGTAATGGACACACTATATAATCCTAATGCACCTGAAGGTGGTAGTGGTTATTACAACTCAATAATGGGTTACCCAATGCGAGTAGTTGCTGGTGGTAATGTTTCTGAAGAAGCTATTGCAGCTCACAGAGCAAACAAAAAATTAGACACACCTTTTTGGAGCGATGGCACAGGTTTAGCTGGATACAAAGACGAAAACCTTAATAAACTTGATGGTTCAACCTATATACCTGTATCTGATGCAACAGATGGTTATCATTTTAGATCAGGTAAAGATGCTGGTAAATTATCAGGTACAAACACTTTACCATTTGGTGGCATACCAATGGCAATAGCTGGACACGGATACCAACAGGCAGCGGGTTTATTAGATGGTACATTTGGTAAGAACGCTTATTTACAAGCTGTTGATAATGCAAGAGGAGTAGCTGCAAGTGGTAATGCACCAGCAGTACAGGGTATATTTGATCGTATGGATGCTGGAAAAGCAAGAGATGAAGTTATTAAAGAAAGAATAGCCGATAAAACTTTTGTTCCAATGAAAAAAGCACAAGCATATGATCCACCAAAACAAACAGTTGCTGATAAAAAAGGTTACACACCTAAACCAGTAGCTAAACCAAAAGTAAATGTTAACTATAATAGAAATAAACCAGTAGCTGTTAAAAGTAAACCTGTAAGAACACCAACACCAAAACCGACACGAACAACTGGTAGTAGGGGTGGTAGAGGTAATGTAGGTGCAAGAAAATCAGCGGCTAAGAAATCAACACCATCTAGAAGCTATAACAGTTATCGTAGAGTAGGTGGTAGATAATTAAATGGAGATTAAGTAATGTCAGGACAAGCACAAGGTGGACAAGTAACTAAACCTCATAACCCTATGGATATGGGAAGATATGTAGGTAATCCAAATCATATTGCTCAAACACAAGCAGTTAGAAATCCTAATCATTCTATGTATGTGCCACCTACAAGTAACGGACTTATGACTGGTGGAGCTAATAATTTAAGGGATAGGATGAAACCTTTTTTAGATGCACAAGGTAAACTCGTTGCAGAGCCAACCCCTACTATATCGCAGTCACCGGGATTACAAGGTGTTAGAGATGAAAATGGTAATTTAATACCTAGTGGAATCAATAATAGAATTACACCTTTACCTAGTCCACCACAGGGCAATTTAGGTATAGGAGCGCAACCTAGACCAAACATTAATGTAATGGCAGCAGATGCTATCACTAAAGCTGGTCAAGTAAGTGCAAACGAAACAGGTTACACACCTACACAAGTCACAGCTAATCAACTTGCTACTACAAATTTAAATCCATACACTAACCCTTACGATGATGCAGTTGTTAAAGCTACACAAGATGACATGCTACGCAGTAACTTGATAAATAGGAATCAACTAGGTGCTAGTGCTAATATGGCTAATGCGTTTGGTGGTTCACGCCACGGTATAGCAATGGCAGAGAATGATCGTAACATGACTGAGCAAATGGCTCGTGCTACTGCTGGTTTAAGACAGGCTGGTTTTCAAAACGCTCAGAATCAAGCTCAATACGATATTAATAACAACCTACAAGCTCAATTAGCTAATCAAGGAGCAAATCAATCAGGTTCAGCGCAAAGATTAAATGCAGCTAATCAATTAGGTAATGTTGCTAATCTTGGATTTAACATGGGGCAAACTGTAAACAGTAATCTTGGATCGCAAGGTGCAATGCAACAAGCACTACAACAAGCGATTATGACTGGAGCGCAGAATAAGTTTGCTGGTTATACTGGACATCCCGCACAAGGATTGCAATATCTTAATAACGCAATAGGCATTACACCTTATGGCTCAACTCAGACTACAACAGCAAATAAGGGGTTGTTTGATTACTTAACATTAGGCGCATCAATGATGCCGGGGAGATAAAAAATGGCAATAGGTTTAGGGCAAATGCTTATAGGTGGTCTCTTAGGTAATGAGATTGGTAAACGTGGAGGTTTAAATGGCCTATTAGGTAATGTAAGCAAAGGTGATACAGGAAGATTAAAGGATCAACAAATGGGTGTTATGTCACAAACAATGCCTATGCAGACTGCGCAAGCTATACAGCAACCAAGTGGTGGGTTTATGCAAGGCATAAGTGATATGCTAGGCAACCCAACAGATGCTCAAATTGCTCGAATGGGTATGGGTTTTAACTCTATGCGTTTACGACCTGATGCCAACTTAGCAGCCTCATTTCAAAAACGTATTGATGCATCGACAATGAACAAAAGCAAAGCATCATTGGTTGCAGTATTAAAAAAACAAGGAAAAAACAATATTGCACAATTGCTAGAAATTGGTGCTATAAGTGTATCAGAGGCTTCTAAATATTCATTAGAGCCGGGCAAAGGTAAAGATATAAATGCTGTCCTTAAATTCTTGAGGAAACCAAATGCCGATCCTGAAGTTCAAGCAAAACTTCAAGATTTAGCCGAGATTGTAGAAGCTGACAATTCAATGAGCGATGAAGCGTTTGATGTAGCAATGAAATTAACTGGACTTGATCCAACAACTGATAAACAATATGCATTAGGTCTAAGTGAAATATTTACGCATCAAGGTAAAGACTTAATAGATGGTGTGTCTCGTGAAGGACAACATTATCAGATTCAGACAGATAAATCTACGGGTGAGCGTGAAAAAGTATGGCTAGATTCGTTTGGTGAAACAATTATACAAAAACAAGACAGAATTGCTAAACAAGAGGCTTTAGTAAAAGATAAAGCACAAGCACAAGAAATGGGTACGGAATATTATGTGAAAGCACAAGAATACCGTAGACAAGTTGACCAGTTTGAAAGAATTATGACAGCTTCTGAAGAAGGTGCTTTATCAGGTGAGATTGCACAATACTTGCCAGCTTTTGACGAACAAACTGCAATATTACGAGGCTTAGTTAATGAATTAGGTATTAGTGTTATAAATAGTGCAACATTTGGTGCATTGTCTGAGAAAGAAATGCAAATGGCTATGAAAACTAACATTAATGAAGGCCTCAGACCTGAAGAGCTTAGAGAACAGGTTATGATACAAATTGCAGCAAGAAGAAAACTAGCACAAGAATATGAAAAACTAGCTAGAAGAGCTATGTTTGAAGGCGATGGTACATGGTCAGGCTTTATAAAACTTGCTATGGAAGAAACAGACAGGCATGATGCAGTTGTTTGGGCAAATTTAACTCCTGAAGAAGTTGCAAGACTAGCATCAAGAGGATATGGTCGAGAAGAGTATAAAAACTTCACTTATGAACAAAGAAGAGCGATATTTGATCAGAGGAAAATAAAATGAGTATGGATTCCCTAGATACACTTTTAGATACAATGATAGCTGAAAAAGATCAGCCACTTTCCGCTGGTAGTATGGAATTAATAGATAATTTACCTGATATACGAGAAGAATATGATCCACTTATGGAACAAAAACCTAGTCAATTAGGTCGATTCGCTTTACAAGGTGCTACCTTTGGCTTTGCAGATGAGATAGAAGCTATGGCACAGTCAATGTTTAAAGCAGATGTTGATTATGTGACAGCTCGAAACGAAATTAGACGAAAAATGGCTGAATATGCAGAACAAAACGGTGGTAAAGCTCTAGCAGCAGAATTTGCTGGTGCAATACCCGGAACGGTAGCTGCAATATTTGGAGGCCCAGCCTCATGGTCAGCTGCTTTAGCAAACATAACAAGACTTGCCAAATCAGGTAAATCGTTATTTAAAGCTGGTGATTCTACTAAAAGTATTTTAAATGCTGCTAACAAATCAGGAGCTGCAACTGCCGCTTATACTGTTGGAGCCAATGAGAAAGAAATGTTTGGTGAAGATGCTAACCTAGCTGGGTATGTAGAAGATGCAGCAAGTGGATACGGTTTTGGTGCAACATTAGGTGGCACTATAGCTGGACTAGCTAGACCTTTGAGTAGGCGAGTAGTTAATGCAATAGATAAAATGCGAAAAGGTCAAGATGGCATGAGCAAAGCTGTTAGAAAATCTTTACAACAAATGGTTAATGAAACAGGTCTAACCGAAGAACAAATTATACAAAAAGTAGCAGATGGTGAGATTATTGCTGAGAATGCAACGCTTAAAGAATGGATAAAACAAACAATGAAACTTTCTGATAGCGGTGTAGCACAGAAAGAATTGATGGAAGTTGTTAAAGGTAATCCAAATGTTGTAGATGATATGGGTGTTCCAATTCAAGGAGCTACACCTGATGGTGGCAATACAAATGTTATACCAAGCAGAGGCAAAACTACTAGAGATGCATTGAAAGATACTATGCAAGAGTCATTAGGCCGTGGATCGGGTGATACAAACCTCATGAAACTACATTTATTAGAAGATGATGCATTTAGAAAAATTGAAAGAAAAAAATATGATGCAGTATTTAAAGATAACAATAGAGAACTAGATGGCGCAACTACTGGTCAAGTCCTAAGAGCTATAGAAAACTTTGCAGATGGAGCAGAAGATATTAATGCAATGTTTAGAGCAAATGGCAACTTGGTTCCTTTCTATGAGGTACAAAAAAATGGCGCTATTAAATTAATTAGACAACCTACTGTACAAGATGCTGAAATTATATACAGATCAATTAGAGATAAGACAGATGAGCTATACAGAAATGGTAAAGGTAATTTAGGAAGAGCCTTTCAAGATATACAAGATGATTTAAAAGGCCAACTAGATATATTTGCACCTGATCTTAAAGCGGTGCGATTAGATGCATATAACTTGCGTGTTGCTAGAGATGCTTACACATATGGTCAAAAATTATTAAATCAAAAGCCGGAAGATTTAGCAATGATGCTAGATAGACATGCAAATACCCCCGGTTTTATGCAAAGTCTGCGAGATGGGTTCTTAGTAGCGCTTAAAAATAAAGATACTGCTTCAACATTTAGAAAGATTACAGACGATAGAACAAATTTACAAAAAATGATTCTTGATGTGTTTCCTGAAAATGATGTTGATGCAATTATAAGTAAAGCTAATATCGCCACGCAAGCTAGTGATGCACAAGGGTATTTATCAGGCCAAGCGGGAGCGCAAACTAATCCAATGCAAATGACAGCACAAGACATGATACAAAATAGTCCAATTGCTGGTGGTGATATAGCGCAAGGATCAAGATACATTTTCAAAGTCTTAAATGATGCTTCTATTCCTGAAGCAGATGCATTGCAAATAGTACGAACAATCACAGAGACAAATCCAAAGTTAGTACAAGAGGCATTAGTTGATGCGAGTGCAATGAATGAATTGCAAATACTATTAGATAGGTTTATTACAAAAATTGTTGGTGAAAAAGGTGGTGAAGCCTTTGCAAAAGTTAGAGGAACTGATATAACACAAGCTACTCAGCCATTTGCTAGTACAATTCCAGCAATGCAAGGTTTATTAGGTCAAGTCTTCAATACAGGGAGTAATTAATGGCAAAGTTAGAAAAAATGACAGATGATCAAGTACAAGACATTGCTAGTGATGCAGTCAGGAATGCTATTAATTTTATTGAAAGTGAAATTGCTGAAGATCGGATAAAATCGCAGCGTTACTTTGAAGGAGAAGTAGACATAGGACAAGAAGATGGTAGAAGTAAGATTGTCTCTACTAAAGTGCGTGATACCATTCGTGCTATAAAACCAAGCCTTATGCGTGTCTTTTTATCTTCAGAAAATGCAGTAGAGTATGTTCCTACAAGCCAAGAAGACGTTAAAAGTGCAGAACAAGCTACAAAATATGCTAATTACAGATTTAATGAATTAAATGGTTACACGTTACTAAATGATGTAATCCACGATGCATTAGTTAAAAAAACAGGTGTATTAAAAGTATGGTGGGAAGACAATACTGAAGAAGAATTCTTTAATTTCTCAAATGTCACAGAAGAAGAAATGACAGCTATTGTAAATGAGCCAGATGCTACAGTTATAGAGCAATCTATGGAAATGACTATGGAGATGGGTGAAGATGGCATGGAAATGGAAATGCCTGAGTACACTTTAAAAGTTAGTTACAAAAAAGAAAAAGGTAAATTACAGATTGAAGCATTACCTCCTGAAGAATTTATTGTAGATCGTAACGCTAAGTCCGTTGACGATGCATATGTAGTTGCACACCGAACAGAAATGAGAGTGAGTGATCTTGTGCAGATGGGTTACGATTATGACGTAGTATCTGAGCTTTCAGGATTATCTTCTGATGATACCTATACAGATACTGAAGCATTCGAGCGTAAAGGTTATGAGCAAGATGAAGAGGCTAATACTTATGACCTATCTATGAAATTAGTTGCAGTTACTGAAGCGTACATGAAAATGGACAAGGAAGGTACTGGAATAGCTTCTATGTATCGTATCCTTATGGCTGGCGGTGACAATAAAATGTTAGAGTGCGAACCGTGGGGTGAAGTTCCTTTTGCGGTCTTTGAAGTTGATCCTGAACCACACACGTTCTTTGGTCGTAGTGTTGCAGACTTAATTATGAATGATCAAGATTCTTCTACAGCAATGCTGAGAGGAATGATGGATAACGTAGCACTAACAAATTCCCCAAGACAAGGTTATGTGCAAGGTCAGGTTAATGTAGACGATTTAATGAACAATGAGATCGGTGGTCTTGTCAGAATGAAATCACCACAGGCGCTTGTTGATATTGCAACACCGTTTGTTGCTGGACAAGTCTTATCAGCAATGCAATACATGGACAATACTGTAGAAGGCAAGACAGGAGTTTCTAAAGCCTCACAAGGACTCGATCCGGATGCTTTACAAAACACCTCGGCTACAGCAGCTCGTTTACAAGCACAACAAGGATCGGCTCAAATAGAAGTTATGGCTCGAAATATTGCCGAGGGTGGCATGAAGCGTTTATTTAAGCTAATGTTACATCTATTAGTAGAAAACAGCTGTGAAGAGACTCTAATGCGTTTACACGGAGAATTTGTGCCTATTGATCCACGTTCATGGAACACTAGTATGGATGTTTCTACAAATGTAGGGTTAGGAACGGGTAAAGAAGAGACTAGACAAATGGCTTTACAACAAGCTCTAACAATGCAAATGCAAATATGGTCTACCTATGGCAATCAAAATGGCTTAGTTACCATGACAGGTATTAGAAATACGCTTGGTGATATGTTGGCTTTAGCTGGCGTTAAAAATATAGATAGATACTTTAACCCAATGACACCTGAAACAGAGCAGATGTTAATTCAACAACAACAACAATTAGAAGCACAAAATCAAGAGAGTGCTTTAACAGATGCACAAGCTCTATTACAATCAGAGCAATATAACGCTGACAAACAAATGGAAATGCAACAATTGAAGTTACAGATTGAAGCACAAAAAGCTATTGCAATAGATGACAGAGATCGCGACAAAATGGATCAAGACCTATTAATAAAAGCAGCAGAAATTTTAGGTAAATACGGTACTGCTGTAGATACTGCTAATATCAAAGCAGCTCAACAAGAAGCAAGATACCCTGATTTAGCACCATCGCAAGCAGTTAGCGGAGGTAGATTTTAGTGTCTAACAAACTATCAATTGTAGAAAAAAGCGCTAAAATGAGAACATTACAGGCTGATGACACGTTTCAATTAGCCTTAAAAGAGATTACTGAGCAGCAAGTTGCTGTTTTTGTAGATGCTGATTCAACAACGGATCAGCGAGAGAAAGCACACGATATGATATGTGCGCTTAGAAAGATTGATGATTATTTCGACTCCGTAAAAACGGATGAGGTAATGCACAATCGTAAACTAACCAAAGGAGAATCAGCACCGTGAGTGAAGCGACTGAAAATCAAATGGATGGCACTATAGAAAGTGCAGTATCGAGCTTAATAGCTCCTGAAGAGACAATAGAAGAAACAATAGAAGAAGAAACTCAGGAAACAGAAGAAATATCTGCTGAGTCTGAAGTTGAAGATGATATTGAATCGGAAGAAGATGTAACTGAAGATGACGAGGTTGAAATAGAGGCCTCTGATTCTGATGAGGAATACGAAGACCAAGTAGAGGATGCCAGTCCTGAAGAGCCTCAATTGTATACTGTCAAGGTAGACGGACAGGAGACAGAGGTATCCTTAGAGGACTTAAAGCAAGGCTATAGCGGGCAGAAGTATGTCCAAAAAGGTATGCAAGAGACAGCTGACATGAAAAAAGAAGTGGCATCTGTTTACGAAGCATTAAAAACTGAACGACAAAAAATTGCAAATTTATATGAATCATTACAAAATGGTGGTATTGCAACTCCCCCTGAAAAACCTACAAAAGAAATGTTTGATGCCGATCCAATAGGATATATGCAAAAAAACATTGAGTTTGAGGAGCAGATGGGTAAGTACAATGAGCAAATGGCACAACTTCAACAAGTCTCACAACAAAATAGTGTGGCTTCAGAAAATGCTTATAAGGCTTATTTACAAGAGCAAATGCAAATACTACAAAAAGAAATACCTGATTTTGCTGATGAAAAAAAATCTGTAGCTTTAAGAGAGAAGTTAGTTAAGACAGGAACAAATCATTACGGTTATACCAATGAGGAAATTGCTGGAATAACAGATGCAAGAGCTATTAAAGTTTTGCATGATGCACAAAAGTATCAAGATATTATCTCAGGCAAGTCAAAGGCTAAAGTTAAAACTAAGTCTGCGAACCCAGTTATAAAACCCGGTGCTAAAAAGACATCAACTCCAAAAGCTAAAGTTCGTTCACGCCAAATGGCAAAACTCAAGGGATCAGGTGATATGAAAGATGCACTTGATCTAATACTTAATACATAACGGAGAAATATTATGGCACAGCCAAGTAATACGCTAGACAGTTATGACGTGAAAGGTATTCGTGAGGACTTATCAAATGTTATATATGATGTAAGTCCTGAAGAAACTCCTTTTTACTCATCACTACAAAAAACAAAAGCAAGTAATACTTACCATGAGTGGCAAACAGATGCTCTTAGATCATCAGCTGCAAATGCTCATATTGAAGGAGATGCAACTACTGCGGAAGCAAGAGGTGTGACAACTCGTTTAGGTAATTACACGCAAATCTTTAAGAACGCAGTTGTAATACCTGATACAGACGAAGGTCTTGATAAGGCCGGTCGTTCTGCTGAGATGGCATACCAAATTCTGAAAATTGCTAAAGAACAAAAGCTAGACATTGAGAAGGCTTTGTTTGATAACAATAAGTATGAAGCTGGTTCTGCATCAGCAGCTAGAGAACTAGCTGGACTAGGCGCATACATGAAAACTAATGTAACAAACATTGGTGGATCAGGTGGTGCAAACCCTACGGGTACAGTTCCGGGCAACACAGCTCGTACTGATGGAACTCAGACAGCATTTACTCAAGCTGACTTTGATTCGTGCATGCAATCAATTTGGCAAAATGGTGGTAAGGCTTCTTCAGTTTACCTATCAGCTTTCCAAATGAATGTTGCTTTAGGGTTCACAGGTAACAACAATCAAAGATCAACTGTTAAATCAGAAGCTCAAACTGTTGTTAAGCACATGGATGTATACGTTACACCGTGGGGAACTGTAGAGTTTATTCCTAGCAGAGAAAACAGAGGTCGTGATGTTTACATTCTGCAAGACGATATGTTTTGTGCAGCTGTTCTTAGACCTACTAAGAATACTGAACTTGCTAAGACTGGCGATAACACAACACGTCAAGTGCTAACTGAATTAACTCTTGTTTCTAAAAACGAGAAGGCTTCAGGATTAGTAGCTGATTGTTCTACTTCATAAATTTGAGGTAAACTAACTGTGTGGGGAGTCCTCCTTAATCTCCCCACACTTTAAAAGGAGTAAGGATGAAGATTAAAGAACAGGTACATTTTGATAAAAAAGATAATAAAATCATAGTTGCAAAAACCTATGATAATCAAGGTGTCTTAGATCGTGCTGAAAATTTACGAAAAGGCAAACATGGCATGACAGGTGAAAATCGTCTTGTCGGCACTATACCAATGCACGTTATACAAACATGGTGTAAAGAAGCTGGTATAAAATGGAGTGATTTAGAAGCTCGTAAAGAAGTGGTACGAAAAAATATTCTTAGTGGTGAATTTGATAAGCTAAGAGTTTGGAAAGGAACTTTTTAGGAGAGCTAAATGGCAGATACAACTACTACAACCTATTCTTTAACTAAGCCAGAAGTTGGTGCTAGTGAAAGTTCCTGGGGTACAAAAATTAATACGAACTTAGATTCGTTAGATGATTTACTAGATGGAACAACTGCAATAACACCTAATCTTACAGCTGGTAGTTGGAAAATCTCAGGTGTAGCAGTCACCTCAACAGCAGCACAGATCAACACATTAAACGGTATTACATCAACTGTAGCTGAATTAAACATACTTGATGGCGTTACTTCTACGACTGCTGAATTAAATTTACTTGATGGTGTAACGTCTACTACTGCTGAGTTAAATTACTTGGATGGTGTTACCTCTAATGTACAAACACAAATTAATGCTAAAGCTAATTTAGCAAGTCCGAGCCTTACAGGTACTCCGACTGCGCCTACAGCTTCTAGTGGAACTAACACAACACAAGTGGCAACAACTGCATTTGTAGAAACAGCTACACCGTTTGCTACTCAATCAACAAAAGGTATGGCTAAAATTTGGACATCAGGTGGGAACTTATATATACAAACTTCGTAATGGGATTATTTATTAACGGAACAGAAATAGCTGAAACAGAAGAAGTATTTTTTAATGGTACTTCTATGGATAAAGTGTTCTTTAATGGTACAGAGGTTTGGACAGAGGGTTTACCAGCAGTAACATATACCGACACGAGAAGGCATTGTATAGATCATTTCTTGTTTGTTAAATACAATGGATCAGGCAAGGTAGAAATAGCTGGAGCTGAACCAAGTGGAGCAGTACACACAGGTCGAGGAGATTGTGGAAGTTACGCACAAGGTTGGTATACAGCAATTGACCAAAGTGTAACAGGGTACACAAACATAAGAATACAAGTAACTGGAGAATCAATGGGTGGAGGTGGTGGATCATTCGACACAACTATCCCAGTAGGCAACTCGCTAGGTCAACAAACAGTAACGGTGTATACTAATGGTGGAGCGCAAACTCCACAAATAACAACAACAGTAACATTAACGGACTAAGATATGGCAGATACTACTACAACTACATTTAACCTAGTCAAGCCTGAAGTAGATGCTTCAGACGATACTTGGGGAACGAAACTCAATAATGACTTAGATGCAATAGATGATTTATTAGATGGCACTACAGCCATTAAACCAAATTTAACATCAGGACAATGGAAGATAGGTGGCACAACAATTACCTCAGATGCCACAGAAATCAATTTACTCGATGGTGTAGCTTCTATTGTAGATAAAACCTCTGCAACAGGCTCTGCTAAACTTCCAGTAGGTACAACAGGTCAAAGAGATGGCTCACCAGCAACAGGCTTTATTAGATTTAACACAACAGATTCTAGCGCTGAGATTTACGATGGTTCAGCTTGGACAGCAGTAGGTGGTGGAAATACTACAGACAAAGCGCTGTATGAACACAGTCACACTATAAGCGCTAACTACAGCATTACAAGTGGCAATAACGCACTTACAGCAAGTCCGATTACAATCAACTCAGGGGTTTCAGTTACGATTCCAACGGGTTCAACTTGGATAGTAGCATAGGAGATATATGGCAAAAGTAAAAATACAAGGACACGCTTCAGGCACAGG
>Ga0098060_1000595_pt1 | contig 16001 bp, 13 predicted proteins | sample 21_taG_FD_77063 | JGI IMG/M metagenome (GOLD analysis project Ga0098060, IMG submission 77063) | Marine viral communities from the Subarctic Pacific Ocean - 21_ETSP_OMZ_AT15319 metaG | ecosystem: Environmental > Aquatic > Marine > Oceanic | place: Pacific Ocean | collected 2015-01-19 | reverse complement strand
TCAATAGTAGCTACCGCTGATCTAATAAATCCAGCTTCTATCCAAGGTGTAATTGACTGCGGTTTATAGGTTGGATCAGCACGCACAGCCGCTAACATATTCTCATGGGCCATTATAGCTATACTACTGAGTTCATCAAATGGCAAACCTTTTTCAGAAGCAAATTGAGCAAGTTGACCGGCCATTATCTCTGGACCTATAGCAACGTCTTGTACATTACTACCAGGTGATTCTCCTCCTCCTCCTGTTTTAGTCAATCGAGCTTGAAGTTCTTTGAAAACGTTTACATATTGAGCTTTCAAATCTTTTCTTAATTTTATATTTTCTGGTGTGCCCTTAACACGACTGGGATCTGTAATCCATTTGGTTCCAATTGGTTGTCGATAACCAGGCTTATCAGGATTCCTAGCATTGAAAGTATAATACGTGTCAGTTGTACCGTCAGCTTTAGTTTTCTTAATTTCAATAGCTTCTCTAGCTTTTTGAAGACTGGGATTAAAGAATTCTTTTCTATTACCAAGAACATCAAACGCACCACTAGTATTAATACGTTCTAAATGATTTAAATTTCTAGACTTTTTATATTTTTCAATAGAAGAAGCTTTATATAGTTTAGATGCAATAACTTTCTCAACATTCTTAGCATGTCTAGCATCTTTAGTTTCAACACGCTTGAGATAATACTTACCAGCCCAAGCTAATGATCCGTTGTGAGAAGCTCCCATTGCGCGAGAACCTACATACAAAATAGCCATACGCTTTAATTCATCTGTATCAAGTAGATCACCAAAGAATTTCTTTAAAAATCCTTCTGCTTTATCTTGTTGCTGTTTACCGTTTCCGGTTTGTACGACTTTTTCACCTTTGTTTTTAACTTTTTGAGTATTTGTGCCTACGAGCTTATCAGTACCATCACTAAGGTTAGAAGCTAGATTTAATCTATTAGTTAACGCTGATCCATCTTTATCAGTATTAGTATTAATAACAACTTCTTCTTTACCACCAGTAACCGAAGGATCACCGTTTACAACAGCTGCTATACCTTCAGTAACAACGTTACCGCTTTCAGTTTTACCAGTAAATGAAGTATCAAATAATTCCGCAGCATTATTTTCCTCTATTTCAAGTTCTTTAATTTGCTTTTCTTTTTCTATTAATGCTAATCTTTCTTTTTCAGCTTCTTCTAATAAACCTGCTTCTTTCAAGCGTTGAATCTTTAATAATGTTTGTTCTCTTAATAACTTAGCTTCTTCTAATTGCTTGTCAATACGGTATTTATCTTGATGGCGTTCAGTTACAATAGCAGTATCATTAGCTAATGCAGCTCCTTGAGTAGCTTCTTTCCAACGTTGTTTTAATATATCGATTTGTTTTTGAGGAGCACCCTTTTGAATAGCGTTTATTAAAGCGTTTTTAGCGTCTAGAACTTTTTTATTCTTAGATCCTACAACATCGTTAAGATCTTTAAAGCCAACGTTATTAAAGTGCTGACCCCAAGATGTAGCAAAAGACTCAGGTATAAGTGGTTTATAGTTACCTAATCCTACCTCTGCATACTTATCTTTAACTAGCTTTTCAATTTCTTCTTTTGTAGGAGGTTTTTTAACAATCTCAGATTCCTTAACCTTTGGTACATCCATGTCTTGATATAAACTAAGGTTAGCATCATCAAGAGAAGCAGCTTCACTTGCAGGCAGATCATAGAAATTTTTATCAGTAATAGGATCTAGCTGACCTAGGCTATTTTTCTGCATTTGTCTTTGCATAGCTGCTTTAGAATCTGCTTCGTTAATAAGATCTGATTTACTTGCCTGCTCTGCATCATCATATGAATTACCAAATGCATCATAAAATTTAGGATCATAAGCTTTAAGAACTTCTTCTTCTATCTTTGGAGGCATTATATCTTTTGGAATATTCATAAACTCATCTGCAGATGGCACATCTCCTGGTACGCCTGTATAATAGTTTTTATTGAACGCATCTTCACGAGTACCTTTACTACTAGCATCAAGCTGTAAACGTTTTAAATTTAACGCTTCTCGTTCACGTTTAAGATTATCTAATTTATTTTTTAATCGCATAGATGTTAAACGATCCATACTTAATTGGTCAACAGCTCCAAATCTTTCTTCGTATGCTTTACGTACACGCTCTGCTTCTTCTTTCTCAAGTTTAGATTTAATATTATCCGCCATAATTTCAAATGTAGGTGCACTAGAATAATTATAAGTTGGCGCTGATCCCGGCATAGGTATTCCGCTTCTGTAGTAATCTCTAACTTCATCGCCTTCAGCATAATATTCTGGCATTAGTGTAGGCATATTAAAGAATCCCTGACTCAGTTGTCTATTATACGCTTTACGCTTATCCCTATAATTAGACAGCACATCACTAAGAAAGTCTCCGGCCCTGTCGAGAAAGCTAGGATCTTCAGTCGCAACCTCTTCTTTTTTAATTGAGGCAAGCTCAGCTTCTGTATCTTTTATTTGATCGTCTAAAGTTTGTATATCTGGACCTAAAATTTCTTGTGTTATTGCTGGATCCACCATAGGTTCATCCCCAACGCTAGGATCAATAACATTAGGTATATTATAATCTGGTGTCTGTGTACCTTGTATTACTTTGTAAGGATAGTTATAAGTCTCTGTTGCCATAGGTGACTTACCAGATTCATTAAAGTTATCTTTAGATTCTTCAGTATCTAATTTCTTAATATCGCCAAATGGTCCCGCGTTGTAAGCTCTAAGCACTCTTTCCTTATCCCACGAGGGGTTATGTCTTTGTATTTGTTCTAAGTACTTTTTTGTTTTTGCGCGCATACCTTCTTCACTGATAGTTGTAGCATCAAAGCCTTGGATTCCATAAGGTGGTTTTGCAGCTGATGAGGGCATCCATTGATAAGCACCTACTGCACCTGCTGGACTTGTAACTAAGGTGCCATCATCATTAAAATGTCTACCACCTGATTCAATAAGCTTAAGATTGTCTAACAAATCATCATCAATCCAATCAGTAGAAGTTACAATACTACTCATAGCTTCATTATCTCTACGTACTGGAGTACCTGTAGCTGCATACATAGGTTGTCCTTGCTGCATCTCTCTTCCTTCATCGTTAATTTCTTTTAGCAATGGTCCGTACTTATCTGTCGCTTCTTTGTTAATAACAAATTCACCTGGTGTTAACCATGCAGGTACTGTATCAGTTCCTCTCGGTGCTCCTGGGTGGTCAGGCATATTAGTCATACCTGGTACATCTATACTATCTGATCCCTCAAAGAATTCAAAAGACTTGCTATTACCATAGCGATCTTTTGTTTCGTACTTTTTAATTCTCATTACTTTCCTCCAGAACCGTCGTCCAAATCACCTTCTTCTTCAGCTCTTGTCATATCGTAAGCTTTATTAACATCTTTTATTTGTCGACCTTTATTACCTTCTCTACGCTCTAACTCAGCTCGTAGTTGTGGTGACATTGTTGTAGCGTTAATTGATTCACCTGTAACAGAGTCTGTAATAGATACTAATGTACCTGTCGGTGATTGTATATTAACTCTATCTCCATCTTTGGATCCAGTGCTTTGTAATTTACCTTGATTATCTCTATAACTAGGAGATAACACACCCATTTGATTACCACTTAATCCTACAATATCACCTGGTCCTGATCCAAATACTCCTGTTGTAGAATCAACAGTAGTAGATCTTGATCCGTCAAAGCCTAAATCGTAAGGAGATACAGGTTTCATAGACGTATCCATAGATGTTTCACTCATAAGGAAATCTTCAGGAGATCCTATGTATCCAGTAATAGAAGTAGAATCTTTAGGTCCAGCTGCTGCTGCAGTATTACTACCTACTATACCAGCTATAGTATTTATAGGTGCATTTTCACCACGTAGTCTTGCAGTCTTAGCTTCAGTCTTAGACATGCCAGGATTTTGATCCATTTGTCTATAAATAGAATTATCATAGCTGCCGAGTGCAGATCCTATTACTCCTTCTCCAGCATCTCTTAATTTACCATAACTTGTTTTTAAAGTATTAAAACCAGATCCCGCATCTTTATACGAAGCTACAGCTCTACCTGTTATAGGATCCCAAGCTCTTCCTGTAGAATCAAAAACATTACCTCTTGCATCAGCTGTATTTGGATTACCGAATGTATCATTCTTACCTAAACCAAGCGGTCCTTTAACAAGATTATAACCAGGCACTAAACCTAGTGGAGTTGATTTTCCTTGTGAATAACCTAAGTTAGCGGCTGCATCTTGCTGAGGAGTTGTTCTACCTGTAGGTGTATTATACTGGGGTACGGAATTAGCGTCTCTAAATCCTCGCCCCATAGTTTGAGGATTGTCAATTGAAGTTACCATAGGCTATCCTCCTTTAGAAGCTAGGGGTCCGTTAAAACTTATTTCGTATTCTTCTGCAACTTTACCGCCTGATTTTTTATATCTTACTTTAGATATATTACCCATAGATAAAGGTCCGCCTACCATACCGCCGTGATTTAAACCGATAGCATTTTTCAAAAACGGCTTAAGTAAAAATTCGTAACCTAATGCAGTAGCTGTTCCTCCGGTAGGATCACCCATAGCTGCGCCAGCTGCTTTAACTGCAGCTTCATCAGCACCACCTAGTATTTTCTCAGCACCTTTGTCAATAAGTTTATCAGTACCTTTATCTATAAATGTATCCATTAAAGTAGGTTCTTGTGGTGCTGAAGGACTTGTCGCATATCTTAATGCAGGCGTTTTAAACGGATCTTCCATCATAGCTGTACGCATATCAACTGCCATCTACTTACCTCCGCCTGTTTCTGTTCTAGTCTGAGGTGCATTACCTAAGTAACCAAAGTATCTACTCGCAGCTTTATGCGGTGCATCAATTTTTTCTTGTTCAAAAGCTCTGTATTGATTACCAGCTTCACCTAAAGCGGACAATCCTTTAGCTGTCATATCTTGACGATCTTTTAAATTACGACCAGATTGATCTGCAATAGCTGCAGCCATAGCTCTATCATTACGTGCTGAACCTAGTCCACCACCAAATGCTGCACTACCACTTGCTGAACCAATCATATTTTGCAGATCACGCTCATTAGCAGCTCGCATATCATATATGCCTCTACCTAACACAGCATCTCTTGCTGAGCTTTCACCACGTTCTAATGCTTCTTTTTGAAGTCGATCCATATCAGCAACAGTACCACCAGGATTAGCTACATCAGCTGTATATCTATCTGTAACGTCACTAAGTACTTTTTCTAAGTATGGTTTAAACTCTTCATCTATACCTGTACTAACTGTCTTTGTTCCACCGCCACTACCCATGCTTCACAACCTCCTGTCTATTTATATTCATTTAATTTCTCCATGAACTGAGTAATAAGTATCAGCTCCATATTTTATTTTTAATAACTTAGCGTATTGTTGTGAATTATGATGAGACCTTATTGAGTCAGCTCGCCATCTAGTTCCACCATGAGTTTTAGTATGTGCTATCATAGCATCAAACAATTTAGTAACTGTGAACGGAGTACTCCAGAATTCATTTACAATACAGTCTTTAACATCCATAGTATATAGACCGTTATAGTAACATCTAAAACTAGTTGCTAAAAGAAAACCTATAAGCTGTTCATCTTTATATTCACCAACAGCAAAATAGTTTGGATCACCTTCTTTTTGTTTTCTAACTATATGTAAGAAAAATGTAATCCATTCTGCTTCGTTTCTTTCGTATCCAACATCATTATGATTCTTAATACTCTCGTTCATAAGTTTTATCGCTTCAAATACACCATTGTCCTCAATAGGTTTTATCATTTCTTATCTATCCTTACCTGCAAATCTGCAAAGTTTGTTGCACTTCTAATATCCTGTAATAACTTTAAGTTTTGTTCTTTAAGTAAGTTAGCTTCTCGAACTAACTCTAATAAAGTAAAATCTAAAACAGGCTGTTCAGTAATAGGTGGATTAGGAATTGACATTACTTAGATCCTCCTTTGGATACACGTAATTGTAAACCTGATACGTTCCACGCTCTAGTATTACTACCTACATATCCAGCTGCTGTACTAGCTGCCGCATCATCAATACGATAGTTTAAGAATCTACCTGTAATACGTAAGTCAGTTTTATATGCACTGCCAACAATAAAATCATTTACAGTTAACTTATTCCTACGTGCATCAGTTTGTGTATCATCTTCTGCACTAGTAAGATATGCTAATTCACCTGGACTATTAGTTGCTCTAGCTCGTACTTGTAATGTAGCTCTTTGTGGTACACCACCAACGGTAGTTATAGTTCCACCGTCTGCCCATAAAGCTAAGCTACCTAAAGTTTCCGTATCAAAGTTAGGTGTAATAGACATTTGTTCTCGTTCAGCATATGATATATAAGCTGTACCACCAAAGTCATATCCTAAATCAGCTGCACGTAACCTGTTAAACAAGACACCACTAACATATCCACTCTGTGCAAATATAGGAAATATCTCATTTGGATTAACTTGTGTAGCAGACCAAGATCTAACAATATTAAATGTAGTATTTATACTTGTATTAGTAGTACTGAATGTTGGAGCTGTTGTTGCTACAGTTGTACCAACAGCAACTGCTAGTATTTGTGTAACTGTTGGAGCTACTCTTGATGCTACAACTTCTGTAGCTGGAGAGAAAGCTGTTACATACTTAGCTGTACTTCCAAACTGTCTTGGATTAATATCAATTGTTGTTGGAGCTGTTGTACTATCAGGTGTAATTTCAAGAGCATCTTGCGTACTGATATCAGTTAGTACTTTAAGTAAAGCTGTTTGAGTATTTGCTACTGTACCATTAGGTTTAGCTTGTTCTGATGTATTTGTTCTTGCTAAGTCTTTACTAGGATCATAATATAAATTAAGATATGCTGCATCGCTTGCTGCACCTGAGTCGCCATAGGTTGCATCACTTATACCTGGAGTAAAGTCAGGATCAAGTAATCGACCGGGGCCTTCTCCGTAGTGTCTATCGAATATAACACTACTTCCAGTTGATGTATTAATTGTAATAGTAACACGCGTCATCTTAGAGAATATTGGCGCAAGACCTTCAGTAACAACTATATTATTTGAAACAGAATTTGTAATTAACGGAGATACTAAAGTACCTGTACGTGTAGTACCTGGTGTAACTGTATAGCTAAATGTGCCTGTAATATCCGATCGTGATACACTTGTAAACGTTAACACAGCACCTGATCTACTTACAGAAAAATGTGCTGTACTAGATCCACTTGCATTCCATGCAGTTTCTAATGCTGTAGCAATTTGAGTTGCCGTAACTGGCGCAGTACTTCCACCCGAATCAGGATCATACGCAGGATACGAACTTGTGTTATCAAAGTTTACAGATACTGCTGAGCCAACAGGTGGCGTTAATGTTACTGTATCTGTTGTAGTTGCTGCTGCTACACCTGCTCTTGTCTGAGCTTCTGTAAATGTAGAGCTAGCAAATCCTGTAGGTAAAGTACCGATACTTGTAATAGTTACATCAAAGTTTGCTGATTGTATCCCAACTGCTGCTGCATTAGCTGTTACTAATCCTGTGCCTGTACTTGTAGACCAATTAGCATTAGCATTTATAAGCGTACTTAATGCAGTTACTACTGATGCTCGTGATTGAGTACCTGTAAGTATTACTGAATCTGTAGTTGTACCGTCTGGAAACGCTACTGTCATTAATGGTTGAGGCATGTTATTATCAACACCTGTCGTAACGACTGAAACACTAGATGTTAAATTACCACCGAATGTAGTTTCCGGATATGAAGTACTACTATATACAGTACTAAACGCTATTGTTAAAGCACCATAATTACCACCATTTATAGCTGTAAAACGTATGGCACTACCACTAGTGCCTACAGAATAAATAGCATTATTACTCCCATTAAACACAGCCAAAGCTTGAAGCTTAGTAATAATATCCGCTTGAATCTGCGTTTGATTTGAGAGGTTGATTTTAGTAACAATTGTTTCGTCGATCGCCGCATGAACACCTGCCACAGCCGGAGCTGTAATTCGCATGGATATAGCAGGACTAAAAGCTGCTGTCACACCATACACGCCAACACCTGCTGTAGATGTAGCTATTGTTAAGTTGCTTGTCGCTCCTCCTGATATCGCAAAAGTAGATGTAGCATAAGCTCTAGGCCCTGGAACATCTGAAGTAAGCGTCAGTACATTAGTTGATGCTGTCGCTGTAAAGTCAGCAAGTGCATCATTACTATTTATATAATCTCTTACAGCTGCTACAAAAGTCGTCATATTTATTGTAGCACCATCTGCTTGGCTTGTACCAAGTATAGTTATAGCTGGAAAACTTACGTTACCTATCGATGCGTCACCATTAATAACAGCACTAGCACCACCATCAAGATATGTAGAACCATCTCTATCATATGTAAATGTAGCACTTGAAGGAAATGTAAGTGTATTAATAGCATTAACTGTAGCAGGTCCTGTTGTACCTGATACTGTAACATCTACTAGTTCAAGCACATCAGTTGTAAAGTTACTGAACGTACCTACTGCAACTGTCTTAATTGCTTTAGTACCTACTGTAACTTTTGGTGACGAGCCGTTTATAGTTACAGCTTGAGTTTCTCGTCTACCTACATTTGTATAACCAGCATTACCTGAATTACCTGTAATAGCTATTGTAGCTGTAGGTACACCTCCGCCTTTAATAGGTCCTGTATCTCCAGCAACAACGTTATCAAGGTCTCTTACGGTCCATGTATTGTCTCTATAGTTCCATATAAGTGCTTCATCACACTCACCTCTAAATGAGGATAATGTAGGATAGCATACCCATATTTCATTTTCATGATGATTAAGTAAGGTAAACATCTTAGCTTCGTGTATAGGATTTAAGTTACTATAAAAATATTCTCTTATCCTAGCATCAGCAAGAGATTGAATATTTCCTGGATTACCTGCAAAAGTATAAAGATCATTATTACCTACTACAAAGTGTTTACCGTCATATTCCATAACTGAACCACGGCTTAAGCAGCCATACTCATCAGTTACTGGACCGAACTGTACAGGTATATTCACGTTACCTGTTAGTCTCATAACGTGTATACTGTTTGTACTGTAGATATACATGTTACCTTGTAGTGATTTCATTTCAGTTATAACATTTGTTTCTGATAATGTAAATTCATCTGCAGTACTTACGCCACCTGCGAATGGATCCCAATTATTAGGTACAGCGCCTGGCACTGCTACATCTGATGTTTTAACCACACCTGATAATCGTCTAACAACTTGACCATTTGCACTACTTTTCTCTGTTAAATCTCCAGCAACAAGTAAGTTACCGAATGATTGTATAATACCCGCAGTAACATTAACTGGTACACGAGAGTTTATTTTAACTATGACTTCATTAGCATTAGCTATACCACCTATATAACATATAGTTGTATTAGTAGCTACGTCGTTATACATTTGAAAGTTAGTTGAGCCTACTGCTGGTAAACTAGCATATGCTGGTAATGCTCCTGGTACAAAGTTTGCACCATTAACAGTTCCACTACCTGCCGGTGTACCTGCTTGCGCAGTTCTTGCTGCACCTGCTACGGTAACTTCTATAGATGTATTAACAAAATCTACTTTTTGTCCTAAGTCAAATGTAAGTAAATCTCCAGTTGCCCACGTATCTGTAATAACAGAAGACTTAACATCATATCCATCCCAACCAGGTAGCTCAGCTAATACTAAATTAGCAATGTTTGTATTACCTGGAGTATCTAATATATAATGAGGTCTATCAATACCGTTGTTTATAATAAATGCAAATCCACCTGAGAATAATGTATGCTGCCAGCCTGTTGCTGTAAATGTAAATCCATTTGTCATTGCTGCAGGAGTAATATCTCGTTTAGTTCCTGTATGATCTTGCACATAAATCTTTTGACCAACAGTTATATTAGCTCTTATGTAATCAACTACCCATATATAATAGCAACCAGTAGGTGTTCTATTAGGACTTTCCCATACAGCGAAGTATCTTACCTGTCCAAATGTTTCATTAGCTGGTACTAAATCTTCAGTAATGTTATTAAGTAATAACTCACCTGTTATTTTTCTAATTGCACCGTCTTTAAATCTAACATTACGTACATCAGTAAATACATTAGGACTTAATGCAACTGGAGGAGTATCAATGACTACTCCCTGTGATGCTATATCTGTAACAGAAATAATTTCTTCTGCCATGTCACTCCTCCGTTTTAATTATTAGGAACATTCTCTTTGTCCAGTTTGTGGGTCTATGAAACACGCTTCAACTGGTCCCTCTTCTTTTGCCATTTCTACAGTTTCTTCTATAGTATTAAGTATACCGAATCGTTTACCTGACATGCGAAATGTTGTACAACCTTTAGCTCCACCTTTCCATGCGTCTATATATACTTTCTTAAAGTCTTCGTATGACGTTTCATCTCCAACGTTACATGTCTTTGAGCAAGCTGAGTCAACATAATGCTGTGCTAATAACAACACAGCTAGGTGATCTTGTACAGTTATATCATTTGCTGTACGCCCTTTTATTCCGCGTGCATATGCATAATCCTCCACATTCTCCGTCTTAGGACCTTCAAACGTTTGTATAATTCTTTCATAAGCATGACTAAAAGTTGGCTCAATACCACCGCTAACATTATCAGCCACAAGACTAATGGTACCAGTGGGGGCGATAGAAATAAGATGGCTGTTACGGATTCCATTTTCCCGTATCTCCTTTTTGACAGACGCAGGTAAAGTGCGCACAAAGTTAGATTGTAAATACTCTTCTCTATAAAGCGGAAAAGCTCCCTTAATACCAGCTAGTTTTGCTGATGCTTTATAGCAGTTATCTCGTAAACATGCAAATATTTTTTCAGCCCATACGAGGAACTCAGGAGACGAATAAGGTAAGCCTAGCATTTCCCCTGCATTAGCTAAACCAGTTAGCCCAAGCCCCATCCTACGCTTGTCTTTCGCTTCGTCTGACTGTTGTTTAAGTGGATATATAGTTCTGTCAATAACATTATCCATAGCTTGCACTACAATCGGTATATCTTTCTTAAACTGTTTGAAATTAAATGTCTTGTCAACTACGTATTTAGTTAAATTAAACGAGCCTAAAAGGCACGCACCATACGGTGGAAGCGGTTGCTCACCACATGGATTTGTAGCTACTATCTCTTCACAATAAAAGAGATTATTCATCTCACTTATCCGGTCAATAAAGAGTACACCCGGTTCAGCCCAGTCCCAAGTTGACTCCATAATGGTGTCCCATAGTTTATTGGCCGATACTGTTTTATATTCAATTCCACCATAGCTGAGTTGAAAATCATCATTCCCGTCATTTAATAAAGCCTCCATAAATTTGTCAGTAATACCTACACTAATATTAAAACCAGTAAGCTTATCAGAATTACGTTTAGCAGCAATGAATTCCTCAATGTCCGGATGATCGATCCTGAGGACGCCCATCTGCGCCCCACGTCTGTGTCCTGAGCTAGCGATGGTTTGACACACAGCATCAAAGATACCCATGAAGGATATAGGACCGCTAGACTGGCTATCGAGTGATTTAATTTTGTCGCCTCTTGGTCTGATCTTACTAAAATCATAACCAATGCCACCGCCTCTGCGCATTGTTTCAGCTGCTTCACTTGCTTTCTCCATTATACTTGACATACTATCTTCTATCGTACCTGATACAAAACAGTTATATGCAGTTGTTATACGATTAGATCCGACCGATGATTGTACTCTACCTGCTGGTAAAAATCTCATCGTACCGAGAATATCTTCTAGACTATACCGATGCTCTGTATCATCAGCTAAAGCTCTTGCTATTCTTTTAATTTTTTCGTTAAAGCTTTCTCCTTTCTGCCTATATTTCATCTCATCTATTTCTTGTGATAGTGAAGTGATTGGTCCAGGATAGTCTATATTGTGCATGGTGTTTATTCCCCTATTAAATTTTGATGTGCCTTCCTCTTATAGGAGACATTTAATAGGGAGTTATTTACCTAGTAATGGATTAACAAGAGCTTTTTTAATCTTATCATCTAGCTCTGTTTTTAACCCATCAACGAATTTTCTATTTTCCTTTATCATGTTATCTATAAGTACTTGTGTCTCTGCAATCTTTGCGTCTAGTCGATCAACTACTTTATCTCTACGTTCTTCACTGCTAGCTATAAGATTTCTAACTATAGTAACATTATCAGCGCTTACTTTAGTAATATCTTCTACTGACTGGCGATTACGTTCATCTTGTTTTGCCAGTTTACTTTCTTGTTCTTCAATTGATTCTCTATTACGATCATCTTGTTTATCTAGTCTGTCTTCTTGTTTATCAATATTACTATTAACTTTCTCTATAGCTTTTTCTAATACATCATTACTATGAGATATATCTTGATTTAAATCCATACGTAAATCATGTATATCTGTTTGCAACTGTGCTGTTGTAGCTTTAATACTATTAACTCGTTCACGTATAACAGATGCTGTAGCTTCATCTATCTCTTTAAGTGAGTCTACATCAGCACCTAGTATCTGTTGTACTGATATGAATTCAGCTTCAAGCAGTTCAAACTTACCCTCTGTCTGCACCATAAATGTATCTATATGCGATAAATCAGGTGATACAAAGTTTGCAATCTTTTCTTCCATGGCGATATATCTGGTATATGCCTCAAAGCCTGCCCATAGCCCACCACATATTGTACCAAGTAACGGTATAATAAGTAGTAGTTTACTTCCACCTACTTTTATTCCTTTATATTCTACTTCTGCCATAGCAAACTCCTTTATTTATATTGCAGATCTATTAGATCACTCATAGTTCCACCATCATCAACATATAATAAGTATGCTGCAACATTATTATCAGGTATATTACTGTCTGGTAATATCTCACTTGTAAAGAAACCTTCTATCTCTTTAAATTGTTTAGATACAAAAAAGCTTTTAGTATCCGCGAGAACATTCATAATAAGAAGAGTTTTTAACTGATTGCTTGAATCATAACGGCTAGCATTACCCATATCTTTTACAATTTTACTACCGGCTTTTTGTTTAGTCATTTTCTTTTGAACTTTAGTAGGCTCTTCTTTCTTTTCTGCAACCTCAACTTTTTCTTTAGGTTCTTCTTCAACTTCTTTAATTTCTTCCGTAGGTTCTTCTTTTACTTCTTGCTTTACCTCAGGTTCCGGTTCTTCTTTAGGCTCATCTACAGGCTCAGATTTTGGCTCTGATTCAGGTTTAACTTCAGCTATCTCTGTTTTAGATTCTGATTCTGTTGTATTAGATGTATCTACTGACTCCGGATCTGCAACATCAGGTGGAGGCATCTCAGGTTCTGGTGGTGGTGGCATTTCTGGAGGTGGCATTGTATTTAAATCCATTTCCATTTCAATGTCTGCCATATCTATATCAGGTAATTCCATATTATTCATATCAAAATCCATTTCAAAATCAGGTAATTCAAAATCAATTTCAATCTGTATGTCAAAGTCTGGCATATCTAATTCTAACTCTACAGTTTCATAAGATATATCTTCATTAGAATCTATAGGTTCAAAATACATATCACCATCTATAGGTTCTACTATATCGTTATGCTCAAATATATCTTTAACTATTTCTATCTCTGTATCAGTAGCGCCATCATTATTATATACATACTGCTCAACAGTTGTAATTGTTTGTAACACTATAGTTGATATAACATTATATAGTATGTTTACACTTACATCATCAAACAGCGGGCCTATTGCTAGGTTAATATCGCGACCGCCTATCTCTACTATTATAGTAGTTAGGCTATCTGCAAAGTCAAACGCACCTGTATATTCAGCATAACCTGAATTAACTCCTGATGCTGACAGCACATCAGTTCCTGTAAAGCTTACAGCAGATCCGTTAGTACCTGTAATATGCATATAAATACTATCACTAGCATCTTGCTTATCTACTTTAATACTGTAGGTAGTTTTACCACCTTTAGTTATATTTAAATCTGATATATCTATTGTCTGTTTAAAGGTAGTACCCATATTAGGTACACCCATTGTAGATGTAGAGTTACCACTACCCGTTATCTGAGCACATTTATCTGTGCCTAACTGACCACATCCACTACCACTTGGCATTGATGCTGGACCTTGTCCTCCCCAGTCTACGTCCATATCACCTTCTTTACTAGACGATACATAACCTGCACCAGACGAAAGTATATCACCCGAGTCCTCATTAGTAACTGTAACAGTAGTTGTATCTACTACAGTAACCGTAGTTGTTAAAGTACCTTGCCCATCATTCTGAGTAGTTTCAGTTATAGTTTCTACAACTGTTTCTAATACAGACGGATCACATAAGCCTACAGTACCTGATGGACAAACTTCTTCCGCATTAGATAAAGAGTAACAAAAGAAGTAACCCAAGAGGATTAGCCCAAGCCTGTTTCTTTTTAGCATCTTGAAACTCCCTGGCTTGCGCCCTTGCATCTTTTAAAGCTTGCTTTTGTTTATTCTTTAAATCTTTTGCAGCTTGTATTTTATCTAACTCTGACTGCTTGGCTGCAGCTTTTTCAGCTTCTTGTCTAGCAATAGCAGCAATCTCTTCACGTATGCGTATCTCAGATTCTTCTGGTATAAACTCTACGTTCTTTTGCCATAAAGCTTTTGCTTCGTCTCCAATCTTACCCATAAACGGACAGGGAGTTCCGGACATCCACATACTATCAAATACTCTAGCGTCTTGACAGAGGGTTGAGACCGCTGCCACCTTCATACCCATAGCGTATAAAGATCTAGACAGCTTAAGTCTCTCACAATTTTTATCAGTTATTGTTATACCACTAGCTATACCTAATACCTGTGTTTGGATAGAAGCCGCTGCTCCAGTTTTACATATATCAGTATTATTAACTACTACTGATGGTGCTGTAGCTGTAGGCGGAGCTTTATCTGTTACTACAGTTGAACTCACTGTATTTGAGTCTGCACTATACGAAGCACCTACTGTTAGTACTGTGAATAAGGTAGAGAAAAGTAGTATACGTAACATATTAAAAATCCCTCATTTTACCAATTTTATCTAATAGCATTTCAGATTGTTTCTGAAGTAACTTCTCTTCTGGTCTACGTTTGCGCATACCAAGGTATCCTGTAAGGAACCATATAGCTACAAGCAATATACCTATACCAACCATATGCTGCATAAAGTTTGCAATAGCGAAAGTCATAAGCTCATAAAAAGAGTTTATTTCACCATCAGCTCCTCCATAATCTGCAACTTGTAATGGTGCATCATCCATCGCTAGTCCTCCCGCAATTGCACCTGTTGCTGTTACTCCAGCAATGATTACAGGATTCGAAGTTGCAACACCCGCAACAACCGCTGCTCCAGTAGCGCCAGCGCCCGTAGCAATATCTGATAGGTCTAAGCTTGAGCAAGCGGCTAAAGTAACCATTAACCAAACTAATAACATCCATTTCATACTCCTTCTCCTAGGCTTATACACTTCCATCCATAAGGAAAATGTAAAGGTATAGCCCAATTATCTTTAATTTCAGTTGCGCGTATTGCGCACTGCTCTATTGTTGTGTAAGGACCTAAGTCATCTTTAATTTGAAAACAATTATAAGGTTGTACAAGTGCGCATATTAATAATACTGCCGTATACATTATCCACCTATAAGCTCTATTAATCCCATGAGTCCCATTTGATCTGCCACTACAAATACAGCAGCACCTACGGCAAACCATTTAATTTGAATTAATGTTTTATGAATAGAGTATAAAGACGCTTTTAATTCTTTTGATACTGATCGTAACTCTTTTATAGATTCATCGTGACGATCTAGAGTCCACTCCATTTTATTTATACGTGTTTCAATATCCATACTAAGTTTCCAATGCTGCTAGACGAGC
>Ga0098060_1000591_pt1 | contig 16059 bp, 7 predicted proteins | sample 21_taG_FD_77063 | JGI IMG/M metagenome (GOLD analysis project Ga0098060, IMG submission 77063) | Marine viral communities from the Subarctic Pacific Ocean - 21_ETSP_OMZ_AT15319 metaG | ecosystem: Environmental > Aquatic > Marine > Oceanic | place: Pacific Ocean | collected 2015-01-19 | reverse complement strand
AATTATGAGAGGAAATTTGCAAAACTACACTAGAAGATCTAAAGGACTAGGAGATACAATACACAAATTTACAACAGCGACTGGTTTAAATAATTTAGCACAATTAGGAGCAAAAGCAATGGGTAAAAAAGATTGTGGTTGTAAAAAAAGACAAGAAGCTTTAAACAAAGCTTTTCCTTATAAAAAATAATAAAGATGATAAGTATAGATACGGTATATCAAAGAGTTTTAGCTTTAGCTAATAAAGAACAAAGAGGTTATATAACTCCTTTAGAGTTTAATCTTTTAGCTAACCAAGCACAACAACTTATATTTGAACAATATTTTTATGATTTAGATGAAGCAAAGAAACTAGATACCGATACAACGTCTATGTCAGATATGGTAGAGTTAATTGAAAGTAAATTAGCTACTTTTACCTCACTAGCTACGGTTAGCGGTGGCACACAGTACCCAACAGAAATACTAAACGCTATTACTAATAATCCTATACCAGTATATAGAACTGGTAGAATTTTTGTTTTAGTTGGGGGAAACGTTATTGGTAGTGCTTTTAATTACGAAGCCAAGTTAGTTGATGTTAATGAATCACGAAATTATTTAGACTCTCGTTTTCACAGAGCTGGTTTACGAAAAAACCCTATATATGTAAGAAGCAATTCGGCTGGTGGTGATATAGAAGTTTATAATCATAACGGTGTGTTAGACCAAGATGTTACTTGTGAGGTAATAGTTAGACCTGTTAAAGCTGAATGGGGTTACGATGTGATAAGTGAAAGGGCTTTATACAACGCTAGTAGATCTACACTTTTTGAATTACACGAATCTGAAGAAACAGAACTAGTGCAAAAAATATTAGTTTTAGCTGGTATTACTATTAACAAACCAGACTTAGCTTCAACAGCTGTTCAATTAGAGACTTTAAAAATACAACAAGAAAAACAATAGAATATGAATCAACATGCCTATTATAGTGGTAATGATTTTGGTGGATACCAATTCGTTTCGCTAAATGAAGTTATAGATAATTTTACAGCGACTTATGTCGGTGAGGGAAAATTACTACAAAAAACCCTTAGAGCTGATGTTAGTTTTCACGCACATAGAGCACTTCAAGAATTATCTTATGATACTTTAAAATCTTGTAAGTCACAGGAGATAGAAGTTAACCCAAGTTTAACAATGCCGTTGCCTCATGATTATGTTAATTACGTTAAATTAGCGTGGGTTGATACTTCTGGAATAGAGCATATAATATATCCAACTAGCAAAACATCAAATCCTACACCTATAAAGCAAAATGATGATGGTGATTATACTTTAACCGCTGTAGGGACATTGACAGAAAACTCTGCAACTGTAGTTTTAGACGGTGAATACCCAGAAATATTAGTTGGCATGCGGGTTGTGGCACCAAGTATACCTATAGATGGTAATGCCAACACAACTACAGCTAACGCTGGTTATTTAGGTATAACTCGTGTTTTAAGCACTTCTAACAGTGGTGGAATTACAACTATAACCTTAGCAGATGAACTAGGTACTAATGTAGAAGCTACTTGGGGTACTGGCGCTGCAACTGACTCTCAAGAAACTTTAACTTTTTTACCAACATATCAGGCTTTACCTGGGCTTGTTCAACCTACTACTTGGCCTAGCTCCCAACTTAACCCTCACTTAACAGATGCAACTGGTCCTTCTGATGTATTTTTACAAGAAGAAACAAATCATATAATAGAATCTCTTACTTGGGACACTTCAGATCCTAAAATACTAGCTGCTTCAGCTTCTGATATATCTGACATTAAAGTTGGAATGAAAGTTTCACATAAAGATTTTTTAGCTGGAACTATAGTAACAGATGTTAACGGTGCTTATATTACTGTTTCTAACACAGCTAGCATAGCGGCTGCATCAGCAAGTGGTGAAGTAACGTTTTCTTCAGGTGAAATAGTTTCAGATACTTTTACTAATTATAAATCTTCCACACCATCAGAGAATAATAACCAAGATTACGAAGATGATGTGTATTGGCCAAACGAAGGTAGAAGATATGGTTTAGATCCACAGCACGCTCAAGTCAATGGTTCTTATTATATAGATTGTGTAGGTGGAAAAATTCATTTTAGCTCTAATTTATCTGGAAAAACTGTAATATTAAAGTATATAAGTGATCATCTTGGGACTGAAGAAGAAACAGTAGTTCCTAAATTAGCAGAAGAAGCTATATACAAATGGATAGCTCACGGTTGTTTGTCAGCAAAAATAGGTATACCAGAGTACATAATAAATAGATTTAAAAAAGAAAGATTTGCTGAAACTAGAAAAGCAAAGTTAAGACTTTCTAACATTAAACTAGAAGAAATTACTCAAATATTAAGAGGTAAGTCAAAACAAATTAAACACTAATTAAATGCCGGATTTAAATCGTAAGTTTTACGCAGGTAAAATGAATAAGGATCTAGACGAAAGACTAGTTCCCAATGGAGAGTATAGAGACGCTATGAACGCACAAGTGTCAACTTCAGATGATTCTGATGTTGGTTCTCTACAAAATCTTTTGGGAAACATAGATGTTTCGTCTAATTTTTTTATAGATCCACAAGGTGGTGTTATAGATAACGCTACACTAGAAACTTATGGTTTTTATTGTGTTGGTAGTATTACTGACGACAAGAATGACAGGTTATACTGGATGGTTTCTGGTCTTGGTATTGACTTTATTGCTGAATACGATTATAAAACAAAAAAAGTATCACCTATTGTTGTTGATGTATTTCAAGGTAATTTACTTCCAGGTGATGATGGTAGAGTTTTACATTTTGATAAAAGTTATTTAATTACTGGTATTAACATAATAGAAGATATGTTATTCTGGACAGATAACAATACAGAACCAAAAAGAATAAAAATATCAGAAATTAGAATTGGTACAACTGATTTTTTAACACACACGCAATTTTATATACCAAATCCAAATCAAGGACCCGCATCAACGTCAGTTCCTTTTATATCTGTTGGCGATTTAAAGCATGAGCATATAACTGTTATTAGAAAAGGTCCGCAAAAACCTCCAACGTTAGAAATGAAAAACACAAGACGTGAGGACGTGCCAGGATCTGGACCAATACAAGGAGAAACAACAACAACTATAGAGCAAACTAGTGGTCTTACCTACTTTTTTGACGTTGCTACTGGAACTTTTGTAAACCCTCCTGGAGGTGTATCCCTTACGTTTGATACGGCTCCAGATTTTAATGAAGGAGATAAATTAGTTATAGAATCTAAAGAACCGGGTACTAATGTTTTGAAAAAAACAAAAATTATCGTTGAAGTATTAGGTGCTATTTCTTACTCCGCGCCTCCTAATTCACAGTTAACATGTAACGTGAAAATACTTAGTATGGATAAAAATATAGATTTATCTAACACTTCTTATTACGTTTCTTTACTTCAAGACACCCCGTTATTCGAGTTTGTTTTTCCTAGATTTGGTTGTAGATATAAATATAAAGATGGTGAATACTCTGCTTTTTCACCGTTTTCAGAAGTAGCATTTTTACCTGGGCGATATGATTATCTACCTAAAGAAGGTTATAATTTAGCAATGGTAAATACAATAAGAGCACTTGGAGTTTGCAACTTTGTAGATGCTCGTTCTATACCTAAAGATGTTGTTTCTATTGATATACTTTACAAAGAGTCTAACTCTCCAAATGTATACTCTATAAAAACTGTAAACAAAGTTTCTATAGAACCAGATGTTTATGATTCTTGGAATGCTATCTCGCCAACAGAAATGAGAGACCCAAACTTAATTGCAAAACAATTAACATACGGTTATTTAGATGTGGAAGCGGAAATGATTCACTCTATACTTCCTTCAAATCAATTGTTGAGACCTTACGACAATGTACCTAGAAAAGCTTTAGCGCAAGAAGTTGTTGGTAATAGACTTGTTTATGCAAATTATTTACAAAATTACAATGTTTTCTCATCTGCATTACAAAGGCCATCTGCTCTTTACAACGATATTAATTATCAAAACACTGTATTAAAGCCTTCTAAAAATATAGAAGTAGATGTAAAGCTTAGTTATGATTCTACTCTTGAAGTAGGAACTATTATACCTGAACAGCTAGATGCTGGTAAAGCATATACTTATAAGTCTGCAAAAACAATAAAATCTCTTAGAACATATCAAGTTGGAGTTGTTTACATTGATGAGTTTGGAAGAGAAACACCTGTATTTTCAGATCAAAAAAGTAATAAAAACACAACGTATATACCAAAAGAAAGCGCACCTAAACAAACAAAATTAAACGCTCAAATTTTTAGTCCTACGCCTGACTTTGCAAAAAACTTTAAATTTTTAATTAAAGAAACTTCAAGCGAGTATTACAACTTAGCTATGGACAGATGGTACTTTGCTGACGATGGTAACATTTGGATTTCTTTTCCTTCTTCTGATAGAAGTAAAGTAGATATAGAAACATTTTTAATATTAAAAAAAGCTCACGAAGCAAACGATCCAATAACAGACTTAGCGAGATATAAAATACTAGATATTGATAATGAGGCTCCTACGTTTATAAAAACTAAAAGAACCGCTGTAAGAACTGTAAGTAGTGGTTTTGTAGATCCTGCAAGCAGTATACCTATTATAATGCCAAACGGTACTTCTGATGGTAACTTTCCTTATATAGACGGAACTTTTATACAAATACACGATGACGTTTTTGGTCCTCAAGTAAAATTATGGGATGCTGAAACTGAAGCAACTGAAAAACAATTTAGATTAGTATCTCCTGAAGGCGCTAGTGACTGGTACGATGTTAAGAGTTGGGAAAATCCTAATTTTCAATCTGGCTCTACTACAGCTTCAACCGCTACCATTGGTGTTGGTGGATATTGGAGAATAACTTCTTCGAGAAAATTTGGAGTTGATATGTCTATAACAACACCGTTTGCAGCTCCTATTTCAACTGTTGAAAAAGCTTACGCCAACGTTAAAGTTGAGTTTGTTAAAAAAGAAGAAAAAAATTTACCAGAATTTGAAGGTAGATTTTTTGCTAAAATATTAAAAGATGCACAATTACAACAGCACATTATAGGTTACGCTGACGCGTCTACTACATACACTTCTGTCAATCAAATAGTTTGTCAATACATAAACCCTATGGACATTGAGGTTCAAGCAGGTGGTGAATTAAGTGATGGTACTGAGTTTTACAGCTTCGAAAAAGATAAAATATCTATAGACAGTAGTAATACAACTACAGGTTTACATCCATCAATAGGAAATGGCCACGGTCATTATTTTTGGGAAAGAGCTGGTGACACAGAACATGCAACAAGTGAATCTAGTGGTTGGTTTATAGATAGAATAGAAGCATTTAGACCTTTTGCTTATAACGCGTATTATTTTGATAGATCTGATGAACATGAAAAAATGGGTCCTTTTAATAAGCCGGTTTTTAGTGTTCCAGCAGGTAAAAGAGCACCGTATCAAGAACCAACTCTTTTTGATTTTAGTACCATGGGCTCGCCATACGCGCATGGTTGGGATGATGGTCATGGTACTACTTGGAACGCTCCAAACAACCCCGGTGGAGTATATCCGGAAGAGTATGGAGCAGGCCAAAACCCACAATCTTGGAGCGATAGTTGGTTTAATCCTAGCTTTGTGTTTCCAGGTTGGAATGGTCCAGTTGGTAATAATTTTGCATTGGCTTGGGATACACCAGGTCCACCAGCAACAAGCGTGCCGGGTTACGCAACTCCTTATGATTATCAATCAATGGTTGATCGTGCTGGTGATACAGCAAAACAACTTCAATTAATTGGTGATTGTACTAATTATCATAACGTCCAAGGCGACCCGGATAAAGGATATTTAGGTTACCAGGATATCGCGACACCAGTGAGATATATAAATAATGAGTGGCATTCTGTACTTGAAAGAGCTAAAGAACCATCATCAGGTAGTCGAAATCAAAACGGTAGAATATTACCGGCTGTTGGCGTTGATCAAATTAATAATATTATAAGTCTTTCTTACGCTGGTATAGGTAATTCAAAAAACTATACAGATAAAAGTTGGACTGGTTTTGAGAATACTGACGGATCAGAAACTCTTAAATCGTATTTTACGCATACTGCCTGGGGTGGTACATATGTGTCACAACAATCTTTTATAGACGCTATTACCACGCCTGGAACAATATGGAGATGGAAACAAGATCCAAGTCAAGTTGTATACCAAACGCAACAGTTAGATACGGCTAGTGGACATGGCTCTAACTCAAGCGTTAGCCAAAACACATGGAATCATAATGAAGTTGATTATGCTGACTGGAACTCTTCAACAGCAAAAGGTGTTGAGCTTTTTAATTACACTAAAATACAAGATTATCTTACTTATCACTTTGTAGAATTATACAACTTAAATAACAACACAGGAATGTGTTATGCACCAAGAGCTAATTGGGCAACTCAAGGTATAGGTAATTACTCAACTCGTGGTGGAACGGCTTTGAATCAATGGGAGTGTGAGCCTTTTCCTATTGCTAGTTGGGAGTACTCTACCGAAAGATCAGAGTTCAACAGGATGAACTCAACTGATGATACTGCAGGTGGTATTCCTGCTGAAGATTTTAGAAAAAATAGATACCCTATGTTTACCTCAGACTGGGACTCAGCATCAAATAGAAGAAGACGTTATACAATACATGTAAAACCTTTACCTTATCAATTTACTGGTACAGCATACGAAACAGACGGTACTGAAAAAATTGGCGATATAGGTCCACATTTTTATTCCCCAACAAACAACTCAGCTCTTGATCCACACTTTGATCACAATGGAGATGTTCTTACCACGATACCAGGTACAAAAGCGCCTGGTATACGCCCAGATGGCATGTATACAGGACGTGAAATGGGCGCTGGTTACAATGCAGCGCTTAGCACCACAACAATTCCAGGTTTAAAAGTAAAAAATACAAGTACCGGCTTAATAAGTCCACCACCTGGAAGTGTTACTTGGCAAATATTAGATAGTTATGTTGAAGACGGTGCTAGCGAGGGTTATTTTAGTCAAAATCCTGGTGTTTGGGAAACAGAACCTAAAGAAAAATTAGGATTAGAAATATATCATGAAGTAGGACAAATATATCCAACGGAATTAAACGAAGCAAATTTAGAGCAATTTTTTGGACCTGTTTACCAAGGAGATCCTACTGTTGATCCATCTTATTTAATTAAAAACAGTAAAGTAACTTGTTTCCAACCACCACCTGTTACATTAACTTCTACTGGTAGTCCAAAAGCCTTAAGTACTAATGCTGGTAATGGAGATCAAGATTTTGATATTAGAGTACAACGAGTAACTTGGAATGGTGATAAGGCTTATGTTTGGCTTATGGATGTCAATGGTAATGGGTTAACAAGTATAGGTGGTACAGTTGCCCCAGCAAAAGACGAAACTTTAATATTTACTAGAGCAGATGGAAGTAAAACTCAAGTAAACGTAAAAAGTGTGGTATCAACATTTATACAGGTTTACGAAGTGCATCTTGATACTCATAACTATGAAATAACATTGCCTTTTTTCAATGCTTACTCATTTGGAAATGGTGTTGAATCAGATCGTATTAGAGATGATTTTAATCAAGTTACTATAGATAATGGACCAAAAGTTTCTGCAGTTCTTGAAGAACCATATTTAGAAGAGACTAGATCAAGCGGTTTAATATACTCTGGTATATATAACTCAATGAGTGGTGTTAATAATCTTAATCAATTTATTCAAGCGGAAAAAATTACAAAAGATTTAAATCCAATTTACGGTAGCATACAAAAACTTTTTGCTAGAAATACAGACTTAGTTACGCTTTGTGAAGATAAAGTATTTAAAATACTAGCTAATAAAGATGCTTTGTTTAACGCCGATGGAAATGCTAATTTAACAGCAACAGAAAATGTATTAGGACAAACCGTTCCTTTTGTTGGAGATTATGGTATATCTAAAAATCCAGAATCATTTGCTGCCGATGCCTATAGATTATATTTTACTGATAGAACACGAGGTAATGTCTTAAGACTATCTCAAGATGGAATTACATCTATATCTGATTACGGTATGTCAGATTGGTTTGCTGATAATTTAACAGGTGCTAGTAGAGTTATAGGTAGTTTTGATGATAAGAAAAGCGAGTATAATATAAGTTTAGATTATTATAATTATGAAAGCTATGAAGTTGGAATTATAGGAAATCCTAATATTGGACCCGCTCTTCTAAATGCACCCGCAACAATTACCTATGTAGCAACTAACGAATTAGCAGTTTCCTACGAAGTTGCTAACAACATGGACGTAGGTGATACTATATTTGGAACTGGAATACAAGTTGGAACAACAGTTGTTTCTAAACAAAACTTAGGTGGAGGACAGTGGAAAATTTATATAAGCGCACCTGGTGACAATACTGTTTTAGGTTCTTATGTTTCATACGGTATTCAGCAAGTTGGAGTTCCTGGTCCTGTTATATGGAAAACTAAAGTTTACAGTTCTAAAGACAATCTACAAGCGTACACACTGTCTTACTCAGATTCTGTTAGAGGTTGGCCTAGTTTTAAATCTTTTTATTACGAAAACGGCTTAAGTTTAAATAACGATTATTTTACTATTAAAGGTGGTCAGCTATATCAACATCACGCCAACGAGTCATATAATACTTTTTATAATGAGTTCACAGAGTCTAGCGTTGAAGTTTTATTTAACGAACAATCTGGCTCAGTTAAAAGCTTTCAAACTCTTGATTACGAAGGCACACAGTCTAAAGTGACGTCTGATGGTGGTTTAAATGAGACAAGTAACTCTGCAGAGTACTGGGATAATTACACTAAATTAGGTTGGTATGTTGACAATATGTTTACAGACTTACAAGAAGCAGAACCTGCTGAATTTAAAAACAAAGAAGGTAAATGGTTTTCTACAGTAAAAGGAGTTGCCACAGAGTGGTTAGATGATGGAACTGCTGGAAATATAGACACTAAAGAATTTTCATATCAAGGTATAGACGAGGTAAGCGCGATTACAGTTATTAATGGTAGTGGCACGTCTTGGGATTGTCAAGAGTCAATATGTGGACCGCTTGATTGGGTATCTGGAGGACCTACAACTGGTTCTAATCATATTAATCACCCTTATCTTAATAATGGTAACGCCCCGGCGGTTGGAGAAGGAACCATAGTTACTAATCCAGATTGTAATTGTGATTACACTAATAACTCAGCAAATCCTTGTCTTGATGATTGCCTGTTTTATGGTGATCAATTTATTGATCCAGTTAATCCTTTAGGTGGTTACACTGGTGGAGGTAATTTTAAACAATGGCACGTTGGTGATATTATTAAAATGCCAAGTGGTAAAACTTGGAAATTTTATCCTAGCGATCCTAGCTTGCAACATCAATGGAGTGGCGCGTGTCCAAATCCAGAGTTACCTGAAAACGTTATAGCAGGGTCAAACCCACCGGCTACAATTTGGCAAGAATGTGGTGATACTAATAGCGGTTTTAACTGCATTGAAGTACAAGACGGTGCTTATGCCAACGAAGCTGCATGTTTGGCAGACCCTGATTCTGAGTGTAATCCAAATTGTCAAACTGACAATGATGTTACAGTACACACTATAGATGCTTGGACAGTAGGTTGTAGTAATGGTAAGGTTTCTGTAGAGGTTTATTTAGCTGGAGACGCCACTAGTTGGACTGTAGAATATTTCCACATTTCTGGAACATCTCTTGCTGCAAGTGGTTATATTGCAGATCTTAATGATTATACTCAAAACGGATATTCACAAGAGTTAAATATACAAGAAGGCAACTATTATGTTATAGTTAAAGATGATTTAGAGTGCACAGTGCAAAAAAACTTTACAATAGGGTGCAATCCTGTTTCTCAACCTTGTTCTCCAACAAATCCACACTCTTTTAATGGTCCTTTAATACAAAACCCTCAAGACATCAATAATACAGGCTGTTGGGAGACTGGTGATCCAAATTTAAGTACAGAGAGTGGTAGCATTACGTTTATAAATACTTCTTTAGTATCTCCAGCAACATCTTGGGGATATGAACTTTATATAATTATAAATGGAAACGCCACTCCAATTGTTAGCGCTACTGGTTTGCTAGCCGGCGGGCCAAACCAAAAGATTGACGGTCTTGAAAATGGAGATTACGAATATCGAATAACTGATGACAATTGCACTTACGAGATAGTTCCATTTACATTAAACTGTACTGATACTGCTGCTCCGTGTGATCCACCAGTACTTGGTCAATCAAGCGCAGTTACAACAATGAGTACTAGTAATGATAACTGCGTAACCGATAACAACGATGGTACACACCAGCTTTTAAATGTTTTATCTGCCCCTACCGGCACGTATTACACTGCTTATTATAGATATGACAATACACAGTATTCATCTTGGCCTGGTTTTGCTAATGCCTCGATGATAAGTGCGATTCAAGGACCTTTCATGTCTACAGCCCCAGTAGGTGCAAATACTAATATTGTAAGTCATTCTGGGATGCCTGCGTCTAATATAGGTAACAGTAACTACGCAATTGTAGTTTCAAATGATATAGATTTTGAGTGCGCAAGTGTGAATGAATTTACTATAACTTGTGATCAATCAACAATTACAATTCTTGATCCTTCTTATGAGTGTGATGGAAATGGAAATTGTAATCCAGTTAATACACCTGCAAATGGTACAACTATATTTGCTAACCTTGGAGCGTGTCAAAATGCGTGTACTGCACCTCCTATAACTTACGAATGTATAAGCCAGGCAAATATAGGTGGAACTTTTAGTAATATCTGTCAAGCTTTAAACGATGGTAGTGGTACATACTCAAGTTTAGCAGCTTGCACTGCGGCGTGTAACGATAACACAGTGAACGTGTTGAACTTTAAATGTGTAAACTACGGTAGTATATGTCAACTAACAGCAGATCCAGTTAACTATGTCGATGTTTTTGATGATGAGTTTGATTGTAATATTTCTTGCGGACTTACAGCTGGTCCTGGTGTTTAATATAAATAATTATATATAAAATGGAGAAAAAAATAAATTATATTGAAGTTGAAAACGCAATACAATACATTAAACCTATTGGTGAAACTCGCATGATTAAAGTCGTTGGTACAAGCGGTGCTGGCTTTTCAATAGAGGTAAATGATAGTAGTGGTGCTTGTATTTTAGAAGAACCGTTGCAAAACATAGAAATACCAGAAAAAGGTGTGTATATATTAACTCAAGAATTTCCAGACGTTACAACAAGCGCTAATGGAGGTTTAACAGAGGAGTATTATAATATAGTTTTAAAACCACACGCAGATGTTGAGGCCTATATACAACAGCAAACACTGTATCAATATCCAGATGTTACAATGACACTAACAACAAAGTCATCTGCAACATCACCTTCTATAACTGTTAGAGATGATGACGGTGCGTTTAGTAGTATGACAGCAATAATGCCGGCTAAATCAAAAGGTAGGGTTAACAAAGCTTTAAATTTAACAATTAATGAGGGTAGTGGTACAGCTGGTTTTTTTTATGTAAAAAACACTTTTAATAATTCGCTTTCTAAAAACACTACTTTTACAAGAAAAGTTACAACAAGTGATAAACCTAAACTAGGAAGTATTGTCACGCTAAAACCTCTCACCACAAAAACAATAGGCTCTACAACGTCTGATGATGTAACTAGAGGAAACGAGAATGATTTAATGAGTAATGATGTTGAAGTTGGCATGAGCGTGTATAGCAAACTAACAAAAAGTAAAATTGTATACGAAAGTTTAGAAGTTCCAACATGTAGAAGAGCTACAAATAAATTTGCGTTAAGTGATACCGTTGGATTATTTGCTGGAATGATAGGTAAAATTAAAGGTTTTAATGATTTTATACTAACCTCGGTTGATTGTGAAAAAAATATAACGGTAAGTAAAAAAATAATTATACCTGAAAACACAGATGTTGATTTTGTTTATGAAATTACATCTTCAATAGGTAAAGTACTTACACAAATAAACAAAGAAGGCAATGCTTGTGTTAATTTAAGTAATGAAATAATGATAGTAGACGATATGGTACTTGATTTAGATACCGATAAGTCTACGGTTTTTTCTGATTTTATTTTTAGTGGAAGCGGAACAGATGTTGTTACTTTAAAAGGAAATGTTGAGTTTTCAAACCCTGGATTAAAAGATGTTACGCACACTGTAGATGTAGACAACATGGTAACTAGAATACCTAACATTCGTGATTTTAAAGTAGATGTTGAAAAAAATAGTAGTAGATACACAATAAACACTCTTAAAGGTGAAATTGATCAAAATGCTTCAGCTACAATTGGAGAAGAATCAGCCGCAAGTGGAAAAGTTGTAGCTGTAACTAGACAACCAAGTCATGGTTCATCAGCAATAAGCGCTAGAGATTTGTATTACACTCCTAATCCAAATTTTGTTGGTAGTGATGAAATATTATACACTCTTAACGATGGTACAAACACTAGCTTAGAGGGTAGAATTAGTATAACTGTAAAATAAAAAATATGCCATTAGTACAATTAGATTTTCCAAATCCATTAAACACTTCAGTTCAAACTGGCGATGTAGCTTATTTTTCTAATCCAATTGATTATGGTACAACTGGAAATCCATTAAATAATGGAAATCAATGGGATTCTACTACAACGCCTCATTTGACATCAGATCAAGCTGATATTATAAAAATAGGTGTTATTGAAACAATAATACCATGGGATGGTACTATTAGTTCTATAATTTGTGATATGCCACAGAATTTATTTAATCAATACTTTTCACAAATACAAGCAGGTGGTTGCACGCCAGATACTAGCGGAGTTCCACTTACAAATTCTTGTGATGGATACACTTTGTATCCTAATGTCCAAGCATTGATGGATTATGCTTTTATTAACGAGCCTACTACAAAGTTCCAGTTTATTGGCGCTTATGATCCGAGTGGTAGTGGAGACATTTGCAACGCTCAAAGATTATTGGCTGCGTACTATAATAACCCACCATTACCCTCATTGTTAGACGCACAGTCTGTTATAAATTTTTTTACAAACGAATATAACGTTCCCGGTTTATCTGTAGGCATGTCAAGATTAGATTTTGAAGCTGCTGTTTATGCTGTTGACTCTGATTTTTTTGGTCATACTGGATCTACGGGTGCACAATGTAACTGCACTTATTCAGAAATTTGTCTTGATGGTAGCTTTATAATGTTTAGTAAAGACAATAAAGTAAATTTAAGTAGTGCATTAGGTTATTATGCTAGTGTTACATTTAAAAACAATTCTACAGAGAAAGCAGAGTTGTTTAACGTAGGTGCTGACGTATTTGAAAGTAGTAAATAAATAGTGAAAACTGTGACTATATTAGTATAAATTAAATTAAATTATGCACAGTGAATTAACTTTTAGAAGCTTTAGTGATAAAGATTATGACACAATAAACAGTTGGTGGGATTACTGGTGGACAGAGGGAGATGGAATAGAAAGGAAGTTTTTACCACGCAACAAGTCTTGTTTTATAATAGAAAAAGGTGACATATCTATAGCTGCTGCTTTTTTGTTTATAGATAAATACTCACCTATGGCTTATTTAACCTACATGGTATCTAATCCAAAATATAGAGAAAAAGATAGAAGAAGTATTATAGAGCAACTAATAGCAAACATAGAAAAAGAAGCAAAGTCACAAGGAGTAGAATTTATATTTACTGTTTGTGGTAATATACACTTAGAAAATATACATGGAAAACTAGGTTGGACAATTGATAAATCTGCTCCAGCTTACGAAACTTTTAAATATATATAATATGGGAGGAAAAAAAAGAAGAGCAATAGCTAAAGAAGCTAAAGACGCGGCTAATCTGTCGTTAAGGGATGCGGAGGGTAGAAGAGCGTCCGCTCAAGCTGGTGTAGACAAGCAAAGAGCCGCATATGAAAGTTTTGAATTTACAAACCCTTATGCTAACATGCAAAATTATTATGCTGGCATGGAAAACACTTATGAAGATTTAACTGTCAACCAACAGCAAGCTCAATTTCAAGCACAACAAGGAACACAACAAAGAGCAAACATAATGCAGCAAATGCAAGGCGCTGCTGGAGGATCTGGTATAGCTGCACTAGCCCAAACGTTAGCTAATCAAGGTCAATTACAAACACAGCAAATATCAGCATCTATAGGAGAGCAAGAGGCATTGAATCAAAAACTAAGAGCTCGAGGCGCTGCTGAAATACAACAGCAAGAAAGAGCTGGGGCTACTGCTGTAGATTTACAACAAAGACAAGGTGAGGTAATGGTACAACAAGCAGAAAGTGGAAGAATATCAACTTTATTAGGTATGGAATATGGTGCTTTAGCAGGTGCAGAAGCAGGTGTACAACAAGGTTTTGCTAATCAACAAAGCGCTATTGGTATGGATGCTCAAATGTTAGCTGCAAATCAACAAATGATTGGTCAGATAGTTGGTGGTGGTTTAGGTGCGGTTGGATCTATTGCTACTGCAGATATTGGAGCAAAAAGCGCAATGGATATAGCAAAATTACAATAAATAAAAATATAAATATGGCAAATGGAAGTTTATCAGGTAAAGCAGATGCAACGCTAGTAACAGCAGCAACAAGAGCGTCGTTAGCTGCTGCACCACAAGATCTTAGCAAAATTCATGAGCGAACAGCCGCTGCATATGCTTCTATGGCAAGAACTACAGGAGCAGTGTATGGTAAAGCTCTTTCGGTTATTGGTGAAATTGGTGGCGAGCTAATAAAAAACGCAAAAACATCTAAACTTGAAGTTGGGGAATGGACAAACACGAAGTTTGATGAAAAACAAAAACCAACTGTACTTGAACAAGACTCTGCACAAGGAAGAGAATATGTAACTCCTGACGCAAGAGAATTAGATCCACCAGGAGCAATGAATATTCCAGGCGCTAGTGATGCTTTTAAAGCCCCTGAAATACCAAGCTCTGTTACATCCGCACCAGCTTATACTTATACAGATAACAATGGTAATACAGAACCTATAACTGTTCAAACTACAACTGAAAAACTAGAAGCATTAAGAGAAGAATTAAAAAATGTTAAAAACTTAGGCTTAGATAGAAAAGGTAGAAAAGCAGAAAAGAATAGAATAAGAGAAGTTAGAGATATGATAAGATCAGAAAATGTTGCCTTTGGTGCTTTTAAAGAAAATATGACAAACATGCTTGACAAAGATCTTGTTAATTTTGAAGCCTCGGGTGTGTATGGTATGGACAAAATGCTTTTTAGCCGAGCGTTATTAGCTGGTGGTAAACCGGTGGCACAAGAAAAACCAGAACTTGCTGCTTACGATGGTGCTAGAGCTGTTCAAGGTTACGATAAAAGCGGTAAAATGGTATTTACCTATGTAAATAAGTACGGTGTGCCTTTTAAAAATAAAGACGGTAGCAATATGACTATAGATAAATCAGCAGTTGTATCTGATGATTTTTTTGTTCGTAAATCAGAAAAAAGACCTATTTTTGACGGCTTAATAAATAGAGATTTTATAAAGAAAAATTACAAGTACGGTTCTAGAAACTTTGATAATGTAATTGAAAAAGATATAGATCAAAATATAACTGATAAAAATACTGCTCTCGATGCTTATTATTACCGCTTTGATAATACTAGTAGTTCTTTATCTGCTGCGTTAAACAATGTTGAATATGACAACGATGGAGTGCCACAAATTAAAGAAACAGAAATGTCTGGATTACTTGTTGGTGCTTTACAAGGCATTGGTAACAAGGATCAATTTGATGTTAGTGGAGACGGTGTGTTTGACGAAAAAGATTATGCAACGCAAGAAAATTATGCTAAACTTGTTAAAAAGGCATTATCTGGAGATGATCTTGAGCTTGGAAAATCATTGTTAAAAGCTCATGTAAAAAATAATACACAAGTTATT
>Ga0098060_1000589_pt1 | contig 16085 bp, 17 predicted proteins | sample 21_taG_FD_77063 | JGI IMG/M metagenome (GOLD analysis project Ga0098060, IMG submission 77063) | Marine viral communities from the Subarctic Pacific Ocean - 21_ETSP_OMZ_AT15319 metaG | ecosystem: Environmental > Aquatic > Marine > Oceanic | place: Pacific Ocean | collected 2015-01-19 | reverse complement strand
TTTAACATCTCTTCATCTATCTCGCCCATAACTTTGTGCTGAGGTAGAGTGTGTCTGTGACCTACGACTAACAAAGGCATTATATCATGAGGTATACACAAACTAGTTAATGGATTTATTGTGTTTCCTAAACCAGAATTTTGTAAATACACACAAGATTTTATACCTGCTAACTCTGCACCTACAGCAATACCTATAGCTTGGCCTTCGTTTGCTGCTATTACATGTTTTATAGGGTGGCTTGAATTTATTATTGCGTCTTGGAATGGCTTCAACCCACTATCTGGTACACCTGTAAAAAACTTATAATCTTCTGATATTAACTTTTTGAATAATTTATGAACCATATCTTTCCTGGTTTTCTTTTAATTGGTCAACTCTAATTAAATCGAATATTTTTTCCATTGGAACGATATCGTCATTTGCATGAGATAGCGAACCACCTTCTTTCATTTTTGTAAATATATTTTCTATAGATTTTACAGCAGCTCTAACAGAATAGTTTGCATATATAACAAGACTAAATCCTGCACTATTCAATTCGTCAATTGTGATTGTATTATATGTTGTAGGTACGCAAACAAGTGGAGCTCTTAACCCTGCCTTGTGATACATGTCTGCAAATTTTAATACCTCGTCTGGAGTCTTACTTTTACTATGAATTAAAAATGCATCGCATCCAGCATCATTATACATTCTCGCTCTTTCCATAGCTACTTCATGTCCATGACCTTGAATCAACGCTTCTGTTCTTGTAATAATAGAAAAATTATTATCAAGTCGTTTTTCAACTGCAGCCTTGATTTTTCCACACATAATTTCTGGTGATTCTAAACTTTGCTTCATTCCATAAAACGAACACCTCTTAGGTGAAGGATTGTCTTCAAAACACATAGCTGAAGCTCCTGCCTTTTCGTATTCTCTTACCATTCTAATCGTGTTAATTGAACTAGGACCTCCTTCGTCTGCATCAACTAAAATTGGGATGTTAATTCTATCACTAATCTTACTTATTGTATCAAAATAATCTGTAGTATTAAGGATATTTGCATCAGGTAGCAAATTCCATGCGTGAGATTCAAAACTTGATACCCAAATACCATCATAACCTGCTCTTAACGCTATCTCTGCTATCATTGCGTTATTAGCTCCTATAACAATGTTTGTTTTTGAACTGTCATTTAATAATTCTTTAATCGTCTTCATTCTTACTTCCTCTGTTTTTGTTTTTATTTAATATAATAATTTTTTCCGACATATAAAAATATTTTAGTCATTATCTGCATATACTTTATGCTCAAAATATATTGAACCTATATCTACAAAAGCTTTACATAATGGGTTTGACCAAATCTTTAAGAAAAATGCAAATGACATAAACGTACCTACATCATTATATATCTCATGATCTATATTTCTATCTGGATAAAATTGCTTGAATAACCATTTACACTTGACTTGATTATCAGTTCCTAAAAATTCTTCTTTATGATCTTGAGCTATCATTGATATACAATCTCCACAATCACCTCTTCGCAACAAGTTAGGATAGTTAGATATTATTGGAGGGCCCCAATGATATTTGTAAGTACAGGTTGCAGATTTGTATTTTGACTCTACAAATCTATTTATGTCACCTTCTCTTAAACCTACTAAATCTCCTACAACCATTATCGTATCACCTTCTATAGAAAGAGCAGATTCAAATGTGCTATATATCTTACCATCTTTAGGGTAAAGTAATTTTACTCTATCTTTTATGTGATTTATCAACTCGGTATTTTTATTATCTACAACTACATATAGATTTGTATTTTCAATTGTACATCTTTCAATTACAGTATCAATAATTTTCTGGCCGTTGTAGGTTTCCAAATGTCTATTTCTATTTGGCTTAGGTGGGCCGGCTGCTAATATAACTATATTTTTCATTTCCAATTTTTTATTGTAGATTTTAATTCTTCGCTATCTAAAAGATGTAGCCAACTTTCTTTGTATGTCCATTGCTCTTCAGGTTCTAAGCTACCACAAAATCCTTCTTTCTTAAATATCCCATATTGTTTATCAAGAATTACTGAACACCAATCTGTGTCATCTTTTGCAGCTTGAGAACCTTTTAATTCAAAATCCCAAGGTGAATACCCGTCTTCTAAATACTTTATTATATATTCTTTATTCCACAGAGAAAGCTGGCAATTTATAATATAATTAGATTCGATTAAAGCATGCATATCAAAATCTATATCTAGTTCTTCAACTTTTATAGTATTCAACAACATTGATTTATAATGTCTACTGTTTGCTACGCTGTCTCCGTTTTCTTCTCCTATATCACATAGTTGTACTTTACCTATCTGCTTATTAAGTTCAATGACCTTTATTAAATAATTTATATAATTATGGTCTATGTTTTTATAGAAAAACGTATCTTCTGTACCATATATAAAATAATCTGGAGCATTTTTTAAGAAATATTTTCTTAAATCAGTTGACCATTCTTCTACTGGCCCTTGTATACCCATTGATTCAAACTTACAATTTTCTGTAAGTTCAAAATCTGGCTTATCATAACCTAGTATTATCAATTCGCTATTGTCTGTAAATTTATTAAATAATTCTACAAAAACCTGTAAACATCTCATGTGCTTATTATTTGTAGAAACATAGAATGGTACATTTAATTTTTTCATATTACCTCTTCCATAAGTGAAACGTCAACTCTATCTTTAGCTTCATCTCTATATTGCTTTAATTCTTTTATAACATCTAGCGAAGCTGCTTTTATATTTCCACAATAAAAATGGTTTTCTGGATTGTGTATAATTTCGTGATATGATTTTTTATATATACCTACGCCATAGTTATTGTGTGAGTGTATATTATTATTTGGGTCAAAGATTTCATGGCTATTGTCATGTAAATAATCGACATCAGCAGCCTCCCTTAATCCATATAGTGATAACACTCCACTAGCAGTCAAGCAATAGTCTTCGTGATTCAAATCGTTTTTGTTTATATATTCTTCATAACAACTTAAAGAGTTATAAAATTTAGAATAATCTTTTAACTGTGAGTTATTTAGAAAATGAATGCTATTTTTATTTAATAAACACCGAGAAAGTCTAAGTGTTTCTTCGTGTGTATCATTTATATGAACTGAATGATTTCCTATGCCGTAAATTTTTCTTATTTTATCTTTTATATCTACAGCAACAGACTTGTCTTTTAATTCTATTAAATACACTGTCATATTATTTTCATTTGGAAAACAATATCTAGTTTTTTCTCTGAATCCTGCAAAATTATTGTTTCTATTTCCAGCCCAAGGTTCGCCTTTGTATAGCTGGAACATATAATTCAAAGCTCCTTTTGAATTCAAATTGATATGTTTTTTGTATGCAATATTACATGACTTATTTAATACACTCTCTAACTCTCTCCTACCGCCTATAGCTGAAGGGAATATGTTAACGACAAGTAAATCTTTGTTTTTTCGAACCATTTCAAGTGCTGCAGCATCCATATATTTTTCATCTAGATTTAGTGATTCGAATAACTTATAGTCACATACTTTTTGGCCATCTTTGATATCAATACCTTGTACTGTTTTAATGTCTATATTTAACTTCGATGCAGCTGCAGTGCGGTGAGAGCCATTTAATAAATAGTCTTCGCTGTCTACAACTACTGGTGATTTATTCCAATCAAATTTATTAGATTTCATATCATTATATATTTTTATAAAATCTGATTCAAATGCTTCGTATGTATTTTTATTTGGGTTGTTATATTCCTTAAAACCATTCCAAAGTCGTAAATGTTCTTTATATATATCTTTACCAAAATTTGTATTTTTATCTAATAAATTCAAAAATATATTTTTTATAGGTAAGTCAAATCTACTCCAATTGAATAAACTTCTTTTTTCTTCCTGTAGATTTTTATAAGGTTTTTTATTTCGTATTTCGTCTTCTAACTTTCTTTGAAGTTCATGATTTACTTTGTGGTCATTTATTGGATTTGTCAAATTATATACATACATCAAATCATTTATATATCTACTTTTATAACCAGACATTTCTAACATAGGAAACATAAATGATAAATCCCATGCCATAGGATAAAAATTACCTTCAGAATCAAGCAAGTCTTTTTTGTCAATTTTACTCCACAAATGATGCTTAAACGTTCTTAAATGAGAAAAATACCACTCATTCTTTCTATATGAAGAATCTCTAATTATATCATTGGGAGCCTGTCTTGCAAATTTTCCTTTTATATTTGAAGGGAATTCTATATAACTTCCGTATGTTATCCAGCAATCATCTATATTATATACAGAATTTAATTTTGTTAGTACGTTGTTGTTTTCAAACCAATCATCGCCGTCCAAAGTGACAATTATATCTTCGTCTTTTGGATTCGAAATGTTTATTCCATCATATATATTTTTAAGAGCAAAAGCCTTTTCAGTGTTTTCTATAAGTCTAAATCTACTATCGTCTTTAATTTTTTCTTTTATAACAGAAACACTGCTGTCTGTAGAAATATCGTCTAATACTATACATTCGAAGTTTTTATAATTCTGTGTCATGACAGAATCTAAACATTTTTCAATCCATTTTTCTACATTATAAAGAGGTATAATAATCTTAAAATGATTTTCATTTCCATAATTTATTTTATGAAAAGATATATCCGAATCAATAAACTTATTGACAAGATCATTTTTAGAATTTCTAATAAAATCTATTAACTCCTTACCTTTAAGTTTAGGGAACCATTTCTCTGATGTGCAACCATTTCTACTATTTGTTTTTACTTTACAGCCTAGCATTCTAGCTTCAACTAAAAATCTGTTGAATGTTTCTAACACTCCTGGTAAAACTAGGACACTTTCATATTTTGCCATTTCTTTCATTAGCTCTTCATAAGGAAGAGGTCCAACGACATCATAATCTATATTGCTAGCTTTGCAAAAGTCTATACAGCCTTGCGTATTTTTTATTTTATTTTCAGATCCTAATATCATAGTCTTTTTATTCTTGACTGTTTCGTGATATTTTTCAACTAGATCCAAATGTTGATCTGACCATATGCTTGTAGAGAGATTTACTACGTTTTCTAAACCTAAATTTATAGCAACAACATTACTATGTAGATCAGACTGACAATATACTCTTTTTGCTTTTTTATAAAATTCAGAATTTATAATTTTATCTGAAGGAGCTATATAACCTTCATATCTAGAAACATCTCTATCTATTACATATTTATGGTCATGCTCAATAATAGAATAATGTAAATTATTTTTTATATATTCTTTATTTTCTTCTGAAAGTGATATGAAATTACCTATTAAATATCTTGAATTAGAATCGGCTGTGTTTTTATTAAAATTTTCGCAATTTATTTTTTCAACTGTTATATTCTTTGATTTAAGTCCACTTATTATTTCTTCATTTACAAGCTCACCTCCGCCAAAGATTTGATCTGCAAAAAAATCTGCTATAAAAACTACTTTCATTGTATTCCCTAATTGCTTGTTATTTTACCAGGATTTCTATCTATTTGTTCTTCAATATCGTCATCGAATGTATAATCTATAAGCTGCACTAAACTCATATTATTTAGAAAAAGTGTTCTATAACTATTATTATATAGTGACTCCATATTAACTGCAAGCTTTCCGTAATAAAATCTTTGCGATGATTCTATCATAGTTAATCTTGGAATAATCAAGCCTCGTTTTTTGAATCTAGGTATAATTCTTATACCAGTTTTTCTTGCTAACTCATTAAATCTAATTACAGTGAACTCGTTTAGATTTAATACATGAACTTTGTTTCTAAATTCTGGATTTAGTATTAAAAACATATAATCTTTTGTTTCACCTTCAAGATTTTTATATCTATTTTGTATAACCATACCTTTTTGTAATTGATGCTTAGGTATAATTACAGCAGATTTCTTTTTCATAAGATGCTGGTTATAAAAATTTGCACTCACTATATATCACCTAAACTAAATCCACTACATTTTTTTGCAGCTTCTAAATAAGATTCAAAAAATTCTGCGTTATCCATATCTAAATAAGATTCAAAATCTATATCAGATGAATATTTCGCCTTTTCGCTTTCTGACAAAGGTTTTACTTTTGCATAGCACCACATTATTTTGTCATCTAATTTTTGAGGAAATATCATTTCATTCGATGTTCTCAATGTAGATGGGTACCAAATTGACTCTCCGTCATCGAATTTATTTTCTTTTACAACTTTTGGCATTCCACTTTCATATTTTTCTAAATCAAAATCAGGATGCTTTTTATAATTTAATGGATATTCATTTGTATAAAATCCAGTACTTAAATCTATTTTTGTAACGCCATTTTTTTCATCGAACTCCTGCATTACCATCATTCTCTTTGTTTGAGGGCTTTCTGTCCATTCCATATTATTCATAGGTCTGCATCTCCTCTACTTTCGGTAATTTAACTTCAAATAATGATGATATGTTGTTGAGAATTTCTTCAAATTGCTCTGTCATAATATCAAGTGTAAAGTTTTCTTTTACATACTGTGTTTGTTTTCTAGATTTTTCGTGATATTTTTTATATTGTTTATGTACATCTTTTAATATACTAGCAGCATAGCCATAATCTACAGTAAACCATTCTGAATCTTCTAATATAACTTTTTCCCAAACAACAGACGGATCTACTTTATTTAATTTTCCTGGCAACATAACTCCGTGTGCTGATAGAAAATCTACGTGACCTGACCAGTTCGATGCTATTGTTGGCTTCCCTGTTACACTAAACTCTAATAATGGTCTACCAAAACCTTCACCTTTTGTAAATGATACCATTGCTTTTACTTTCGAGTGGTTATATAAACCATTTAACTCTTCTTTTGATAGATCACCATGTAATAAATACACATTAGGCAGAGCTTTATTAGACCCCATTGAATGTCTTATCTGCTGTATTTTTCTTAAAATATCTTCTCTTTCAGTTAATGAGAATCCCGCACCCGATGTTTTTAATATCAATGCCGGCATATTCTTTGGAGCTTTATCCTTAAATGTTTCTAAGAAAACTCTAATTGTCATACCTACATCTTTTCTATCATGCCCCATACCTCCGTTAAGCCAATGGCCACAGAATAAAAAGCAAAAATCTTCTTTAATAGAATTCAATGTGCTATCAATTGTTTTAGGTATTGTATTTGTTTTGTTGAAAAACTCCATATCCAAACCTTCCATTAAAACATCAATTGGTCTATCTAATGTTAAATCAGGCATTGGTTCTTTAGTTTGAGGATTCTCTCCTTTATAATTCATTGACTTAAATACATATTTTGAATGTTCAGATGGTACTATAACTCTATCCATTCTATTACATCCCAATATCCAATCTGCATGACAGTTAGTCGTTTCAATTCCAGCTGTAATTCCTATGTTATATTTTCCAATTGGTTGAAATTCATTTGGTACTGTGATTTGAATCCAAATATCAGGTTGTTGTAATTTTCCTGTTTCACTTGGAGGGATGATTAACGAAGATATATCTTTGTCGTTTTCACCTAATTGATTTTTAGGACAATTTCCCCATATCTGATCCAAAATTCTAATATTGTATTTATCAATTTTAATTAAACTTCTTATTAAATCTCTTGAATGATCGCCGTATCCACTTCTACTAGTAGCAGGACAGCTTATAACTAAATTCGGTTTCATTATTTTAATACTCCTGTTGGGTAAGCTACCTTTGGCTTACTTGTGTCTATAAGTTCATAACTCGGCTTTGGTTTGAAATTATCTAAGCATGTTTGAATAGCATCACCCATCGCTTCATTCATTCCATCTTCTGTAAATTTATTGTCGATAGCCCAATTCCTTCCTGATATACCTTTTCTAACTCTTTCTGATTTAGACTGTTTATACCAGAATTCAAGACCAGCAGCTATATCTTCTATTGCAGGTCTGCTATCATATATATATGGTGTTGGAACCGAACCCTGTAAACTTTGATTCGGCCAAATTGGATATACCCATTCACCATGTTCTGTTGAAATTTTTCCAGTGCTGTTGCTTCCTATCTCTGCTGTAAAATCATCTGTTGTAATTTCTCTTCCATCTACTTTGAATCCCATTTGATCTTGAAGTCCACCAAGAACTGTTGCGATTGTAGGTTTACCAGCCATTAAAGCTTCCATGTGAGATAGACCAAATCCTTCTGCTGAAGATGGATTGCAAACTATATCTGCAATGTTGTACATATAGTTCATATGTTGAGGTGCTAATTTTTGAGTGCTAAATACAACATTTAAGTTAGGATATAAACCAGCAATCAATGCAGGTAGATCTGTACCATTTTCATCTACAGGATCTGTATGTAATATTAGGGCTGATTTTTCATTTACATTTAATTTTTTAGTAAAACTTGCGAATGCAGATATTAAATCAGATATACCTTTTCGTCTAATATTTCTACTATTGAAAAATGCAATAAAGTCAAAAGTTCTTCCTTGTAGTACATCCTGGGCAAACTTTTCATATTCTTCATTTTTTCCTAAAATAGGGTAAAATGTATTTTCGTTTATACCATGTTGTACATAAAATAGGTCTTTACCTTCGACTCTATGCTTTCTTTGGCAAACCTGTCTATTTATATTATAAGTTTGTTTTGATATAGCCATTAAAGCATCGCATGATTCGTATGCGTTTTCATTCCAATGAGGATAAGGTAAATCGTCCCAAATATTATAATACATAATTGGAATTGTCTGTCTAATCTCAGCTTCCATAGCATAAAGCCATCCCCAAAATCTAGGATCTGTAAAGTGCATGATTGCATCTGGTTTTTCTATATCAATTATAGTTCTCAAAGTTTGCTGATCACCATAACCATTTACAGGATATAATTTGCAATACGCATCTGCAATATTTTGGTTCTTTTTAATATCGTCGCTTAAATCTGCAACCTTCCCTAATTCAGGGTGTTTTATTGCACCCGCCATTTGTACCCAATCATATTTATTGATCGTTCCTAGCACAAAGCTTTTTGACATAGTTCCTACACCTGAGTGTATTCTTATATCATCTGATAATAGTAGTATTTTCTTTTTTGCCATTTTCTATAACCTTTTCTTTTATTGTGTTTCTAAAACTTTTGCTGTTAATAAATTCTTCAATTGATATGCTAACCAATTGTCTAAATGTTATCTTTTCATCTATAGACATTTTCCTAAAATTGTTCCAAGATTCTTCGTTAACCTTTACTGATGTTAATTTTTGCTTTATCATAACTATTCTCCTTATCGATCATGAATTTAACCGATTCAATATATAAATATATACTTATATATTTTTTTAAGAAATAATTACAACTTTTTTATTCATTTTTTTTGCTTCTTTTATTGTATGTTCAGTACCACTTGATTTGCTATCTTTTGGAATGAAAGCTATAATACAATCTACATATTTTGCTAACATTTTATTTCTATGAAAAAAATTCTTTGGCATATAAGCCTTCCCATAATAGTTTTCATGTAATGCAGAATATAGATTCTTAGGTGTGTGTGCTGGATTAAATTCTACATATTTACATTCTAATTCTATAGAATATTTTTTTGCATATCTATCAGCGCCTTCTAAGCAACCACCTGAAACAACTATAATATCATTACCAAATTTATTTTTAAGATTAAATATTGTATCTTTTACTTTTCTAAAATTCTGATATTCTCTACTTCCAATTATACCTATACGCATGGCATAACTCTATCTTTAGGATTACATAAATCATGTTGAGTTTTGAAAGGACAATAAGTGCAGCCTGTTTTATATGCTGGATAATTCCCTTCTTTATTTTTCTTTCCATCAGGAGTAAACGCGTTTCCAATAAATTCAGATAATAATTTAGTTGTTTTATTCATTGAAGGCTTACCTGAAGCTGGTGAGTATACTTGAATTCTTCTTTGTGGAAAATCTAAATTTTCATATAGCTTTCTTTTTACAATAAAATACTCTACATCTATTAAACTTTCATCGACACCATATTGTTTCGAAAAATATCTTTTATATAATCTTAACTGATCGCCTTCTTGTTTTTTCTTCTTAGGCCTCCAACCGAAAATAGAAGTTTTTATATCTATTATCTTTAATCTTTCGCCTTCTTTTATAACTAAATCTGCAAAACCCATTATCATTAACTTGTCGCTATCTTCGACATCGCATAATATTGGCATTTCTATACCTACAAGTTCAGTATTTTTTTTAGAAAAATAAACACCTCGCTTTCGCTTAAAATAATTTATTATCTCTACACCTTCTGTATAAAACTCAGCCATTTCTTCTTTGCAACTGAAGTGTGTATCATTATATTCTTTAACGCGGTTGATATATTCAGATGACATAGTATCAGAAAGCATTTTATGTAAATCTAACTTGTCTGCATTTACTATTGATTCATTATACATTACACTTAAATACTTTTGGAGTACTTCGTGCATAGCAGTTCCAAAAACTAAAAACATATTTGGTATGAACTCCTTTATGCCATCAAGATATGCCAACTTCCATTGAAGAGGACACCCTTTGTACATGTTTAGTTGACTATATGAAATAGTCTTCTTACCCATCATACGAGCTTTTATTGCTAAATCTTTAGGAGTTTTTAGTTGCATGTTCTATTAGTCTATCTAAGTATTGTTTTGCTTTATATAAATCTTCGATTCCGTTTTTGTGTTTCCATCTGGTCACATATTTAATAACGTTGCCTTCAAAAAAATCCAATCCTTGAGAGTAAGCATAATCCCACATCTCGATACCTTGAGTATAGTGCTTAGGATGTTTTACGTTATCATCTTTTGCCATTATTGTTCTTTAGGTAAGAACTCATCGTTCATGTGGCCACATTCTGTACATTTATAAGTTTGAAGAGGTACCAATGTATCCCTTCCAGTAGGTGCCAATACTGCTGATAGTTTCTTAAATAAAAATACTGGTTCAAATGTTTGGTTTTCACACTTTTCGCAAACAACATCTTCTAAATCATTAGGGTTGATATTCACTTGCGGTTGTTGTTGTCCTGGATTCATTTTAATTTCTTTTCCCATAATTACATTCCCATCATTCCAGCCATTGGATTAGCAGCTGCTGGTTCTTTATCATCTTTAATAGATGTGATTAAACATTCTGTTATTAGCATTGTACCTGCAATTGATGCTGCTTTTTCTAATGCTACTCTCGTTACTTTTGCAGGGTCAATAATTCCAGCTTCAAACATATCTACAACTTCTTCATTTCTTGCATCAAAACCATTTGAACCATCTAATTTATTCCAAATTACTTCTGGATTTAATCCTGCATTTTCCATTATTTTATTGAATGGAGCCTTACAAGCTTCAATTACAATTTCAGTACCTGATTTTTGGTCGTCATTATCTGTTTCAACTTCCAAATCATTTAGCAATCTTCGTAGTGCAACTCCACCACCTGGTACAATTCCTTCGTCAACTGCAGCTCTTGTAGCAGCCAAAGCATCTTCAACTCTATCTTTCTTTTCTTTAAGTTCGATTTCAGATTCTGCTCCAATTTTAATAATAGCAACGCCACCTGTTAGCTTACCTAGTCTTTCTTGCATTTTTTCAGTATCATAATTCGATTCTGATTTATCAATTAGAGTTTTTATTTCTTCTATTCTAGAAATTATTACATCTTCTTCTCCACCACCATCAACAAATGTAGTATGTTTTTTATCACAAGTTAAAGTTCTTGTTGAGCCTAACCATGAAGAATCAAATTTATCCATAGTCATACCTTTTTTAGGTGATATAACAGTAGCTCCAGTAAGTGCAGCGATGTCGCCCATTATTGTTTCTTTATTATCTCCAAATCCAGGAGCTTTAATACATGCACATTTTAATGTACCTCTAGCGTTATTAACAATAAGACCAGCTAGCGCCTCGCCTTCAATGTCATCTGCTATAATAAATAATGGCCTGTCTGCCTGTATACAATACTCTAAACATTTTACAAGATTTTTAAGATTATTCAATCTTGCTTCATATATAAGAATCATAGGGTTTTCAAATTCAACTTGCATATCTTGCTGATTGTTTATAAAATAAGGAGATAAATAACCTTGAGACAATTGCATACCTTCAACAATTTCTAATACATCTTCTGCAGTTCTAGAATCTTCTACTGTTATAACACCTTCAGTACCTACCTCTTCCATTGCGTTTGCTATAATCTGGCCGATTTTTTCATCGTTGTTTGATGATATAGTACCAACTTGTTTTATTTCGTCATTATCTTTTACGTCTTTAGATAATTTATTTATTTTTAATACAATTTCTTTTACTGCTTTATCCATACCTCTTTTGAGTTCAATGTTATGAGAACCATTAGATAGTCTTTTATATCCTTCCTTTAACATAGCGTGAGCTAATACAGTAGCTGTTGTAGTTCCATCACCTGCTTCGTCATTAACTTGACTTGCGACGTCTTTTACAATTTGAGCACCTGCGTTTTCTAGCGTATCTTCAAGCTCTATTTCTTTTGCAACCGTAACACCATCTTTAGTTGATTGATACTCGCCATATTTTTCAAAAACTACGTTTCTACCTTTAGGTCCAAGAGTTGCTGAAACTGCATCAGCTAATTTTTCTACACCGTTCAGCATACCACCTCGTGCATCTGAACCAAAATTTAATTTTTTTGCCATTTTATTCTTTCTCCAAAATTGTTAATATATCTATTTCTCTTACTACATAGAATTCTTCTCCTTCAACTTCAATTATATTTCCTACCTTAGGGAATACAACAGTGTCTCCTACTATGCATTGCATTTCAGTTCTTTCTCCGTTTTCTAAAATTCTACCTGGTCCTACTGCTATAACTTCAGCATGTCTAGAACCTTCGTGTGTTGTGTCAGGAATTATAACGCCCCCTGATGTTTGGCCTTCGTTTTCTATCTTCTTGATGATAACTTTGTCTGCTATTGGTAAAAACATTATTTGTTCTCCTCTAATTCTAATTCGTATTCTGATTTTGTACAGGTCACTCCTGTTTGCTGTTTAACTAATTCTGGTGTTGTGCACGATTGATTAAATGAAGCGAATTCTGTATGAGATTTCCATCTTCCACAGCCTGCAAATAAACAACCAAATGCGTTTGACAAATAATCTGCTTTAGCATATTCACATTTTTTTGTTACGTCACACATAGGTTTGAAGCCATCTGCCATTCCAATTCCCATATCTATCATCTTCTGTCTCAACAACCAGTGTAAACCTACAATAAACTCTTCTTCACAAAACTGCAATCTTCTTGCCATCTGTCCTCGTAGCGAACCTATGTTTTGTTCAACAATATAACTACATTCTCTTGACATCAAATTTAGAGAAGACATTTCGATAGAAGAATATGATTCGTCATTTTCGTTTCTTAAATCTTCAAGTTCCTGCAGTGTTTCAATAACTTCTTTTTTGAATTCAGGATCTTTCTCCATAGTATCCCAAACTTGTGTATATACAACATAATTTGGTTCATCACTAACTTTATAGTCCTTAAATTTTATACCTACTCTAGCTCTTGAATGTTGATCGTATTGACATACAGGTGTTCCTGTTATCTTATAAGATATCATTCCTGAATCTTCGTTCCAACTAAGTATTTCTACGTCGAGGCATTCAATACCTTTTTTAATGTTAACTTTACTCATCTCTAAATAACTTTTTATCTGATTCTTCTAAATCCTCAAATTTAATATTTTTAATATGCTGTAATACATTTTCTGTATCGTGGTGTATTACATTTAGATACTCTCCAATTAGCGGAAATTTCTTTGCAACTTCTTCTACAACCTTTTTGTATAATTCACTCATTGCCCATTCTTTATTATCAACTTGGTCAAACTTACCTGATGCGTTAAATCCTCGCATACTTACAAGCGATAAAAGATTTTGTCCAAAATGATATGAATGCTGATAGCTTTGTGGTAAAAACGACCTTGCAGATTGCCAAGACGCTTGATCAGTATCAAGAGCTTTTGCATAAAGAGATTTTAACCTTTTCATTACACGCTTTTGTTTGTCGTCAAGCTTATCAAGTGTAACGATATCTACATCAGATTTGTTATTGTCTCTACATCCAATACTCATAAAACTTGTAAATGGAGTCTGTGTATGATAATCGAATAGCCATCTTGGTATACCTCTTACTCTAAAAATAAACTGTACCATTTCTCTTGCCTGAGGTAAAGTGTTGTGCGTTAATACTGCCTTTACTACTTCAAGTTTTCCTTCTGGTGAAGTAATTGGCCATTTTCTTTGAAATTCATTATCGCCCCAAGTTGATGTGCTTGTCACAAACATCGACTTATACGGATTTGACATGTGGTCTTCTAATGTGACCTCAACCTCATCTTCTAATAATTTGAATTCTGTTTTTAATAATGGCTGCTCCTCAGGTAATGTTCCCATTACAATTCTCAGGTTTTCAACCACCTCATAACTTAATTTATCTTGCATATCTCATAACCTTTTTATTATATATAAATATAACAAAACTTTCCGATATAATAAAATTATATTAACTTTTTTATCGAAGAGTTTTTACTTTTTGTAAAACCAAATTTATTTTTTGACGAAGGTATTAAAACAAACTCACCTTCTGCTAAGCCTGCTATATCTCTTGTATTGAATATTGTAATATATAATTGTTTTGCATCGTCTTCTAAAACTATTTTATAAAATTCACGACCAGTCTTTTTTGATTTCTTAATTATAATTTTGTTTATAATACCATATAACTGGAATTGACCTTTTTCTAAATCTGGAGGGATTTGCTTAGGACTTGTAAGCTGATGTATAATATCAGGTGCGTTGTCATGAAAGAATTGAGTATATTTTACAAATGGATGTTGAGTAAAATAAAAGTCAAAGTATTTCTTTTCAAATGCAAATTTTTCAGATTTTTGCCAGTCTTTTTCTCCCACATTCAAATCTAATATTTCTTTTACCTTGTCATCTACGTTTTCTTTCTTTTTCAGATTTTTACACGCTGTCAATATTTCTTCCAAGATTTTTGAATTATCAAATACAGTTTTGAAATAACCCAATCTGCAGAGAGGTTCGTATGTTCGCTTCGTGACTTTATTATCTATTATAAAGTTAACTAAATCAGGTATTGTTTTTATCTGATCTCTCTTTATTGAGTTAATAAGTATAGCATCCTTATCGGGAACTCCTTTAACTAAATTAAGTCCAAATTTAATAGAATTTAATTCCCTATCTATCTCAAACTTATTTCCTGTTTGACCTATTACAAAGTCATTGAATTTTATACCCTTACTTTTAATCTGCTTTACAAACCAACTTAATTCTTCATTTGTTGAGTGATTAAGAAGCGATGCATAATATTCTTTTGGATAATGTACTTTTTGCCACATCGATATATAAGCATTCATTGCGTATGCTAAACTATGCGATTTGTTAAATGAATATTCTGAATATTTACCCAACACATCTAATAGTTCATCTATATCTCTATCAGTCATTCCATTCGTTTGAGCTCCTTTTTTGAATCTATCAAGCATATCATAAAAATTACCTTTTTTCTCCTGATTACCTTTATGTAATAACTTCAATATCTTTCTACCACCATCGGCTTCAGCAAGTGTAAAGCCGCCAATCTTTTGTAATATAAACATAATCTGCTCTTGAAATATAGGTACGCCTAATGATTCACCTAATATATCCCAAAGAATTGGAGATTTTTTGTCTAGAAGCAATTTTGCTGCTTCTGGATTTTCGCGGTTTTTGATATATTCGTCAATTCCTCCGGCCTGGATTATGGCAGGGCGAAACATAGCATTGATAGAAGAAAGGTCGATAATATTTTTAGGCTTAATTGTCCGAATTAAATTTATCATATTATCTGACCCAAATTGAAATATGTCCTTGCAATTACCTGTTTCGAACTCATCATAAACTGCCTTGTCATCGAAGTCAGATTTTAAGATCTCGTTTTCTAGTCCAAACTTTCCATGATCTTTTTCTATCAACTTGAAT